>CEQL01146279.1_pt1 | contig 37849 bp, 4 predicted proteins | sample 356281 | NCBI WGS metagenome assembly CEQL01 (sample SAMEA2621203, study PRJEB7988) | marine metagenome | biome: marine biome (ENVO:00000447); feature: surface water layer (ENVO:00002042); material: "saline water (ENVO:00002010), including plankton (ENVO:xxxxxxxx)" | depth 5 m
CAAATATTTGCCTTACATCATTCGGCTATTCAAGAAATGGATAGAAAATATAAAACCCTTCTTGATAAATATAATACATTAAAAAATGAGGTTGATGTTATTAAATCACATTTAACAACTTAATATGTATAAAATTTTAAAATGAATATTTACAAAGTAGACATAATTACTTTACAAAATAAATAAAATTTATAGAAAGAATTTAATAATATAACAATTTATATTATTATATTATATAATGAGTGTAAATGAACAATTATCTATTGATTTAAGTGGTATTGATATTTCTGGCTCAGGAAGAATAATAATGGACAATAGTGGTTCTTTTTCAACAACCGGAAATATTTCTTGTAGTAATATCACTATTAACAATGCTGATATCTCACAAATAAAACTTACAAGTATTGATACTTCAGTAAATAGTGAAAAAATATTAATGATTAATAGTTCAGGTAATATTGATATTTGTAGTAATTTTATAGGAGGTGTTGGTCCACAGGGTGAAACAGGTCCACAAGGTCCTAGTGGTCCTACGGGTTCTGCTGGCGCTCAAGGTGCTACTGGTCCACAGGGAGCTACTGGTCCACAGGGAGCAACTGGTCCACAAGGTCCTGCTAGTTCAACAACATTTACAGGATTAACAGACACACCAAGCACTTTTACTGCTAGTAAATATTTAGCAGTTAATTCGGCAGGAAACGCAATAGAATTAGTAGATGCCCCATCTGGTGGTGGTGGTGGTGGTGGTGGTGGTGGTGGTGGTGGTGGAAATTGGGCATCTGGAACAGATGATAAAATTTATTATAACAAAGCAAATGTTGGTATTGGTACAAACAACCCTACTGAACGATTACAAGTTAATGGTAATATTATGACAAAAGCTATTAAATTTAGATATTTAGAAGGTAGCAATGCTCAAACTAGTAGTAATATTTTATTAAATGATATTTATGATGTTGATGTATCAACTAATTCTCCAAATGATGGTCAAGCACTAATATGGGACAGTGGTAATTCTAAATGGATACCTGGTGATGTTGCGAGTGGAGGTGGTGGGGCTGGAAGACAATCAGAAATGCGTCTTACACATGATAAAGCAAATATTAAAGATTTCAAATGGTTTAGAGAAAATGACTCAAGAAGCAGTGGTAATACACAAATTGCAAGAAGTATTACTGATGATAATCCAGTTCTAGGTAGCGATAATAGCTGGGCAAATGGAAGAGGTTATTACTCAAGTTCAGAGTTCAATAGTATATTTACAACATCAAATCCTGGTTCCTATACTGGTAATGGTTCAACTATTGTTGATGGTGTTGCAAAACCAGGTATTTGGTTTGAATGGGAATTCTTTGAAAAAGTAAAGGCAGATAGATTTAGAATTTCAACTAATGGTGCTCGCTTATATGGACATTATGATGGAGCACCTACTTACATTACGATCGCGGGAAGTAATGATGGTTCTACTTGGTATAGTGTAAATAGTGAAGAAACTATGACAATTAGTGATTACGATGGAGGAAATACATCTATCGCAAGCACTAATGTTAAAATCAGTAAATTTGCGGAGAGAAATTTAGATCCTAATAAAATAGCTAGCTATAAATTTTATCGTTTAATAATCAGAGGTCGTATAAATGATCCTACAGGACAAAATGATAACTCTTACAGATTATTTATTGGAGAATTTGAACTCATCGGTAAAGTTATAGTTGAACAAGCTGGTGTCACAAATGTTGTTAAGGGGCAAACATTAGAAACTATAGCAGGTGTATGTGATGGTAGAGTTGTTGAAGGAACTTCAGGTTCATATACACTGGAAAATGTAACTAGTTCTCAAGAGATTGGAACAGGAACGAGGGATATTATTACTGGTAGTTCAATTAATTATAAACCACCACATGGGACAAAACAAGTTATTTATAACTTTACAGTTGCTTTTAGAGGTGATGTAGATTCGGGTGATGGAGAATGGTATCCAATGGCGTCTTTTACATTGTTTATAGATGATGACACTGGCAACGAAGAAGAAATACAACTAATAAGAAATTTTACAGGGCCTTGGTCGCACTCTGATGTTATAACTTTAACAGCAATAATTAATATTTCTAATACAACAGATATTGCTAATGGAAAAGTAAATTGGAATGAAAATAGAACATTAAAATTAAAATGTAGTGAATTTGCTAACAACAGACAAGTAACTTTACATGAATATCGTTTTTGGGAAACTGGAACAGGTTTTTACTTCCAGAAACCACAACTTGAAATTAAAGCAATAGGGGAAAAAACTACTGTTAACAGTTTTGTTCCTCACAATGGTATGACTATTCAAACACAACATAAAGACTATAAAAAGAAAGTTGTAAAAGATAATGCTTACTGGGACCCAATTGATAATGATTTAGATACAGGTTTCATTGTTAAAATTCAACCAACTAGTGCAAATTCTAAAGTATTGATTAATACAAATGTTCATATTGGAATGAATCAGACTGCCGACGCTAGATGGTGGGGAGCAAAATTATATCGTAAAATTGGCAGTGGTGGTTGGAATGAAGTTCTAGAAGCAAATGGCGATAATACTGTCGAAACTCTTGGTGGAAGTAATAGTGTTAGTACGGGTACATCTGTTTGGTTTTCCAATACATCAGGAATCGAAGATAACAATGAAGATTATAAAGTTGGGAACGCAAGTGCTTCATTTTTAGATTCGCCAAATACAACTGACACAACCTATTATACTATTTATTGGGCTTCAAGAATTGGAAATTTATCAGTTAATATCCTTTTATATCTAAATAGAGCTTATAATCATGGAGATCTACATAGACCATCGCCAATATCTTCTATAACAGCGAGTGAAATTTGGTGTAGTGGTTCACCATACATTCCACCAACTGACGGTGTAATTAGTGTTTATAATAATAAGATTGGTATTGATAATACTACACCAACATACGATTTAGACGTTAGTGGCAATATTAATTTCACAGGAATTCTTTATCAAGACGGCGTTGAATTTATTGGTGGTGGTGGTAATATTCCTGATGGCACTTTTACCCAACAACAAACTATTTTAAATGACGCAAAAATGATTGTAGCTGGAGACATGGTTGTCTCAGAAGATATACGAGTGAGAAATTCAATTCGCTTTGGTCAACAAGGAATAGCAAGAATTGAGGGAGACACTACAGGAGAAGTAATTATACCTGATTTCACTACATATGTAGGCTATGGATGGTGGAGTTTTGGCAATGATACGACTGGTTCAACTGTAAAATGGGATAGTCAGTATAACAAACTTGGTCTCCGAGTTGCTTATGGCTGTTATGCTTGGAAATTTTTAGGTTCATCTGACACACGAATAAAGACAGATGTAAGCGATGTAGATATTAGTTCAGCACTTGAGAAAGTCAATGCTATTGAAAGCAAAGAGTATCACTATATTGACCCAACATTGAGACAAGAGCATAAAACTGTAGGCTTCATCGCACAACAAGTTAGAGATATTTTGCCTGATGCTATCAATATTCAAAAACAAATTCTTCCTGATGAATTACGAAATGTGGACAATAAATGGGTTGGAAACAAGATAAGATTAGATGACGTAGATTTGTCATCTAACCATACAAGAAAAGTAAAATTTTATGTCAGCGACAATGATGGTAAAGAAGAGTGTAAAGAAGTAATTATGGATGATAACAACGAATGTAATTTAGGTAAAAAGTATGACAAGGTATTTTTATATGGTAAGGAAGTAAATGACTTTCACTGTTTAGACAAGAATAAAATATTTGCCCTTCATCACTCTGCTATTCAAGAGTTGTCTAGGAAAAATGATGCTTTACAAGATGAAAACAATGAATTAAGAAGTCGTTTAGAAGCTTTAGAATCAGCAGTTCTTGTGTTACAAAATAAATAATGTATCAATAGTTATTTAAAATTAATTATTTACATAAATATAATGGAGTTAGATATAGATTTTAGTGGAATTACGATTAATGATACGAATACGAATAACAAGGTTGTATTAGATTCATCTAGTATTATTTTAACAGGTGATGCTAAAGTAGGAATTGGAGTCGCAGCACCTAATCACAAGCTTGACGTTGATGGTGATATTAACTTTACAGGAACACTTTACAAAGATGGTAGTGAATTTAGTGGTGGTGGGGGTGCGTTTACAATTGACAGTGGTAATGCATATTATACAGACGGAAATGTTGGCATCGGAACGAATACGCCCGCTAACAAATTATCTGTACCACACACAGATAATACTTCATCCGATATTCCAACAAGTAATAGAACTGACATTATGGGTGGTTTAATATGGAGACAACCTAGTAACTGGGGGGGAAATACAGCAATAGGTAATAAATATTATGTTGAAAATAGTTCATATGGTAGTGGAATAATCCAAAGATACAATATTATGATGAGAGATAGTGATTCAAGTATGTGGTTAAGTAGTCCTGAAAAAATACAATTTGAACAGGGTAATGGCGTGAATGTTATGGCTATAGTAAATCAAAATGTTGGTATTGGAACAACTAATCCTGCTTGTAAATTACATGTAAAAGATAGTAGTAGCGAAGGAAAAATTATTATTGAAAATGAATCACTTGCTCTTTTACAACTTAAGCAACCAACATCAAACAAAACATACAATATTGAACTAGGAAGAACAGATGGAGAATTATCATTCCGTAGTACTACTGGAGAAAAATTACGAATAAAAGAAAATGGACAAGTCGGTATTGGAACTACTAGTCCTGAAAATGGATATAAACTTCATATTAAAGGTACTCATAGTTCTGGAGTGTTGGGAAGACTTTTACTTGAAACTACTGATTGGTCTTCTGTATTACAACTTAAAAGTGGAAGCAATTCAAACTATATATATACAAATCTCAATGGTGACCTTTATTTTAATACAACTGGCACAGCGAAAGCATATAGATTTTTGGTTGGTAGCAGTGAAAAAATGCATATAAATAATAATGGCTATGTTGGTATTGGAACAACTAATCCAACACATCCACTAGAATTACGTGATGGTGTTACACCAATATCAGACCACAACTTAGGTAAACAATGGCGTTATTTCTCTAACCCTACTCATGATCAAGGATTAAGTAATTATAACACACATAATAATATTAATGTTTCATTAAAAAGCAGAGGTTCTATATGGATTGTTGGCTCAGATTCAAATAGTTACTTCTTATCCTCTAGTGATAAAAGAATTAAAAAAGATATTGAAATTATAAATGATGATGAAGCATTAAATATTATTAATAATTTAGAAACTGTAAAATATAATTATACAGACCCTGGTAAAAATTCTGGCATAAAAACAATTGGTTTTATTGCCCAAGATGTTCAAAAAGTCATTCCAAATGCGGTTACATTACAGACAGAATGTATTCCTGATGAAATAAGAGTTATTGAAAATCCTATATGGATTGATTGCAGTTACAGCACTATTCATTATAAACCTAAATTTACATACACTGAAACTGTCACTTATCAAGAGGGTCCACTACTAGATAACTCGGACAATCTTGTGCTGGATCAATTCGGAAACCAAATTATGGACCCTAGTGCTATTCAGGTAGTTGACCCGTCAGGCATAGAACATATTGACCCAAGTGGTATTGTTATCGAAGAATGGCATCCAAAATGGAAACTACAAATTCCAGATTTAGACATGAATAGCAACAATACTGGACGATGTCGTTTCTATTTCAGTAACTATATTAGTGGAAACGATGAAATCATGAAAGAACTAGCATTAGACATATCAAGCAACGATACATTCGAAGCGATAGATAGTTGCTATAACAATGTTTTCTTTTATGGTAAAGAAGTAAATGATTTCCATACCTTAGACAAGGCACAAATATTTGCCCTTCATCACTCTGGGATTCAAGAATTATCTAGAGAGAATAATAGATTAAAAGATGAAATTACTACTCTAAAAAATCTAAATACAAATATATTAAATCGTTTAGAAAAATTAGAAGAACAATTGAATAATTCATAAAAACAAAATACACAGCATTTACCGTTTAATATTTTTTTTTTGTATTTATTTATAATTTAAATAATAATTAATTTAATAATATTATTATTTAAATAATTAAAAATTTACATATTATATAATGGATCAATCGGTACACATCGACATTTCTGATGGTTTCGTAGATACAGGTTTGAAAGGAATCGATATATCTGGTCAAGGGAGAGTTGTATTATCAACAGGTGGCCAAATTGGTATTGGCACGAATAATCCTGTTAATGAAATTGAAGTTCATGGTGAAGATACAAAGGGTAAAGGTGTCATATCCATTATGAAGCCTACGTTGAGGCCAAAAACAATAGATTCACTTTATGATTTCGACAACGCTATTAATATTGAAGAATTTATTATTAATTATCAAGCTATTAATGAAAACGCTATTGAATACCCTATTACATTAAATGATATTGTTTATACAGACGAACTTTATTTATATTGGTATTCGAGTGATATTATACAAAATTTAAATATTACAGAAATTAGAATAAATAATATCACTAATGATGGCGACAATACACCTATTCAAAATATACAAAATTATACAAATAATAATGACCACCGATTTTGGGATGAAAAATACTATAAAGATGATAACACTTATTGGTATATTAATTCTCAATATGCTGTTGATGAAATGACAACATTAGATAATGCTATTCAAAATCCAAATAATCCAGAACAAAAATATTTTTATATGAAAATTAATTTGAAACAAAAAATGACTGTTAATATTATTAATTTATTTATTCATGGTACAAATCAACGACGTATAGATAGTAATTACTACAAAATTGAAAATAAATTTGATAATTATATAACACATAAAAACACAATCAAAGTTCCAACAACACCATCTACTGATGTTAACTTCGTAGATATTTCGTTAAATACTTTTAACACAACAGAATTCAACTTATACTGGAATACTAGTGGAAGCTATCAACATCCTAACATAACCGAAATTGAAATAAACGGTGTTAAAAACACATCTTCAACACTTATTAGTGAAATTGTTAATAATGCTAATGGTAAGGAGCGTTCTACATGGAATGGTAATCTTTTATTTAATGGCGAAACTTCTTGGAATATGAATGATGGATACTGGGTTACTGACAATACTACAAAAATAACAGATGGTTACAATTCTGTTATTAATAATGTTTCTTATAACTATTTTTATTTTACTATTAGACTACGCGAAGAGACAAATGTTGATTTTGTTCGTGTTCATTTTAATGTAGGCAATACTTCCGATATTAATCAAAAATATGGTCACGGAAACAAAGTGATATTTCAACATGCCGAAACTTACGGAGGTTCAGATTCTAGTGTTACTAATACAACTACTAAAAGTTATTATGAAATGGAGCAAGAGGTGAAAGGTCTAGGAGGTAGATTGGTTACTCATAAAGAGTTAATGTATGCTTTAAAAGACCAAAATATTCCTTATTATAACTGGGATATGTGGGTTCCTGTAAGAAATTTTCCTTCAAATAATGTATATTCTGGTGCGATGGATTGGATTCAATTGCATAATTATGATTTACCATCTAAACCTCATTTCAGAGGTCAAAGTAGATTAACATATGAATATACACTCGATCCAGCATCATCATATTTCACTGGTGGCCATGCTGTTTTATGGCAACATCCAAATTCGGGAGCTGTCAACGCAAAAGGTATTATTCCGTGGATACCAATTGAACAAAAATATAACATTTGGATTTCTGCTAATGGTGAAATTTTAAATACTTACATTCATGATTCTGATATATACAACAGTATTAAAACGATTGATATTTTATCTAACGAAATTCCACTTTATAAAAATAGCACAATTGGAAACGATTTAGGTATTGATAATTCAGTTAATGAAAACAGTTTTAATGATATCAAAGCATATAAAGATCATAATAAATACAAAGACCTTGATATATATTCGAAAAATCCAAAAGACCTATTTGTTAGAGACGATTTTAAACTTACAACAAATATTTCTCACTATAGAGCTTCTGGTTCACATACAAATATTAATTTACAAAATAATGCTCCTGTAACACCTTTTGAATTCAATTTTGAAAGTAATCGGGTTAATAATATTTATGTTTATTGGAACATCGATGCTGGTTCTGGTTATAAATCTTCTACCAATCAATATCTTAATTTAACAGAAATTGTTGTTAATGATATAAGTAACGGTTCTGTAGATTCACCTATTAAAAAAGTTATAAATGATGTTAATCAATTGAATCCCAATTATGATCCTGGACAAAATGATCTATTTATTAACAATGATTTAACTATGATTGGAGAGAATGGTTCTATAGATAATGAACCATACAAGGTAGTTGCTCCCTTTATAACTGGTGATAGAGGTTATGATATGGTAGTTGATGGGGAAAATGAAACAGTATTTATACTTAAAATTGAACTCAATGGTAATGTTGATGTTAGAAAACTCACATTATGGATGAATGGTGTAGATGGAAATTTAATTAATGGTGTTAATTTATGGATTTCAACAGATGGATTCATTCCTTCTAAAACATTAACAACATCATTAGCTGACCATGTAGTTTATCGTGATGATATTAAAATACCGTATCAAATAATTAATACAGATGCATTACCTTACGAATTTAAACTTGGAACTGAAGAAACTGATGAAATTCATATTTACTGGTATAATTATAATTATCAAGGAGGTCCATCAGAAACAAATAACCAAGCCGAATTTACAAGTATAAATAAGGGTCTATATAATAATCTTTTATTAACTGAAATTGAAGTAAATGATATTAAAAATTTATCATCCGAATGTCAAATTCTTGACATATCTAACGTAGCCAATGGAAAAGAACATAAGTTTTGGACTGGTCATAAATTAATGAACGGCAACTTAAGTTATGAACGTATTCCTTATCAAGACATAAATAATGTTGATTATGATAATTATTTCCCTCATGATACAATTGAACGCAGTTCTTTGTTTGATAATGATGGTCCAGCCCAAACTCCTATAAATGTTACTGTTTCATCGACTAATGGAAATAGTGATGGAGGTAGTTTTATACATAAAGCTCAAAGATTATCTAGTGATTATTATTGGCAAGCAAATAATAGCGCATTGTATTCATCGTCTCAATATAGTGGAAGTCATACTACAAAAAATGGTTACTGGGGGTCATCGTCTACTACATTAGCTGATTCTACAACATATGATGGCGAATGGGTAGATTTATCTTACTCAACAAATTTTAATCTCAAGAGAATTATTATAAACTGCGAAGACACATTACTTAAAGCAAGAGAAATCGTCATTTTAGCATACGTTAACAATGGATGGGATTTAATTGGTGTTAAAAATGTAAATGTCTGTCCTAGCTATGATAATTGGAATTATGTTGATATTAGCACCAATATTACATCAAATAATTATAGAATAATAGTTACTAAAGGTGTTTCTGCTTCATATAGTACTTATAGAAACTACTTACGAATAAATTACATTGGTCTATATGATTATAAAAATGAAGGTTGGTTAACTGAAACCATAAACGACCACACTTATAAGTATTTCAAATTAATTGTAAAATTAAAAGAAAAAATATCTGTAGATAATGTTAAACTTTATCTTCATGGCCATGGTTATTGGGCAAGAGACCTTCGTATATGGATGTCTACCAATGGAAAATTATTAGGTAATAGTATTCCTGATAGAGGTCTTGGTCCAAATGATGCTATTGTTAGAAAACATATTTTTACTCCAGAAATGAATAATTCATATGGAGCTATTAAACATGATTTTTATTTACACAGTGAAAATACAGATACTATTAATATATATTGGTGGGCAGATTTCGCCATATCTGGGGACGAAAGCACATTTCTTGATTTAGTTGAAGTTGAAATTAATGATTTTAATAATCCAGAATCTGAAGATTTTAAAGACGGATTTGTAAAAGATACACCTATTAAATATATTTTAAATATAGCAAATGGTTTTGAAAGAATAGATCCAAACAATAGTGAGATTGAATATTTACGTAATGGAACTCTTCTATTTAATGGTTCTGGTAAAAAAACTTCAAATATTAAAGGATGGAATGATTCTAAACATATATTTTCGGGTAATCGACACCAACCTTTATTACCAGGTGACCATAAATCAGATTATGATAGTGTTACTAGTGGTGGTGGTGATTGGTGGGTTAGTTCTGATAGTGAATATTATATTACTAGTTATAATAGTGTCAATGGTAAAGCTAACGATTCTTATATATTTAATGCGTATTCTTACACAGACCCTAATAATACATTCAACTTTTTCGGAAATCAACATCCTTACTTTATGTTAACTGTAAAATTACATGAGAGAATGCCAGTTGAGAAAATTTCCCTTTATCTACATGAACCTGATTATAGTGCCGGAACAAATAAACACATTTGGATTTCGGCAAATGGATTTAACAGTCCTCGTCCAGAACCCGCTTTATCAAATAATTTATACAAACTAAACATCAGTTCAAATGAAGTACCAAATAAAGCAATTTATAGCATTGAGAATACTAAAGAATATCATTTACCTACTTTTGCTTCAAACGTTAATAAAGTTCAAATTCACTATAACAATAATTCAGCAATTAATAATACAGATGAAATGAACGGTATGATTGCTCGTGTATTACCAAATAGTATGGATTTTTATGCTAATCAAATTATTAACACCCCTTCATTTTTACGTAATAAAGACTATGGTGATACAGTTAAAAACTTTCAAGCAACAGATGTGAATATTACGTCTATGATGTATCTTTTTGGAGGGAGTGATTTAGAAGCAGCAAAGTATAATACTTTTAGAGGTTATGCCTATCCTACTACTACTTACACGGCCGATTCTCAATTTGAAGGCGGGGGAGCCACTGAATATATTGAATTTAAAAGTAAAATATATGTTGAATCATATTTAGCTTATTATGGTCTAAATTCAGGGTCTACATTTATGATAGAACTAAAAAATCCTAATTTTGATATGATATCAGATACTGATTATGGACCATATAAACTTGATTTTAATTTAACAGATGGAACTTACACAGCTACACTTAGTGAACATATTGCTGGAAGTACTAATTCCAACTTACCATTAACATTAACATGGGTTGGTAATTACCTTACATTAGAGGAACTTCATTTTATCACATTAGCAGGAAAATATAAACGGCTTGGTGAACTTCCTGAACTTAAAATATCTCCTCATATGTATCTATATGGTCATCAAAATAGAAATACAGAGATGGACTATAAAATGCATATTTTAACGGGTCAAGAAACACATATACCATTATCATCTACTGGTGCTGGTTCATTTTGTTTAAGTAATAATATACAAGTTGATAGCGCCGAGTCGTCACCGCGGCACTCTAGTTATACCGCAATAGCTCCTTTCAATGACAATGATTGGTCTCCGCCGGCTGCTGGAACGGATCCTCTTACAATGTGGTGGAAGGCAACATTTAATACACCAAAAACAATATCAGGATTTATGTTTCAAAATAGATCATATGGACAAGTAAAAGTTCTCCAACTTACATTCAGTGATAGTTCAGTCCAAAATATCACACTTAAACCTACTATATCAACAAATCAATATTTCATATTAGAACCTGTAAATACAACATACGTTAGGATAGATGTTATATCTTATTATGGTGGGGGTAATTGGTATGGAACACAGGGTATTTTGTTTTATGAAGCATCTGGTAATGAATTAGAATATTCTTATAATACTACAAATAGTATTCAAACCATTAATAGTTACGAATTTAAGGGTGAAGCAATTGGTGAACAATTACGAATGTATGCGGAAGCTTATATTGCGTACAATGATGTTCCTGATTCTAGTGCGGTTAGGGTAAATGTATCACCATGGGGCACTGCATATGACTTTAGCTATAATGGTTATGAATATGAAGGAACTATTAATGCCGATACAGCTAATCCAATTAATTGGAAATGGGGAGCAAAATGTGACCTAATATTCTCTGCCAAAGAAGTTACAGGTAGCACAGTTGACGAAAATACTACAAGTGGTGGTTATGGTTGGACACAAAACTTGCGCTCCGCACGTGTTGAAAATGTCTTAAATCTTCCTAATCGTGACAAATGGAACGCGGCAATGGGTAAAAAAGGTCCAGGAGATTATTCTGAAGGTAGAATTAATCAATATTGGTTTTCAGGAAAAAAAACAAATGCTTGGTTATATTTTGAAAATTTACAACATGAAGTAAACGGCATTACAATATGGAGAAGTAGTACAGAACGCACAGATAACAATCTTTCTGACGAGCATCATTGTCCTAAAGATATCGAAATATATACAGATGATAGTGAAACAGAACTTCTTGTTAGTGGTTCATGGCCTCAATCAGGTGGATTTGGTTATTCTAATAATTCTAATATTAGTGATAATTTCAGGGTATTTGGAACAGACGAAGATACAACAGGTTTACCAGCTACATTTACGATGACATGGAATAAAAAAGTTAAATCAGTTTATGTAAAATTATTAAACACTGTTGAAACAGCTACTTTTAGTTACATTATGTTAAACTATGTTCAATTTATTTCTAACGCTCCTACTGATATTAGTTGTAATGGTTTTGAACCAGAAATGCTTACACAAAAAGAAAAAGAAAATCTTCGAAAAGTAGGTAAGGGGCAATTAGGAGGAAACAAATATTATCATATCTGTGATATTAGCTCTGTTTCTCTCGTAAATTCACAAAATGTAAATACCCTTCATCCCAACTTTTCAATTGAAAGTTTCGTTAGTGGCAAATACAGCAATAATGGTTATCTTACATCTGGTGGCGTAACAAATGAATCTATTAAAGCAAATACATTTACCGATCTACCCGATATTACTTCAAATTATTTAACACTCAATATTGAATATGATACACCAAAAACAATTGAAAATCTACACATGAATCTAATTAATGTTAATAATAAATTAAGTAGTGGTGCTCAATATTGGGTATCATGTGATGGAAATAATCTTGGTATCACAAATAGAGGATTTGAAAATAATATTTCATCTGCTACTATAGAGAGAAACGAAATACCAAATAATAGTATTAAAACTATTGATTTCTCTTTTAATAAAGTTAGAGAATGTGATGAAATTGAGGTTTATTTCTCAAATAATCAATGTTCACCGTATAAATATCATAATAATACATTGTTACATAAAAATAACCAACCAAATTTTATGAATATTTCTGAGATATATATTAATAATGGTGCTATTAATAATCAAATCCAAAACATTAATGTTTATGGTAAAGACTTAACAAATAAATTAGAAACATATATCAACAGTAAAGATTATGTATTAGATAGTGTTCATATGAAAGAAACTGATCTAAGTACATGGAAAGAACAATCTAGCACAAGTGCCAATTTGATTGAAGCAGTAACTAACGGAACGCATAATGTATGGGATGATAATTATTATATTACAAATAGCAAAGCAACATATGATACTGCTTACAGATACCGAGATAATTCAGGTAATACACATTATTACCATAAGTTAGTTATTAAACTTCAACAAAAACAAACAATCACAAATTTTAAATTGAATTTTTTCAATTACAGTAATATTTTAAGTGATGGTTTTAAAGTATTTTTAGGAACTAATGGCATCGACGAAACCTATACTCCATCTGAAACACCATATGTGACAAAATCTATCACATTTGATAATACAGTAGAAAACTGTGATGAAGTTGAATTATATTATACAAATAATCATATAAATCCCAGACCTGCTGATGGATTATCTACAGGAGATAAATTTAAATTATATGTTGACCATCCTAGAAAAAATACTGTGAGATTATCTCAATTAAGAAACGGTGTTTGGCTTGGTGAAAGTGGCACTACTTGGGCTTATCCAAAAGTAGGATGGTGGTTAAGTAAAGAGGTTACATTTAATGGGTTCGAAATGAAACTTTCTCCTTTACCACAAACGGGGAGTAATATAGAATTATTTGTAGGGTTAATTAAAGACCTGCCAACAATAAACAACAGTGATCTACATGAGAAAACATATAAATGGAGTACTATACCACCGCTTCACCCAAATGATAATGATTCTCTATATATTTGGGGCTCACCTACTAGTGAAAGTTTTGGTGCTGTTATTGATCCTGTAACTGGTAATGCTATTGATGGTTCAACATTAAAATTTACAGATGATACTGATGGATTTACACATATTGGTATGGAACTTAAATATGGTGATAAACCAAGAACTGATTATATTGAGTATTATGGAATAAAACGTAATACAGGAGAAAAGATTGTTTTTACATCAACTAATATAACCAGTGGAACTGCGTATGATGAATTCCAAAAAGTTACAAAGAATATAACACATACTGGTTATAGGGTGTTTTTTATATGTAAAAAAATTGAACAAAGCACTAGTGATGTTGATAGGTCAGTAGAAATTGAAATGTTTAATCCTCAAAATTTAGAAACATTAACAAGTGGCATTACAAGTGGCGGTGATTGGTCGAAACGAGGAATTGAAACAACACCGTTTGGTAATAATGGTATGGTATTACATAATAAAGTAACAGACACAGATTTTGATACAAGATGGCAATCACAAGAAAGGACAAACAAAGGTTTTATTATTAAAAATGATAATTCACAGACTGTTTGGACTGGAATAACACCACGAATTTTTGAACCATATTGGCGAGGTGGTTATTTTCAGTGGCAATACCAAATAAAATGGGGTTTCTATATACCATATGGTTATGAAGGACGTGACACTACTGACGCTAAAAATGTATATATAAATGGTAGCACTGATTCTTCTACAACAGATAAGTTTGGAACTAGAAAATATATTAAATCTGAATGGTGTTGGTTGTGTTATAGAGCTTTGGAAAGAACAACAGCTACTGGAAATGACGACGACGATGAAGTTAGAAATTACTATATTAAAAAAGGATTTGGTTATCGTGACGAACAAAGTACTATTAATAGTATCATTAAAGATTCAGACTCCGACAATGATAATATGAGACATTATATTGGAGATGCTACACATCTAGGTTGCGATATTCAAGATAGTGGACATCTATTTTTTTATAAGTTAGTTAATAATATTAAAGTTGAACTTTATACGTTTGGAGAAGAACATGGCGTTACAATGACAAAACGTTATAATGATGATAATAAATTAGATGGTAAAGAATATTATAGTGACATATGTGGTGGCCGTTGGAAATTAGTGAGACATCTTCCAAAAGGTTCTCAATCATGGTACCCATGTAATGATAATTGTAGTTTGGTTGATTCGTGGGGTCATTTTGAAGACGACCCTTATTCAAAACATTCTTTTGGACGCGGTGTAGGTAGTCATAAAGAAGTTTTGTTTGCTACAGCAGATAATGAAGGAGGAACACCTAGCAGATGGTGTATTGTAGATAGGGAAGAAATATTAACAAATCATGGTTCAAATAAAGTCACTTTACGTATGAAGGCAAACCATACAGGTGCAGATTTATCAAATACTTTTTTCAATGTATATAATCGGGGTGGAACTACAATCAATTTATCTAGAACAGATGCTTACTCAGTAGCAGCAAATAAATATCGAGCATACACAAGTCCAGAAATAAACCAAACTGGTTACAAATGCGACCCATTTATTGTGTACGACAGTTATAATAATCTTGATAATGGATATAGACCTATATTATATTATGAAAACAGTGACCCAACGGGTAATGATACTGCTGCTGGTGGTGGCGCACCTGGCCTTCAAAATGCTTTTGGTGTAAATGTTTTTGTTCGTGATGCCGAAACAATAGATTATCATGTTTGTGCTGGTATAAGAAATAGTGATGCTGACATCGATGCTTCTGGTCTTGAAATTCAGGTTTTACCAATAACAGACACACTTGGTTTATCAGAACTTGAAATTAATGGAATAAAATCCGACAACATAATTGAATCCATGAAATACAGTGATGTTTTTGACTATCCACTTCGAATGGAGGGTGATAATTTAAAAAATATTATTACTAATGGAGAATATGATGTTTGGAAAAATGATTATCATTTAACAAATTACTACCGCCACGCTGTTGAAACACGATTTAATATGAATTCTTTTAAAGATGTAGTATCAGGTGATTATGAAACACAAGCTGGAATGTTTAGAGAGGGATTTAAAAATTTTCCATCTAGAGAGAATGCTTTCAGAATATTTGACGCAAGTGGCGTTCCAAGTTTCTACCACAAACTCCATATTAAAATGAAAAATTCAATAGATCTTAACAATATTCAATTGAAATTTATGAATAAAGACCGTGAATTAGATAGAGGATGTAATATTATCACATCACTTCATTCTTACCCACAAAATGAAACCACACCTACAACATATGACCTTAGTTTATCTAATTTAAAAAAATGCAACATGATTGATTTATATGTCAATAATAAACACTTACAACCACAACCAGTAAGTTCCATTTCATCGCAAGTTAGTATTAATTTAAATTGTGAAATTAGTGGTAACGTTGCTACTATTAATCATATTCCAAGTGCTGACCCAAGAAATAGTGTACAGATGGGTTCAACTCAACCAAATACTGGGTGGAATTCGGCTTGGATTAGTAATGAAGTTACTATGAAAGGATTTAAGGTAAAATTACAAAGACCAGGTGATACTCATTATATAAAAATAGGATTACATCCTATAAATGAACCTTTTTATCCATTAAAAAATGCGTTTAACAGTTTTAATGATACAGACCAACATTATATGCATTTGCTTGGAAAATATAAAACACTTATAGAACCTGTATCCAGTGTTCCAAAGATTTTTGCTAGAATAGTTGATACATACAACACTTATGATAGCAAAAATGCTTCAGAACTTGATTTACCAAAACATAAATTTGGTGATGATTTAGATAGACTTACAGACTATGAAGAACTTGCTATAAATATAACAGAATTTGGTATGGACATCTTAGAAAATGGAACACTACAATTTTATTATTTTAATGAAAATAATGAAAAATATGTTTATGATAATTTAGATTTAGACTTACCTGGTCAAAAATATTATGTATTTGTATGTCTTAATCCAACCACTGCTCAAATTCCTTTTGATGTTGAAATTATTGAGCCACATAGAATTAAACAGATTGGAGTTGGCACAACATTGGATTACTATTCTCAAATTCCAAAATTCACTTTATCAACGGGATATCTATTTAATGTTGACGTTGCTATTAATAATGGAATTATAAATATTAAACATAATAGCACGACAGCCGGATGGAATTACGGATGGTTTAGTAATGAATTAACTACAAAAGGTGTAATGTGTTCACGTTCAAGTGTTACAAGCGGGAAAGACGAATATTTCTATGTAGGTTTACAACCTGAAGATGAAGATTTTACTTACTTATTTGACGAGGATAGTGCGCATAATATTGGTAAGTATGGTGTTTACAACGCTCACACTTCTATTTACTGGACAAATAATTATGCTTCATCCGTGCTAGGAAATGAAAGTATTCCATATGCTGCCTATCAAGGAATAGATGTTCTAGATAACGGTGCTTTAGAATGGTATTATATCAAAGATGGTAAAAAAATTGTTGTCTATAGTGTATCAGAAACAAAAGGCAAACGTTATCGTATTTGGTATGGTGGTTATAGACTTAAAGATAGCGGCATACACTTATGGGAGGCAACTAACATTGCTGAAGCTATCAAACAAGGACATTACAGAGAAGAAAGTTCTAATCATGTTAGAATGACACAAATTGGCCCAAGTGGTGTAAAACTTGAAAAAAGTAACTCAACCGATGCTGAAGAAGGTAAACAACGTTCATTGTGGTGGAGTAAAGAAAAAACAAACAAAGGTATGATAGCAACAATAGAAAATAATAATAGCGTTCCACCTAATGACAATTATTGTTTTGGTTTAACAACCAAAATAAAAGAATATTCAAAATACAGAGATTGTGGTGAATTGTCAATACAAAAACAAGATGGTGTTTTTAATATATATCGTTCATCTAATCCTCCAATTGTATCAGTTGAAGCTGTTAGAACAATAATTTTAGATGGAGCTATCTCTGCAGGATTTTATGGTCATTCTTTTCCAGATACAGACCAATTACGCGTTGAACGTTCTGGAGCTTCACAAGTTATAATTAAAGGAAATTTAAATGTAAATATTACATCATCTCCTAATATTGGTGCTCATATTGCAAGCATAGATTCTGGTTTATGCCTTAATGGAACTATAGCTGATTGGTATGGAGGTTCTACAGGTTATGATTTTAAATGTTCAGCTGACGGATTTGTTGGTTATTGGAATTTAAGAATCAATGCTGGAGCAATTTATTTAAATGACAATTTCCCTGTTGGTAATTATTTAATTAGAATTACACATTCAACACCATGGACACCTCCTGACCACCCTCAAGGAAATACTTATCATTCTTCAATTAGAGGAGGAAACTGGATTCTTATGAGAAATCTTCCACCTAATAGCACAACATGGTATCCTACTACTGACAATTTAAATTTAACAGCCGAATATGGCACTTTTGATGATTCGCAAACATCAGGAAACTCTTTTTCAAGACCAGCTGCCGGATTATATAACAGCGACGAATTATTATTTATAACACATGATGCCAGCAAATGGATGATTATGGTAAAAGATGAAATTCAAACAGCTGACGCAAATACAACAAAAACAATTGTAGAAAGTCATATATCTTCTACTCCTTATACAAAACTTATGTATAATAGAAGCACAGCTATTGAAGATCCATGGTTAAGTTATGATAATCATAGTGTCTCGGCATCAATGATGTATGGTGAAAATAGTAGTGGTGCTCATCTAACACAACCTAACGCAGGTGTAAGTGTTTATATCAGAAAAAAGAAAAATTGGCTTAAAAGTTTAGATCAGCAAGATGAAGCTACTAATGCTGCAAACTTAGCTGCTGCTACAGCAGCAGCATCAGCATCTGTAGGTAATATTGTTACTAATATAGATGTAGGTCAATCTACACATTTGGGTATAGATGTAAAAGAAAATGGTAACCTAATGTTTTATAAATTACTAGATGGTAAGAAAGTAGAAATATATACTCTTACTAATATGCCCCCAAATACTAGTTATCATATGTGGTGGGCTTGTAAAGAAGCTGGAACAAAAACAGAAATGTTTATGTTACCCTTTGGTAATGTTATTGATATTGACGACATCGAAATTAATGGGAAATCTGGTTCTGAAGTAATTAACAAGGTTTCTCATTATGGTAATGAATATAAATATACAACAAATAATTTAATCTGGGAAGACCATGAAAGAGAAGCACAAGAATGGGGAGGACACTTAACATCTATATTAAATTTTGAAGAAGAACAACATATATCTAATTTATACTATGAAAACCTACATCTTAACACAAGTCCTGGTTTTTTTGGTAATTCGTCATATAATAATGTTCTTCATAATGGGTTAATGTCCAGTAAAAAACCTGGAACAGGAACATCTGATACCCAAGTTTCTGCGTGTTGTTGGAAATGGACAGATGGCGAACCATTTATATATAAAAGATGGAGTAATAACGACACTAATACAAACAGTATTGCTTCTTATCATGGCGAGTATGGTGCGCTTGGTGAAACAAATGTTGGATTAGCAGATGGAACTTATTATGGTACAACAACTGTGACGAATACTGGTAACGCTATTTATAAAAGAAAAATATATAAATTAAATGACTGGAATCACGATAAAAATGGACAAATATTAAATAGTTTCAAATATAACAATAATAACATATGGTTTAATAATTATAAAATACAGCGCTATATTCCTGATTACAAAAATGCTTTTAAATTTACAAATGAATATGGTGTAACTGAATACTATCATCGTATATCATTTGAATTAAATGATGAAATAGATATTAGTTCTGCTGTTATTAAACTAGTAAATAATGATTATAACTTTAGTGAAGGCGTCAAGATTAAGGTTGGAGCTAGAGGTTTAATCGAAGATTCAAATAAAGCATATTCAAAATCTAATTTGTCATTTGAAAGTTTTGTCAGTTCAAAAACAATTAGCGCATTTAATGATACAACAGATATATCTGTAGTTGATATTTCTAGTGTAAGTATTGATATTAACAATACGCAGGTTGATGAACTTGAAATATATTGGAATATTGATGGTTCTAACCAATATTTAAATATTCTTGAAATTCAGGTAAATGATATTCCAAATGATTCTAATTCACCTATACATCATATAGTAAATGACGCAAATGGTTATGAAAGAGAAACATGGAAAAGTGAACTATGGCATAATAATAGTATAGGTCCTGTTATTGACCCAGAAGATATTCAAGTTAATAGATATGTTGATGGTGATTCATATAGAATATATGGTAATCGGTTTTCTAAAAATATAGTAGATGGTTACTACACAACAAAACCAAATACAACAATAGATAAAGGTTATAAAACAACATTTTTAGGAAGGGATTATTATTATTTTAAAATTAAGATTTATTTAAAAGAAAAAATAGATGTAAGCAATGTAAGAATATTTTTAACAAATCCCATTCAATTTCATGATTTAGAAAAATATACTGGTTTTAATGATAGCCTTACAGCTAACAGTAGCATTACATCTAGCACAACATATAATGCTTTTGAAGCAACTGCTTTAACACTAAATGAAACAGGACGTTTACCTAGAACGGCAGAATTAAGAAATGCCCTATATACTATTCATTCTTTCGGTCAAAGAGAAATGTTTGTTCCTACACGGAATGGTGAAAATAATTCTGATAGAGATATGATTAGTCTTTATAATCACATAAATGGTGGTTATTATCCTGGTTATTCATGGCAACATGGAGAACACAATCTACCTGAATGGTTTTCAAATAGGGATTCAAGTAGTCTCTTCTATAAAGGAGTGCTTGCGTATATACCTAAAACAAATTTCTGGGTATCAGCAAATGGTGTAAGACCACTTGTAAATAATATTCGTATAGCAGCCAAATACGAGCAAACTATTTATGATGATAATTTTGCTGGAATTGACCTTTCAGGAACTGGCAAACTTGCTCTTTCAACTGCTGGTAAAATTGGAATAGGAGTTGATGTGCCAAATAATGAACTCGAAATTGTGGGTGAGGACGCATCAGGTAGTGGTGTAATTTCTATTACAAAACCATCTAAAACATTATCAAATAAACATACAACAACATCTATTTCAGATTACCTTGTAAAAATTAGTGATTTACAAATCACACCTGATATTTCTGGAACAGACGCAAAAGAAGTTGTATTTAATATTAATAATTTAAATTGTAGTGAATTAGCCATTTATTGGAGGTCAAATATGTTAAATCAAAATCTTGATATCACTGAAATTATGATTAATGATATTTCAAATAATAGTGATAGTTCTCCAATTAAAACAGTTACCAATTTGGCTAACGGAAGAGAACATCCAGATTGGAATCAAGAAATGATTACCGATGATGATATTGTATGGAATAACAAGGCTTTCAACGCAGTTACAACTGATACTAAATTGTCACATGGATATAATAATATTGTTGACAATAAACGCGAATACTATTTCACAACAAATATTACATTAAAAAATCCATTAGATGTTAGTAAAGTTACATTATTTATACATGGTATCGATAAACGTGTACCAAAAACAATAACTCGCGTTGAAGTTGATACAAAGCGAACATTATTTTATCCTTTAACCGGTTATGACAAATATGAAGAGTTACCACCTTTACCAGTGAGTGGAACAGAACCTCCAACAGAAGTTGTATTTAATTTAAATACAATAAAAACAACAATGTTTCATATTTACTGGCGAAACAATCATACTGATGAACAATATTTCCAATTAAATGAAATTATGATTAATGATATTTCAAACATTGGAACAATAACACCTATTAAAAAAATTACATTAGTTACAGTAAATAACAGAAATTCATGGACTGATGGAAATGAAATATATAATGGAGATATTGCCTTGAGTTCAGACGCAAATCATCACACTGCTTCAGCCGAAGAAAGCGACCTATATTCTTTAACACATAATGGTATAACAAAAAAATATTTCTATCACATTATAGAATTAAAAGAACCAACTGATATTAAAAATATCAATATGTTTTTCGGCCCTTCGAACGGTGATGATCTTTCAGTTGGAGCAAAAATTTGGATTTCTTGTAATGGAGAATTACCATCAAACCACTACTATTATGACCCAGTGCCAGAAAACATTCCAACAATATTAGATGTTGCTGCTGATGAAATTGTAAAATATACAAATGATAATGTATATGTCGGTGAGCAAGCAGTGACAACTGAATTGTCTCGTGGCGAAACACGTGTTGGATTTGAAAATTATCTAGCACATGTTACCATTCCATCAGGATTAGCACATACACCTGATACATATGATGGAAACGTTGGTAATGATTATTTACGTTATTATAGTATTCCTTTCAATGTAACAAGATGTAAAAAAATCCAACTACATTGGTATTCACCTAATACAACAGCATATGAATTTCTTTTTATGTATCAATTTACAATTAATAATGATAGTAATTATACAGAAATTACAAATGTAACTTCAAATGATATTCCAATAAGAAGCAATTTTACAATTCCAGCACTAGTTGAAGGAAATTGGTCTAATAGTGGCTTTGCTACTGTTACTGCTCTTAGTCAAGGTAACTATTCTCCTGCTAGTTATACACATCCAATTACAAATATTACATATACATATAGAACTATTGAATTTGAATTTACAAATGAAAAAACAATTCAAACTTTAGATATTAGTTTTGCTCTTATAAGTGATGGAGGTGATTATTATGGTCTGGGTGCTGATTTCTGGTTCTCTGCTAATGGTTATAAATTAACTAATTTAACCGGTGATATTAGTAATTCTATAAGCACGTTTACTGCTAGTCAAGGAGATATTCCTGATAATAACAGTGCTAGTTATAATATCGCTATCCCACAAATTAAAGACACAAGTGGTATAGACATTCACTTTTCAAATAAACAAACAAATCAAACACAGACATTGAATGGTGAATCACTTGGCTATTCTAATGAACCAAATTTCCCTAACATTGCCAACATTGAAATAAATGACGAAACACTTAATATTAATCCAGCGTCACTTGGATGGCCAGAATATATCCAGATAACTGGAACTAAGACTGATTGCTCGTATTATAATACAACATCCAATAAATATACTGAAGCTGACTTTAAATTTGATGGTCTATATGCGATACAACACCCATTTATTGGTTGTTGGAAAACAACTGGTAATGATTATGTCTATATTCTTTCAGATGGCACATTTTATGGAGCAGGATGGAATACAACTACAAATTCTTACAATTATGAACGAAAATACTGTTCTTGGACTACAAATATTAATGATCCTGAATATGCTGCACCTACTATAATATTAACAATAGCAGAGGGAAATCCTATTGACGTAGGAACTTTGGAATTTGTTTACCACGTTAGAGATAGAAATTTAGTAGGAAATGGGTTTACCTGGACTAGAGAAACTCCTGGAAATTCATGTCTTATTAATACTAAACCTTGGTATATGCAAGTACAAGATAGCACAGGAAGTGCTCATTACGAACACGCGATTTTATATGAGCACACTAATAAATGGTGTATATATGCTATGTTAGATTACATTCTTGGTTCAAATGTTAATTCTGTTTGGTATTTTGACCTAACAGGTATGGATGACAATATTGGTCCAAATGTTAATTCCACCCAAGTAGCTCCAGGTGTGTTGAATGGAGTATATAATAGGTCTAATAGTACTTACCAAGGTTATTGGTATTGGACTAGAGATGATGGTGGTGGCACTTCTGATGAATGGTATCACACCGGTAGCTACTGGAGATTTCAATCAAAAGATGACCCAAATCATAACATACTCTGGAGATACCCTGGTGGCACTCCTTGGCAAGTTGATAGTGGAGGAATCCTAAAAATATGGAGCAGTGGAGGCGGTGCTGGGAGCCATGAAGGAGGAAACACCACTTATACCGACAGAGGTAAATATTTTAATCAAAGGCTTGTTGGAAATGAAAAAGACCCTGCAGGTGGAAATCTGTATGCTGGTCCAGTGGGTGGTAGAATTGATTTTTTGAATCAGCCTTTCTTTGGTCTTCGTATTTTCACAGGAAGAGATACTATTTATCCTTGGCTAACACCAGTAGGTTCTTGGGAGGTAAGAGGTGCTTATGATAGCACAGGTGATGGTATAATTGATAGTGATGGAGGATTAGTGGAATACAATTATAGTTCTGGTTCTAGTTCTTCTATACAATTTGATTGTGGAACACCATCAACAAATAATCCAACATTTTTATACAAAGAAATTGAAATAAATAGTGACAATTTATTTAATATTTACTATAATGATGGAACTTATTTTACATTGTCAAATATTGACGATAATGCTGAATATGATGGAACTACATTTGGTTCTTCTTTTAATAATTTAACATTTTACCAAACATATCCATATAAAGGACATACAAATTGGGAAAGTACAACAACCAACCACGAAATATTTTGGGAAAACAATACAAATGGTTGGGTAATTGATAGTCCTGATAATGATCGTATCTTAAAATCAGGACCTGGTTTTCCATTACCTTGGTTAGTGACAGAATGGAAAACATATAATTCAAGTGTTACATATAATGGTGTAACTGGTGCCGATAATATAATTACGTCTAACATTCCAGTATTTGATGTTAGTTATAGTTATCAAAAAGATATTAAAATTAAATCAATTGATTATCTCGACAAAGATGGTAATAGTGTTTTACGCACTGGAGAAAATGAACCTGTATTATATTCACTCCTCAATTACGGAGGAATTAATACGTGGAAAAATAACTATTTACTAACCGAAAGTAGTGCGGGTGCTTCCAATCTAAACGCAATGACTTATACAGATACATACGGTTCAACACGGTATTATCATACAATAAGGGTTGAATTTAATGATAAGATTGACCTTAATAAATTAAAACTTACATTTTATAACTATTCTAATAATCTCAATGATGGATTTTCTTTATTTGTCAGTTCCATAAATGGTTATGTAGAGGGTCAATTTACAAATACATCTATTGGAAATTTTGATGTATATAATAATAGTGTTACAGTGCCTGATACACCATGGGGTGGTGAATCTGTCGCATATGATTTTAACATAAATACTTTTAACGTTACCAATTTTAGAATTTATTGGAATAATAAACGATTAGAACAACATCTTAACTTGACTGAAATTGTAATTAATGATTTCTTAATTAATACACCAATTAAAAAGGTAACAAATTACGTAAATAATCGCGATAGAACGCCATCTAAAGGTTATGGAACGGTTGTAAGTGGTGAATTATATGGTTCTGAAGATATAAATATTTATAATGGCGGATATCTATATGATGCCACTACAGATATGGACAGTGCTATGTATTTCTTAACAACAGCCGATACTACAATTTCAAACGCTTATAATAGTGCTGTTGGTAATAAATTATACAATTACTTTTATCTTGACGTTGAATTGAAAGTTCCTATGAATATTGAAGCAATTAAACTATATTTTAATGGTTATGACCGTATATTATCTGAAGGAGCAAATGTTTGGATATCTACTAACGGTTTTAGTCCTAATGTAGTTAGTGCTACATCCACAACCTTTTTTGAAAGTCAACAAAATAAAATTACAATTGCTGAAAATGAAATGACCGAATATACTGATACTAATACTTATTATAAAGGCGGTTGTGAATTAGATATTCATAATTACATTGACTACAAAGAGATTAGTATTCCATCATATGAATTTAATGTTCCTGATAGAGTTAGTTCTATATATTATGGAAATTCATCTGTGAATACAGTACAAGAAAATTTTTATCTTACAGCTGATTATTTCAAGTATGATTTTGATATATCTTTTGCCTTTAGAGGAAATGGTCCCCTAGGAAGCTCAGAAGGAATAACATCGGACGAGGGGTGTTTTTTCAATGTATATGAAACAAGATCACCAGGTGATAGCAATTTAATTACTAGAGCAGATTTATCACCAGATTCAGTTACAGATTCTATAACAGGAAACACTGGCGCTGGTTTAATTTTTAAGTATGTCTTACCTGGACAAACTTGGTCTTCTCCAGACTATATAGGTATTGTATTCCAAGATAGAGGTCTTACAAATTTTAAGGTCGAAGAATGGCATTACTATAGATTTGGTCGTTCTGGTAATAACTTATATATTATAATCGATGGCCAAACATTTACACAGTCTTTATCTTCTGGTGTTGCGGGTAAGAGTTGTAACTATCTTGCTCAGATAAGGTTTGGAACACATGTTAACAATACATCTAGTCAAGTTGTTAAAGGCTCTTATAAATTTATAGAAGTTGATTCTGCTAATGGTGATAATATTAAACTACGTGGTGTAGGAAATGGTGTAGCTGGTGGATATGTATGGTTGAATAACTATCACTTTCCTACTGATGCGTCTGGTTCTGGTTATAATAATTCATTAAGTCGTTGTGTTCCATTTGATTTTAATATTAATACCCAGGATACTGATATAATTCATCTTTATTGGTTCAATCAATATGTTAAATACGATGAATTAGGTCATATGCATAGCATGATAAGACAAATTGAAATAAATGACATATCAGGAACAAACCCTAATACATTAATAGACCATATTGAAATATTATGTAATAATAGAACTAGAACAGGTCATACTAGCGATTTCTTAACAGATGGTTCTGGTAATGATGTATATTCATACGAAGACCCAGTTGGTGGAACATCTCCAGGAACAAGAGTTATACAGGCTTACACAACACTTTTAGATGGTATTATTCAACCTTACTTTTACTATAAAATACACTTGAAAGAAAAATCAACTGTTAATAAAGTTACTGTATATATTGATGGTGAATCTTTGCCTGAAATAGGAACTTTTAAAGAATCACAATCACATCCGAGTTACAATACATCTAGTGCTTTATATCATACTACCGAAGGTCCTAATTTCTTTGGAAATGGAACACATAGACAACTTTTTGAAAATATACTTCCAAATTATAAAATATGGGTTTCAGCAAATGGTAATGTTGGTGGTTCTGTTCCAAGATCATTAGGTTTTGGTGACCATGTTGCTTCCCTTCATACAAATAGTGATATCGTTTTTGAAGCTGATAAAACAAAATCATTTACAATTGATTTTAATACAGTAAAAGATTGTGAATATATTGATGTATTCTTTTCTAACAAACAAACAAATCCTACAAATATACTTAATAATGCGATATTATCAAAATATAATCAACAAAACTATCTTAATATAGCAGAAATTGAAATAAATGGCGTTAATTCTCGTGATATAATTAATGATATTAAGTTATATGATACTACCAATGTCATGTATTCTCTTAGTGATAAAACGCTTCTGAAAGACCAACAAGAATTATATGCTAGAAGTAAGGGTGGTCAACTTGTATCTTTTGCAAATTATCAAGAAAATTACTTTGTTAGTAGTGTTCACATTGGTAATAACGATACTTACTTTATGGGTCTAGTAGCAATGGAGGATAATCATTATAGTGGTTTCCCTAATTATAGTCATAGCACAACACCTCCCGATCCTTCAAATGTATTACATGAAAGGCGTGAAAACTTCTATTGGGTTGATGGAACACCATATACATTTCAAAACTGGAATTCAACCGAACCAAATCATACCGGAACAGATTATAAAATTTATTGTTATGAAATGGACAATACAGATGATGATGCTGGTGGTGGTCAGTGGGACGACTATACAAATCAAACAAGAAAAGCAATATTTAAATACACTGCTATGAGACCACACAATCGTCCTAATGAAGAACACAGTATTCGTCATTCATTAACTAATGGCAATTATAATACATGGAATTCCGATTATTTCATAGCAAAAAATTCCGATTTAGATATATCAAATCTTTATTGTAACATTGATAGTAGTGGCAATAAGCGTTATTATAATAAATTAAGAATAACTCTAAAAAATAAAATAGACGTAAGTTCCATTAATTTACACTTTATCAATGAAGATAGTAAACTATCAGACGGTTTTGATTTATTTGTATGTCCAAAAGGAATTAAAACAAAACCTTCATCTTCTGGTGCCACGAAGAAAACAATTTCGTATGAAAGTCCAGTATATGATTGTAGTCAGATTGACTTATATGTAACTAATCATGAAATGGATGCTACACCCGTCAATACACTCGGTATAGGAAGATGGAAAAGATTACAAAAACCAGTTATAGATGGTAGAAAAATATTATTACGACAACCAACATGTTTAGAAGCAGGTGGAACTAGAGGCGAAACACATCTAACAGAATTAACAGATGAATCATATTGGATTTCAGAAAATATTACATATAATGGTTTTGAATTCCCAATCTGGGCATCAGCTACAGGAGATAATATGGGAATTTTTGCTGTAGGTTTGGTTGAAAATACTGTTGGTGAAGTAATTTCACGCACGTCAAGTAGTGTTTACAATTCATTATATGAACCAGACAATATAGCTGGTGCTGGTGGATATATGAAAAATAGAATATATGTAAAGTGCGATGGAACAGATATTCTAATATGGGCTCAAACGATGCTTTCCTCAGAATGGACTTCTCTAGTAAATAGTGTTTCAATTACAGGAGAAGGAGTAACACATCTTGGAATACAAATTTTAGATAATGGAAGCATTCTTTACTATAAAAAGAAAGGTGCGAATGCTCCTAAGGAACAATTTGCGATTGATGAAGCCGGTATGCCAAATACAGCGTATAAAGTAGCATCTCACATAGATGTTGGTTATTTAGACGGTGATAATTATCCTCAGCGAGCTACACAAGTCAATGACTTTGGTAACAGTGGTAATCTTAATCCATGGAACCCCAATTCACCACAAGTAGTGAGAGAACAAGGTATCACAGGCGGTGGTGGCGTCGAAATTGAAATCATAAATCCATTAAAAATAAAACAAATTCAAACCGGTAATTATTATCACACATTAACGCCACCAAGTCAAACTATAGTTGACGAATTAACTGAAATGAAAACTGATATTAAGAAAGGAGGTGGTTATGAAGGAAACTTACAAACATCTTTCTCGAATAAATACATCACATCGATTAAACACCCAGGTGACGAATCTTCTTGGGATAAGTATTGGAGAAGTTCTAATACAACAACACTAGGAGGTGGTATTATATGTACTCTTCCAAAAGATTATAATAATCCGGATTTTTTTATTGGTTTACAACCTTATAAAAATGGAGTTCCGGATACTTTCAACAGTTCTGCCAGTCACACAATGGCTGGTTTTGCTAATGCTTGGTCAATGCATTATAATAGTGCTAGGGATGTATATATTGCTCGTCATAATAAAGTAGGAACCGGTTACACTCATGTTGCCCAATATGATGCCTATGATAATAATATAACTAATGGATGGACTTGGCAAATAGCCCACAGGAGTAATGATAAGGCTGACTTCGTAATATCTCATATTGGAATAGATATTACATTAGAGGGTCATTTACAATTTTATATGATTAGTCGTGGTTCTAGATATAATTTTTGGAATTCGAAAGAATGGCCTCTTGCGCATAGTAAACTAGGTTTAGATTCTAGTTATGAAACAGAAGACGCTCCTTACGCACAAGGACACCAATTTAATTTTTGGTATGGTGGACATGATATTGCCACCAACGATGGTACAGCTAAAAATCAATGGATTCATTTATGTGACCCTAGAGCATTATATTATGGTGTAACCGCAGGTTTATTCTTCCAAATGATGAGTAATAATTTAATGGTTGAATCGGCTGGAATGAATGGCGTTCGTCTTCGTCCAGCAAAACTAGATACATCAGGTGGTGCTGGATGGAGATATTCTTGGTGGAGTAAAGAAAAAACAAATAAAGGTTTCATGTGTAACACTTTACATAGGGCAAATATTAATGTTGGTTTAACTGAAAAAATTTATCAAGCAGAAGCATATTCTGGTATACATCCATCAGACCCACCCTATGGAAATGCCAAGGATGGTTCACAAAGTTTAGGTGATTGGGCATTACATATTGATACTAAAAGCCAATCAGGAAGAGGATTTTTGAGTTTACAACATAAAAATGGTCATAATGGTTACCATATGAGTTATACAAGTGCTGATGCTAATTGGTCTGATTATGAAAGAGAAACAAGACATTTGGGCGTTCATGGTTCTGATTTTTTTGAAGGTGATAAAAGCACACCTACTTCAACAAGATTAAGATGGAAACATGTTAATTATCCAAAATATGTTGGTTGTGAAATATTAGATAATGGTAATCTCTTCTTCTTTTATAAAGTTGATATAGATACACCAAAAATTAAATTAGGTGAAATTGTAACCGGTAACCCGAATACAGAATATCATATTTGGGTTGGCGGTGAAGATTGGGGAACTACTGAAGAAACAAGTAAAAGTGAAAATTCTTATGATATAGCGAATTTAGAAATTCAAATGTTACCAATAATTAACCCCATCAATATTGCCGAAATACAAATAAATGGTCAACGTTCAAATGATATTATACGTAAATTAGTATATAACGGTTACTTATCTGTCACAGGAGCCGCTCATGAAGCGGTAAACGGTAGGTTTATACAAGACGGAACATTGGTGGAAGGAGGTAGTACGTCTGACGGCATTGAAAGGGCTCATTATAAAAATTTAACTAGAGAGAAATATCTATCCACACGTTCTACTCCTTTAACAAATGACTCTTATTTAGCAGCTGGAAGAACTGACGGTGTTTGGGGTTGGACAATTAATGGAGGAGATACAAATACACTTAATGGAAAAAGATATATTAATGGTGAAAGCAGTGACGATTTCTATTACAATCCAGCTACTGTTACTGGTTCTGGTTACGATAATCGAGGAAGCTTGTTCCATTTTAACAGAGGACAACGTGCTATGCGTTCAAGATATGAAGGTGACCAAGCAAGAATACCCATTATTACGGGAGGTTTTCGGCAAGGCAACGATAGAATTTTATCAAAAATAACAAATGATAGTTATGACTCATGGGATGACGACTATTATATTTTCCCTGATAACATCGACAGACGAAATATGTTTGTTTATAGAACTGACCAAGGTGATTATCGTTATTACAATAAGATTTCTCTCTTTTTTACAGAAAACATAACGGTAAACTCATTAGATATTTATACATTTAATCATAATAATCTTTACAACAAGGGCGCTGAAATTGCTTCTGTAATACCATATGGTATTGCGCAATTAGGTGCTACTTCTCAATCTAAAAAATATCAACTAGCACTTCCAGAGACGAAAGATTGTAATCAAATTGAGATGTATATTACGAATAAAATGATGAATGAGAATCTGAATAATATTGTTGGCAGTGAAACAAATATTTATATAGAATATTATAGAGATATTGTTAGTTTTAATTGGACATCACAATATGAATTCTTATTTAATTATAATAGTGGTGATGACAACGGCTGGCACAAAAACTGGTATTCGAATGCTTTTAATAAAAATTTAATAGATGGCATTGAATTTGACATAAATTGGCATTCACATTATTTTTTCGGAATATCAAGCTGGATAAGTAATTATAATGCGAGGACTGGTAACCTTGGATATCGAACAGGTAAAAATGTTGTTTATATAAATACACATGGTAACCAAATTATGTATAATAGATATGATAAATCTGACGATGCCAATCATGAATGGTGGTATATGAAAAATAATGAATGGTACAATACCAGCCAATCTGGAGGGTGGGAGTCTATGGGTTATCCAAAAGTTTTTGGCATTGACATAAGTAGTGGTTCATATGTTGTTTATATGAAACAAACATGGAATTCTACAGAAAAAATGGCTATACATGATTTTGGCAAATATGATTGGTATGATAGTGATAATGTTAGAATATGGTATAGTGGTCACACAAATAACTACTTTCACGACTATGACCCTATTCATGTAAAAATTATACCTAAATCTACTAGATATTTTGAACATGGTCTCACAACAGGAACTTTTGAAAACAGTGTTTTTACGAAAAAAGATATACCAAAAACATTAACAACTGGTTATGCGAAAAATGTTGATATTGAAATATCTAATAACATTGTAGGTATTACACAAACAGCATATAAATCAGATTGGGGTAGCAATGCTGACATTACAGAACATCAAATACTAACAGGAGGTGGTATAGAAGACCAAGACAGTCCATTAAATTATATTGAAAATGGTGCTGGTATATGGTATAGCTCAGAAACAATCAAAACTGGTATCGGTGTCAAATTATTTAATCAAATTCAATCATTAGTAGCTACTAGTATTGACTCCGGCGATCTTTATACAAGCTGGAGAGATAACTTTTATATTGGTCTTTCCCCTACAAATAAGATAGGTAACCCTATTTGGAAAAATGATTTTTCAATCGAATATCAATATTTCACCGACGCACATGATACCACCGATCAACAAACCGGCAAACAAAGATATAGTATTATACTACAATATAATAACAAAAATCATGTATCTAATGTTAAAAAGGACGTGTTCCAAAATTTAACAAAAAAAACAGTTTCAACTGAAAGCAGACCTGGTATTAATTTATTAAGCGACGAAATTACTTGGGGTGAAATTGAAAATGTTGGTATTGATATATTACCAGATGGTTCACTTGAATTTTATGTTATAAAACATTATTGTAAAATGGTAAAAGGTATAGCTAAGGCTTCAGATTATCCAGATATATTAGGTCCCGGTCAAGAATTTTATGTTTGGTTTGGAACACAACAATGTCACAGCACACGACCTATATTCTGGGAAACTTCATCAACAAATGAAGCAATTGTTCAAAAATGGCTACCTAACTATTCTGACGCATATATGAAAGTAGAACCTATAGGTACAAAAGGGGTTAAATTAAATACTCAGTATTCTGGAGAACAATTAAGAGGTATTGATGGTGGTTCTGGTAAAGAACCCAGTGGATGGTATGCTACATGGTGGAGTAGAGAAAAAACTACTCTTGGTTTTATCAGCAATAATTCAAATAATCATCATCTGGTAGGTTTGAGTGAATTTATTGCTTATCCAATCACAAGAACAGAATCAAAATGGCAAATGGGTCAATGGGCTATTTGGAAGGCACAAGATGGCCAAATTAAAATCCAGAAAAATTACTTTGACACTGATTTTACAAATAATAACTATTACACTAAATGGACACGTGTTGAGTATGTTTATACAGAAGATTATGACGCGACTATTACTAACTTCGGTATTGATGTATTATCAGATGGTAATTTATTCTTTTATAAGGTTATTGGAGGTGAAAAGATAGAAATGTATACAGCACAAGAACAACCTAATAAAGAATATCATATATGGTTTGCTTCAGCCGACCTAGGAGGTCCTCAAGATGTAGAAATTTACATGTTACCGTATGGCAACACTATTGGATTATCTGAAATTGAAATAAATGGTAGTAACTCGCGCGATTTAATAAGCAATATTAAATGTATTGATAATAACAATAATAATTTATTAGTTTCTGATGTAAACACCACTATATTTGATTTAACCGATAGTGATAAGAGTAATATTTGGAGAGATACATATAATATAGTCGACTTTACTACAACAAAAGCCGATTTATTTAATTTTAAAGATTTATACGGTGTAACTCGGTCTTATTATAAACTAATTCTAGATCTTAATACAAGAATTGATATTAGTAACATAAATGTTAGTTTTTATAATTTTAATAGAAATCTAGACGCAGGTTTACAAGCATATATTGCTCCGCGTGGTATAATTGAAGACGTAAGTTACGTTTCAACAAAATCAAATTTAAGATTTGAAGACTTTATTGTAGTTAAGAGTGGTAACGATTTTGTTGATTTAGGTGTGAATGATGTTCCAGGACCATTACCGTATAATTTTAATCTTAATACCAAACAAACTGACCAAATTAACATATATTGGAACATGAAAAATGATAGTAGTAGTTTATATGACATGAACTTTTTAATACTGACAGAGATAATGATTAATGATATATCAAATATAGGTGTTGCTTCACCAATTAAATATATTAAAAATAATGCTGGAGAAATAGGTCCAAGAGGTCAAAGATCTGATTCAACATATGACGACTGGAACTATTCTGTTATAACAAATGGTAGCACTTCTTATGAAAATGTTCATTATACTGTTGATCATTTAAATAGCGACCCAGGTAATTATCCTTCAGAAGCAATTATGTATAAATCAACTATTAATAATGTAGATTATAATTACTTTTATCTAGAAGTATTTTTGAAAGAACCAATGGACGTCAGTAATGTAAAACTGTTTTTAGGCCGTGAAAACATCGCTGAAAATGAAAAATATTTCCAAAACGCAAAAATTTGGATGTCTGCGAATGGTGAATTATCTGGTTCACCATGTTTCACTGGTATTGAGAACTTTATTGTAAATAGAACATTGTATGTTCCATATGCTGAACAAAATCATCCAGCTGTTCCATTTGACTTTGACATGGATGTTATTAATTGTGATTATTTTGACATTTATTGGTTTACAAATAGCGTATCTGGTAAAACAAATCAACATGGTAACTTTGTTGAAATTATGGTAAATGATATTTCAAATATAGTTACACTTCCTCTTAGCACAGATGTAGAAACATATTATTGGACTACTTCTTCAAGTGGAGGTTGGGAAACTGCTAAGATATTAACACGTAATAACGATAATACATATAATGTTCAGTGGGCAAGCACAACAACATCTGGTGACTACGATAATCATCCTATTTATGAATTTAAAGATTATAATAGTAGTTTCCGTTCTAGTCTAATAGATCGAGTTGAAAACATTGCTAATGGACGAGAAAGGTCTGATACAACAACAGATAATGGTGTTGGTTGGAATGAACAACTTCTTATTAATAATAATTTAGAATTTCATAGTGGGTCACATATTACAAGTGATTCTACAACAGATTCTCATGCTTATACCGATGGTTATATTAATAGTGTTCAACAAAAGTATTTCAAATTGCGTGTTCATATGAAACAACCCACAGATATTAGCAAAGTTACGTTATGGATGCATGGTAAAAACGGTGAACTAGAGAAAGGTATTAATATATGGATGGCTGCCAATGGTTTCAGAAATTCAAGCAAAACATTATGGTTAAGTGGTAATGGAACTGCTGTTGATGGACAAGAAACAAATAACTTTTCTGGTATTGACCTCACAGGTTCTGGTGGTATTAAATTAGGAACTGATGGTAACGCAGATATTACAGGAAGTGCCAGTTTCTGTAACAATAATGTTGTAATTAAATCTGTTGGAAATATTCAAGGAGGAAATTATGTTGGTATTGGTACAAGTGACCCAAAATGTCCTCTTAATATCAGAAACCACGCGCCTGATTTGACATTTGCCGCTACTCGTTTTAATAAAGACCGTCTTATGCCAGATGACCCTATTAGTGACTTAATAGATGAGACTACACCAGGAGGTAATCGTTTCACTGAATATGGCGATGGATGGTTAACTGCTTGGGCAATAGGACATCAAACTAATGATTTTAGTATTGACAGAATGTATAACAATAATACAGCATCAGGTTCAAGAATGAGACTTGACAAAACAGATGATATAGTAACACTCAACGCAGACAGCATTGAAAGAATGAGTATAGCAGTTGATAATTACATTGTAGCTGAGGGTTATGTTGGAACTAGTGACGCACGCATTAAAACAGATATTTCTATGATTACAGATACAAAAGCACTTGATGCGGTAAATGCTTTAGAAAGTAAAGAATATCACTATGCTGACCCTCATCGTAAAAATAAGATGAAAACGATTGGTTTTATTGCTCAAGAAGTAAAAGAGGTGTTACCAAATGCTGTTACAAAACAAACAAATTTCATTCCTGATGAATTGAGATTTATAGAAGAACCTAAATGGACATACTTGGTTGACACAGAAAAGTGGTTACTTACAATAGATGATTTAGACTTATCTAGTAATCATACTGGACGCGTTTGCTTCTATGTTACAAATAACGAAATACGTAACTTTAATTCCAAACAGATAAAAATGGTTGAAAGTGACATGAAATCATTCATATTTGATAATAAATGGGATATAGTAGGTATACATAGTAAAGAGGTAAATGACTTCCATGTTTTAGATAAAAATCAAATATTCTCTCTACATCACTCTGCTATTCAAGAATTATCAAAGAAACACGAATCAGAGGTAAAGCTGAAGGATGACAAGATTAAAGAATTAGAAACAAAAAATGAATCATTACAATCAAGAGTATCTACTTTAGAAGCAGCAGTGGTGGCAATACAGCAAAAGTTGTTGTAAATAATACATAAAGGTTAACAATAATATTTTAGAAATTTAAAATATAAAGCAATATTTTAAATTTTATTTTATGAATATATATTATTATGGACTTAATTCAAAAATCAATAAATGATACAGATAAACACCTTAAAATTGATGCTAGTGGAATTGAAATTGAGGGTAATGGAAATGTTGTATTACAATCAGAAGGATATGTTGGAATTGGAACTAAAAATCCTGATTATCCATTAACAATTACAACAAACACACAAACAACAATGGGAGCATGGTATTGGAATAACGCAAGTGGTAATAATGCTGTAGATGATATTCATTATGGTGCTGATTCTAGTCAATGGAACATTAGTCAACATGCGTCAGGATATATTCGTTCTAGTTTAGGATATATATTGGATTCTGATAAACGTATTAAAAAGGATATTGAAAATGTACCTGATAATTTCGCATTATTCCAGGTTAATAATATTGAAACAAAGTATTACAATTATATTGACCCAATTCGTAAAAAAGAACATAAAACAGTTGGTTTTTTAGCTCAAGATGTTAGAGAAACATTACCAAATGCTGTAAATATTATTAAAGATTTTATTCCAGATGAATTAAGAATGTTAACCGACGTTACATGGTCTGAATTTGAAAATGGATGGAAATTAACTGTTAACGACCTTACACTATCAGACAATCATACAGGAAAATGTAAATTTGTTCTTAATAAACCTGAAGGAAAAGTTATTATTATTAACAATGTTTTAGATGATAAAAAGTCGTTCATTTTTGATAAAAAATGCGATGAATTATTTCTTATTGGTAAGGAAGTAAATGATTTTCATAGTTTAGATAAAAATATGATTTTTGCTTTACATCATTCTGCTATTCAAGAATTATCAAAGAAAATTGAGAATAAAGATACTAAAATAGAAGAATTAGAAAAACTTTTACAAGAAAAGGATGTTAACATAAAATCACTTGAAATGAGATTAACATCAATAGAGTCAGTAGTCGTTACTTTACAAAATAAATAATTAATATTTTAACATTTT
>CEQL01047127.1_pt1 | contig 36380 bp, 36 predicted proteins | sample 356281 | NCBI WGS metagenome assembly CEQL01 (sample SAMEA2621203, study PRJEB7988) | marine metagenome | biome: marine biome (ENVO:00000447); feature: surface water layer (ENVO:00002042); material: "saline water (ENVO:00002010), including plankton (ENVO:xxxxxxxx)" | depth 5 m
CATAGAATTGGCATTGACCTGACTTAACATTTAAATGAGCTTTTTGAAGAACCAAAAAAAAATTAAAGGCGCAGAACTTTTTATCAAATGTCTCGAAGAAGAAGGCGTAGAGTATATTTTTGGACTTCCAGGAGAGGAAAATCTTGATTTTCTTGAATGCTTATGCAAATCAAACAAAATAAAATTAATTCTGACCAGACATGAACAAGGCGCCGGTTTTATGGCTGCAACTTATGGCAGGTTGACTGGAAAAGCTGGAGTATGTTTAACAACTTTAGGCCCTGGAGCTACAAATTTAGTTACTTCGGCTGCCTACGCTCAACTAGGAGGGATGCCTTTAGTAATGATTACGGGTCAAAAACCAATCAAAAATACTAAACAAGGAAAATTCCAAATATTAGACGTTGTAGATTTGATGCAGCCAATTACCAAATATACTCATCAAATACGTTCTGCAAACATGATTGCTCCTGAAGTGAGAGAGGCTTTCAGGTTAGCAGAAGAAGAAAGACCAGGAGCAGTACACCTTGAATTGCCCGAGGATATTGCAAGCGAAGAAACAAGAAGAAGGCCTTTGCTAAAAAGTATTGTTAGAAGACCTGTGCCAGATGAAAAATCAATAGATCAAGCTGTTGAGTTAATAGAAAAAGCTAAAAGACCTATTTTAGTTTTAGGTGGTGGAGCCAATAGAACTAGCACAAGTAAAATGCTCTTGGAATTTGTAGAAAAGACTAAAATCCCATTTATAACTACGCAGCTTGGGAAAGGGGCTTTAAGCGAAAGACATGAAAATTTTCTTGGATGTGCAGCCCTAAGCAATGGAGACTTTGTGCACAGAGCTATAGAAGAATCAGATCAGATCATTACTGTTGGACAAGATAATTATGAAAAACCACCTTTTATAATGCGTGAAGTAGAGGGTACAAAAGTCATTCATATCGACCATATAGCCGCTAACATCAATGGAATCTATTTTCCTCAATTAATGGTTATAGGCGACATTGCCAATGCCATATGGCAAATAAAGGAAAAGATAAAAATTAATCCAAAATGGGATTTTTCAAAAATGCTTTTAACAAGACAAGCGCACCTGAATCACTCTACAAAAATTAGAGAAGATGAAAGGTTTCCAATTTTTCCCCCATATTTGGTAAGACAAATAAGAAATGCTATGCCAGCAGATGGAATTATTACGATGGATAATGGAGTATATAAACTTTGGTTTGCCAGGGGATACCCCGCTCTTCATCAAAATACTGTTATTTTAGATAATGCTTTAGCTAGCATGGGAGCTGGGCTTCCTTCAGCTATTACCGCAGCTATGATTTATCCAGATAAAAAAGTGATTTCTGTATGCGGCGATGGGGGTTTTATGATGAATAGTCAAGAGCTAGAAACGGCCGTAAGATTAGGAGTCAATCTTACTGTGGTTATCCTTAATGATAAAGCTTACGGAATGGTTAAGTGGAAACAAGAAAATATGAAATTTTCTGATTATGGCTTAAGTTTTGAAAATCCAGATTTTGTAAAATATGCAGATGCTTATGGGGCAAAAGGATATCGAATAACTGATGCTCAAGATTTAAAAAATACTTTAGAAAAATGTTTAGATACATCTGGTGTTCATGTTATAGATTGTCCTATTGATTATAGTGAAAATGATAAGATTTTGAATGAGGACCTAAAAAGAATTAGCTCAAAATTGTAAATTATTTTAATTAGGAATGTATTTTATAAAAACCTTAATCAAAAGGTATCTAATTTTTTTGTACTAACTTTATAAGTTATAATTTCATATTAGAATTTATACTGAGAAGGAGTTAAAAATGAGTATGGCAGAGTCCCCAGTAGCTGAAGATTCACCAGTTAAAGATCTTGTTGCAAAAGCACGCATTGCTCAGGAGGCATACGAATCATTCACACAAGAACAAGTAGATGCAATTGTTAGAGATATTGGTAAATTTGTCTTTGATAACGCTGAGCCATTGGCAAGAATGGCTGTAGATGAGACTGGCATGGGGTCTTATGAAGATAAAATTCTTAAAAATAAGGGTAAAGCACGAGTAATATGGAATAACCTAAAGGATAAGAAATCGAGAGGAGTTATTGGCGAAGATACCGATACTAATCTTGTATTTGTTGCTAAACCAATGGGTGTTGTTGCTGCTGTCACACCTGTCACAAATCCTATCGTAACTCCGATGTGTAACGGCATGTTTGCACTTAAAACCGGAAATTCTGTAATTTTTGCATCACACCCAAAAGCACAGAAATGTGCAGAATATTTAGCTCTTGAATTTATGAAGATAGTAAAATCTCATAATGGCCCTGATGATCTTATTCAGGTAGTAACTAATGGTTCTGTTGAAAAGACTCAAGAACTTATGCAATCAGCTGATGTGGTTGTAGCTACTGGTGGAGGGGCAATGGTTAAATCTGCATATTCTTCTGGTAAACCCTCTTTTGGAGTGGGTGCAGGAAATGTACCGGTAATTATTGATAGAAATGTGGATTTACAAGGCGCTGTTGAAAAGATAGTAGATGGAGCATCTTTTGACCATGGCATTATATGTTCGCATGAACAGTTTGTTTTCGCACCAGAAGAAAACTTTGATAAAACAATAGAATTATTTACTAATACAGGCAAAGTATGGTTTACAAACGATCAAGAACTAATACAGAAGTTACGAGATGTAGTTTTTCAAGATGGGTATTTGAATAAAGATGTTGTAGGGAAATCAGCTACTGATGTCGGAAAGATGGCAGGGATTGATATTCCTGAGTCTGCAAGGCTTATATTGCTTCCCGCCGATGGGTCCGGAACTGAAGACGTTCTTGCAAAAGAAAAGCTTTGCCCAGTTATTGCAATAGTGCCTTATTCAACTTTTGAAGAGGCAGTATTAATGGCTAAAGCCAATCTTTTAGTAGAAGGAGCTGGACATTCAGCTGCTCTGCATTCAAATGATGACAAAAACATAGAAAAAGCTGGACTTGAGCTACCAATTAGTCGTCTCGTTGTAAATCAACCGAGTTCTACAACAGCCGGAGGTTCATTAACTAACGGATTTGCCCCAACAACAACTCTTGGTTGTGGTTCTTGGGGAGGCAATTCTATTTCAGAGAATCTTGACTATAAACATCTAATGAATGTATCTCGAATTGGGAAAATTATTCCTGATAAGGAAGTACCAACTGATGAGGAAATTTGGGCTTAACTAATAGGATATAAAATCCAATATTTATTTAAGTCTTAGTAAAATATATTAAAACATTACCTAAAAAAGCAATTTATTTAATAAATTAATTTTTAAATAATTAAAATAATATTTTTTATAATTTTTTTGCATAAAAAATAATAAGTTTATTCAAAAAATTAAAGAAATCGACTGTACCTTATTAAATAGTAGCTATTATGGTACAATCCTCTCCATGGATAAGAAATATCTCTACAAAAGAAATAATGTGTGGTGGGTAAAACTAGCAGTCCCATCTGTTCTTAGATCTGAATTAGGATATGATTTAAGAAAATCAACTGGGCAAAGTGACCTAGAAAAAGCTATTGTTTCTAGAGAAAAAATAATTGCCGAACTCAAAAAGAAATTCGAACCCAAGCAGGATATCGAAACAACTGAAACTGAAAACTTTCCAAGTAAAGTTACATACTTAGATTATGCATCTACAACACCAGTTGATAGCAGGGTTGTTGAGAAAATGAAGGAATGCCTAACTATAGATGGAGCATTTGGTAATTCTGGATCAAGATCTCATTCTTATGGTTGGCAAGCTGAAGAATTAATTGAGGAATCAAGGCTAAATATTTCTCAGCTAGTTAATTGTGACCCCAGAGAAATAATCTTTACGTCAGGAGCTACCGAATCAGATAATCTTGCTATTAAGGGCGCTGCGAACTTTTATAAGAATAAAGGTAAACATATAGTTACATCTAAAATTGAGCATAAAGCAGTCTTGGATACATGCAGGCAATTGGAAAAAGATGGTTTCGAAGTTACCTATTTAGAAACCGATGAATTTGGAAATATCACGCCAGAACAAGTCTCTGATGCAATTCGAGAAGACACAACTATAGTATCTCTAATGCACCTAAATAATGAAATTGGTGTTATAAATGATATAGAAAAAATTGGAGAAATAACCAGAGAAAAAGGCGTTCTCTTCCACGTTGATGCTGCACAAAGTGCTGGAAAGATTCCTATTGATCTCAGCAACTTGAAAGTAGATCTAATGTCTTTCTCGGCTCATAAAATATATGGCCCTAAAGGAATTGGAGCTTTATTTATTAGAAGGAAGCCTAGAGTTAGGCTTGAGGCTCTTTTTCATGGGGGAGGCCAGGAAAGAGGCATTAGAGCTGGTACTTTACCAACACATCAGATTGTTGGCATGGGTGAAGCGTTCAGAATTGCTCGTGATGAATTAGACAAAGATTTTAAAAAAATTAGTTTCCTGAAAAATAGATTTTATGATGGTCTGAAAGATATGGAAGAAATCTATGTAAATGGAAATCTGGAAAAAGGATACCCTGGAATTTTTAATTTGTCTTTCAACTATGTTGAAGGTGAGTCATTAATGATGGCAATTAAAAATATAGCTGTATCTTCAGGATCAGCTTGTACATCAGCAAGTTTAGAGCCTTCATATGTTTTAAGAGCTTTAGGGCGTCCTGATGAGTTAGCTCATAGTTCTATAAGATTTTCGTTTGGTAGATTCACTAGTGAAAAAGAAATTGATTCGGCTATAGATTTGGTTAAAAAATCGGTTGAGCAATTAAGAGAAATATCACCACTCTGGGAGATGTATCTTGACGGTATCGATTTAAGCAAAATAGAGTGGGCTAGCTAATATTTAAAGAGGTGAAATAATGGCATATTCAAATAAAGTTGTAGATAAGTTTGAAAAAACTTTAAAAGATCCTAAGGCTGCAAGTGTCGGAAGGTGGAAGCCTGGTGACAAAGATTTTCATAGAGTTGGGACAGGTATTGTTGGTGCGCCTGCTTGTGGAGATGTAATGAAACTTCAAATCAAGTGTGAGAATATTGATGGTGCAAATAAAATAGTTGATGCAAAGTTTAAAACCTATGGATGTGGTTCAGCGATTGCCTCTAGCGGAGAACTTATTGATATGCTTAAAGGAAAAACTCTAGAAGAAGCTCAAAACATTTCTAATCAAGAAATAGTTGATATTTTAGAATTACCAGCGATTAAAATACACTGTAGCGTCTTAGCAGAGGAAGCAATTCATAAGGCAATAGACGATTTTAAGAAACGAAGAAATAATGACTGATGCCAAAAATAAAAGTTTTACCACATTCAGAATTATGTCCAAATGGCTCAACCTTTGAGGCCACTGCAGGAAAGTCTGTTTGTGAAAACCTTTTAGATAATGGTATAGAAATTGAACATGCGTGTGAATTATCTTGTGCATGTACTACTTGTCATGTTGTATTCAAAGAAGGATTTGAATCTTTAAATGAATCGACAGATGAAGAAGAAGATTTACTAGACAAGGCTTGGGGATTAGAACAAAGTTCAAGATTAAGCTGTCAATCAATTGTAGAGAAAGAAGATTTAACAATAGAAATACCAAAATATACTATAAATATGGTCTCAGAAAATCACCCAAAATCAAACGCCAAACAGGGAATTAAAATTTCTTCTGCTGATTTTAAAATAACAGATAGTGCTTCAATGCATTTATCTTCGATGGTTGATTCAAAGAAATCAAAAGGCGTAAGGTTGTCTATAAAGGATTCAGGTTGTTCAGGTTATGCTTATGATTTAGATCTGGTAGACGAAGTTGATTCAACAGATTTATATGCAAACATAAACGGCGTTGACTTATATATTAAAAAAAATAGCTTTATTTTTTTAAAAGGAACAGAGCTTGATTATGTTAAAAATGGCTTGAATCAGGACTTGGTATTCAGAAACCCAAATGTGTCTGCAGAATGTGGATGCGGAGAAAGTTTCGATTTTGACTCCAATCTCTTTGTTAAGGCATAAGGCAGAATATAAATTGACTATAAAATGATCTGGACTGATACTTTTGAAATAGTTGATTCCCTTATTGAAAAACATCCTGATGTAGAGCCAGAAAGTTTGTTATTTACAGACCTTATGAATATGGTGATGGACTTAGAAAGTTTTGAGGGACAGAAGGAGCACTGTAACGAAAGAGTTTTAGAGGCTATTCAGTCATTGTGGATAGACGAGAAAGATTAAGTAATATGGATAACGAAAGAACACTTTGCATAATTAAACCTGATGCTGTGGCTAGTGGACATGTTGAAGAAATAAATAGGATGATTTCTTCAAATCAATTAGAAATTATAAACTCTGTCAAGACAGAAATATCTCTTGAGGTTGCAAAAAAGTTTTACGCAGAACATGCTGAAAAGCCTTTTTTTATGCAATTAGTTAAATTCATTACATCGGGCCCAGCAGTTGTTCAAATTTTAGAAGGGGAAAATTGTATTAAAAGGTATAGAGATCTTATGGGAGCTACAAATCCTGAAGAAGCATTTGATGGAACAATTAGAAAGATTTTCGCTGAATCTATTTCAAAAAATGCTGTTCACGGCTCAGATTCATCTGAGTCCTCAGCAAGAGAAATAGAAATCATGTCAGAATTATTTGTATAGTTATGAATGAAAGCTGGAAATCTCAGCTTATAGAAAGCAGAAAAAATTCTGGTCTTTCTTTAGAAGAAATATCAACGAAAACTAAAATCCCAATTAAGAACATCATAGCAATCGAGCAAGGATCTTTTAATGATTTGCCTGCTGAAATCTTTACCAAATCTCAAATTCAGAACTTATCTAGGCTTTTAAATGTTGATCCAAACATGATTCTTAAAGAATATAAAAATTTTTTAAAAAGTAAAATTGAAGAAGAGTTAGAAGATTCAGATAAAGAGAGTTCGAGTAATATTATAAATTTTTTAGATTTCCTAACTCATAAGCTAAAAATAAGCTCACCATTAAGGCTATTTTCGGTTCTTATTTTATTTTTGCTTACAATTTTTACTTTATATCTTTTTTTCTCATATGAGGAGGCAGAAGAAGTTATCAACTCTAAAGAGGAAAGCCTTATAAGTGATTTTGAGACTCAAGAAGACCCTCGATCTATTGAAATAAATACAGAACAAGAAGATAGGTCTATATTTTTAGAGGAGTCTCCAACAATTGAAGAAGCATCTTCGGTAATTCAAAATAATACTAGAAAAATTGAAATAATAATTGATGGCGAAAGCTGGATAGTTGTTTTTGATAAAAAAGAAAGATTATTATATGAATTAATGCAAACAGGAAATTATAATTTAGAGGGAGTATCGCCAATAATTTTTAAAGTTGGGTACGCTCCCGCAACTAAAATTTTCATTGATGGTAAAAAATTAAATTTTTCTAAAGCCATAAAGGGCTCAACTAATTATGCCCATTTTAAATTTAAAGATGACAGTACAATTGAATCAATCAGAGATTAAAAGAAAAAAAACTAATGTCATAAATGTGGGAAATGTTCCTATAGGAGGCGATAACCCTATTTCTGTTCAGAGTATGACAAACACCCTTACGACAGATATTACAAGTACCATTAAGCAAATTGAAAACCTTGAAACTGTTGGAGCTGATATTGTGAGAGTTTCAGTTCCTGATCTAGCATCTGCTGAGGCATTTAAGAAAATAAAAAAAAGCGTGAGTGTGCCCTTAGTAGCAGATATCCATTTTGACTATAAGATGGCCATTAAAGCTGCAGAATTTGGCGCTGACTGCTTGAGAATTAATCCTGGAAACATCGGAAATTTAGAAAAAGTTAAGCAAGTGGTGTCTTCTGCAAAAGATCATGGAGTACCTATCAGAATTGGAGTTAATGCGGGCTCTCTGGAGAAGAAACTTCAAAAGAAGTATGGAGAACCAAATTCAGATGCTTTAGTTGAATCAGCAATGAATCATGTAGAGATATTAAGAAAATTAAACTTCAACGAATTTAAACTTAGCATTAAAGCATCAGACATTTTTATGATGACGGAAAGTTATAGAAAAATAAGCGCTTTAATAGATCAACCTCTGCACTTGGGCCTCACAGAAGCTGGAGGGCTTAGGTCGGGAACTATAAAATCATCAATTGCAATTTCACAATTGTTACAAGAAGGCATAGGTGATACTTTAAGAGTATCTCTTGCATCTGACCCAGCAGAAGAAATAAAGGTTGGTTTCGATATTTTAAGATCTCTCAAGCTGAGGAAAAAAGGAATAAACTTTATTGCATGCCCAAGCTGCGCAAGGCAAAATTTTGACGTTGTTAAAACTATGAATGATCTCGAGATGAGACTAGAGGATATTACTGAATCTATTGATGTTGCAGTTATAGGCTGTTATGTAAATGGACCAGGAGAATCAAAAGCAGCCCATGTGGGACTTACTGGAGCTAATCCTAAAAATTTGATTTATATCGATGGCAAACCTGACCACAAATTATCAAATGAAAATTTAGTTGATAATCTAGAAAAATTGATTAGAAAAAAAGTAAAAGAAATAAATTTATCTAAAGATAATTTGATTGCTAAGGATGTCTAAGCTTTATGAAAAAATATAAAAAACTTAGAGGCATGTCAGATTCCTTGCCATCCGAAGTAAGAAATTATGAATCAATTGAATCCATTTTTAAAAAAAATTCATCTTGCTTTGGATATCAAGAAGTAAGATTTCCATTAATTGAAGAAACCGAACTATTTTCTAGAACTGTCGGTGAAGATTCTGACATTGTAAACAAAGAGATGTTTACCTTCAGTAGTAAAAGTGGAAAATCCATGACACTAAGACCCGAAGGTACAGCTGGTTGTATGAGGATGGCTATTGAGAATGGTTTGTTAGATGAAGGATCTCAAAGATTAATGTATTTAGGCCCCATGTTTCGTTACGAAAGACCTCAAAAAGGCAGAACTAGGCAGTTTAATCAGATGAGTCTGGAAGCATATGGTATATCTGACTTCAGCATAGATATTGAGATGATCCAAATATCTAATAAGATTTTTAAGGATTTGAATATTTCCAATTCAGTGACTTTGGAAATTAATTCCATTGGTAATCTAGAGGACCAAAAAAAATATGCCGAGCAGTTAAGAAAGTATTTTTCAAAATATGAAAAAGATCTTGACGAAAACAATAAAGCAAGACTTTCAAGAAACCCTTTAAGAATTCTTGATTCAAAAGATAAAAAAATAAAAGAAATTGTATTAGGGGCGCCTGAAATAAAAAATGTAATTTCAAAATCTTCTATGGAAAATTTTGAGAAAATAACAAGTTTATTAGGGTCTATAGGTATAAATTTTAAGATCAATCAAAACTTAGTAAGAGGTTTAGATTACTATAATGATTTAGTATTCGAATGGAAATCTTCCAAAATAGGATCTCAAGAAACAATATGCGGAGGAGGAAGATACGACTTTTTATCTAAGATTCTTGGAGGCCGAGAGGTCCCTGCTATTGGTCTATCTTTTGGGCTTGAAAGGTTGTCTTTGTGTGTTAATTCATCAGTTACTGAAGCTTTTAAAAAGTTGCAAATTATCGTTTTAGACAAAGCTTTTTTTCTTAATGGAATTAAATTAGCCGAGGAGTTAAGGCAGAGCTTAGATAATTATTCTATTCAATTTTTAGGTAATGATACAAATTTAAAGAACGCATTAAGAAAAGCTTCTAAAAAAAAATTAGATTACATGGTTATAATTGGCAGGGAAGAAATTGATAAAAAAGTCTACACATTAAAAAATCTTAAAAAAGAAAAAGAATACAAATCATTAAATAAGGAGAAGTTAATTACTTTATTAAACTAAAACAATGAACTATTTAACGTCTTTATTTAATTGGATAAAAGAAAATTATATAAAAGTTTCGATTATCTTTATCTTAATTTCTCTATTATATTTTTCTTTTATTTATTGGAATCATTTAAAGGACCAAAAGGCAGAGAACTCATCTCAGATTTACATTAATTTGTTTAATAAAATTTCAGAAGGATCAGAAATTTCTTTAGCAGATCACAAAGAAGCTTTGTTAAAAATTGAGGCTATAGATCCAAACTCTATTTACTATGTTTTTACAAAGTCATTAGAGGCAAAGTTTTTAGCAGATGAAGAAAATTTAATAGGCGCTATTGAGTCTTATATTCATGCAAAAAATATCTTAGATAAAAAAGGCTCGGATTTTAATTTTTTAAGTGAAATCATAAATCTAAGGTTAGTTCAACTTTATATACAAATCGAAAATTATGAGGCAGCTAAATCATTATTGAGTCTTGATTTCATTACTTATGGTTCAGAGAAATATATTTTTTTGGGAGATATCTTAAAAAATCAAAATGATTTAAAGTCAGCTAGAGAATTCTATGATAGAGCTCTTGAATTATCAGTTGATCAAGCTCAAGAGACTTTTATTAAATTAAAAATTTCAAATTTAAATTAATGAAAAAGACACAGAACCTTATATACAGTTTAATTATTTTATTATTATTCCTTGCGTGTGAAAACGGTGCAGAGGAAGAACCTAAACCTAATGAACTTATTAAAAATTTTTCAGATCAATTCTCTCTTAATAAGAAATGGACTAAAAAAATCTTTAAAGATTTGCCATCAGGAAAAATTAAACTTAGTCATGACAATAATTCCATTTATGTGTTTAGTTCTTCTGGAGAAGTTCAATCTATAAGTTTGGAAGGAAAAATAAATTGGAAGAAAAATTTATCAAAGTCTTTTTCTACCGGAATAAGTAAAGGTCTAGATACTTTATTTCTTGCCTCAGATAATGGCAAGGTATACTGCCTATCAAAAGAGAATGGAAAATTAATTTGGGAAACTCCAATAGGAGGCGAAATTCTATCTCCTCCAGTTAGTAATGGCGACATAGTTGCAATTCAGTCAGTTGATGGGAGACTTACCGCATTGGACTCGGAAACAGGTAATTTCAGATGGGATTACAGAAGCTTAGTATCAAATTTATCCTTGAGGGGAACCTCGGAGCCTGCTTTTCATGAAGGTTTTCTTTTTGTAGGCTTTGGAAACGGAAATTTTGCAAAAATTCAACCAAGATCAGGAGTAGTCCAATGGGAAATTCCTGTTACCATCTCAGAAGAGACCTCAGAGATTGGAAGACTGGTTGATATAGATGGTAATTTTTCATTTTCTTCGGGAATCTCATTTGTAGCATCTTATCAAGGGAATATTTCTGCAATAGATATCAGAAATGGCAGAACTATTTGGAGAGAAAAAACCTCTTCATCTGATGATGTTTTAGCCTCAAGAGGCAAGGTATTTATTTCGGATGAAAAAGACAACATAACCGCTTACGAGCAGACTAATGGAAATATTTCTTGGAAAAATTCTGATTTTTTTCTTAGAGAATTAACTTCTCCAAAAAGATTAAAATCCTTGATAGTTTTAGGCGATTTTCAGGGTTTTGTGCATCTTATAAGTCAAAAAGATGGCTCTCAGCTAGGCCGTGAAAGAGTTTCTAGAAAAGGGCTTATAAATGTTGAGGTGATTGAAGACAAAGTTTTAGCGCTAGATAGAAACGGAAAACTTTCACTTTTTCTTTTGCAGTGATAGTGTCCCATTATTATGGGACCGGTTATAGCTATTATAGGGAAGCCTAACGTAGGAAAATCCTCTTTATTCAATAGATTAATCAAAGAAGAAAAAGCAATTGTTGCTGATTTCTCTGGATCAACTCGAGATAGGCTTTATGGAAATTTTTCAGTAAGTGGATTCTCTTATACGCTAGTAGACACAGGGGGAATTTTAGAAAATGATTCTGAGATGAATAGCTTAGTTTTAGATCAAGTAAATGAAGCGATACTGGAGGCAGATGGATTCATTTTCTTATTGGATGCAAGTCAACCAATGAATAAGCTCGATATAAACATTAACACTAGGCTAAGAAAATCAAATAAAAACTATCTCATTGTTGCTAATAAATCTGAACTCAAGAGTGCGAGAGACAATTTAGATGAGTTCTATAAACTTAATAAAAATGAATTGATAAAAATTTCTGCTAAGAATGGAAAAGGAATCAAAGAGCTAAAAGATAACATAAACGAAGTTTTTCCTTCAAGAATCGAAAAAGTTTCTTCAACAGAAAATGAAGTAAAAATATGTATCTTAGGAAAACCAAATGCAGGGAAATCCACATTTTTCAATCAAATTTTAAAAAGTAATCGTTCAATTGTCTCAAGGAACCCAGGAACTACTAGAGACCCTGTTTTAGAGATAACTAAATTCAAGTCTGGAGAGGTATCTTTAATAGACACCGCTGGCTTAAGAAAAAAATCAAAAATTTCACAAGATATTGAAATTTTTTCTGTCACAAATGCTATAAAAAGCATGCGTTCCTCATCAGGTGTAATTTATTTATTGGATGGAAAGGAGTCATTAACAGATCAAGATTTACATCTTATTTCCTTAACAATTTCTTCGGGCAAGCCACTAATAATTGGAATAAATAAATCTGATCTATTGAGTAAGTATGACAAGTCAATTCTAACCAGAGCTTTAAACCTAAAATTAAGATTTGCTCCAGGAATAGAAATAAAATATCTCTCAGCTAAAGATAATAAAGGCACTTCATCAATACTGAATGCTTTAGTAAAGCTCGTAAAAAGAAGTAAAAATAAAATGGACACTTCAAATGTTAATAAAATCTTTCAAGAAGCTTTTATGAAAAATGTACCACCAATGAAAGGAAGATTTAGACCAAAGTTAAAATATGTAAGCCTCGTGAATCAAAGTCCTTTGATAATAAAGATACAAGGCAATAATTTAGATAGCCTTACAATACAGTACTTAAAGTACTTAGAAAATTACTTCAGAAAAGTTAAGAACCTTAAAGGGATTCCCATAAAAATTATTACTAAAAATAATAAAAACCCTTATTCAGAGAAGAAAAATATATTGACTAAAAAGCAATTAGCTAAGAGAAAAAGAGTGAGAAGACATTGAGAAGTTTTAAAGTAATCTTATAATGCATAACAGTTTGAGATGAATTCACCAAGATATTTAAATTTACTTAAAATTAAGCTCCCAATTGCTGGGATATCTTCAATTACACATAGAATATCAGCTGTTGGGGTGTTTCTTTTATCGTTTCCTTTACTGGCTTTACTTGCCTTTTCTCTATCATCCGAAGAAAACTTTCTTCTTATAGCTTCCATGCAATCTTATTTAATATCTAAAATAATTTTATCGTTATTTATAGCTGGTATTACATATCACTTTATTTCTGGAATTAGACATTTAGTAATGGATTTTGGCTATTGGGAAACATTGAAGGCTGGTCGCAATTCAGCAATAGGAACATTTATATTATCTTTGTTAATGTCTTTAATTTTTATCATCCAAATATGGTAACTAAAATATATAAACTGAAGAAAACGGGAGTTTTCGACTACATATTTGTTAGGGTTTCAGCCGTAATTCAGGGCCTATATTTTTCAGTTATATCCTTCTATTGGTTGTTCTATTCACCCTCAAATTTTGAACAATTTTCATATTTTTTTGATATTCTCGTAGTTGAGATTAGCACCGTATTGGTTTGTTTTTCTATTGCTTACCATTCTCTACAAGGAATCTGGAACATGGCAACAGATTATCTAACCGAGAGACTTATAGGTTCTTCTGCGAAAGTTTTAAGACCATTAATTATAGGTTTTAGTTGGGTGCAAGCAACGGGCTTAATATTTTGTAGCTTGTTACTATTAGGATAAAGAATTATGTTAATGAATGGTAAAGGAAGCTTTTTAGAAGCATCATCCCTCCCAGTGAAAGAATTCGACGGAATTATTGTTGGCGGAGGAGGCTCCGGTATGATGGCATCTCTTCAATTAGCGCAATCGGGTATGAATACAGCAGTAGTATCAAAGGTTTTTCCTACAAGGTCTCATACCGTGTCTGCTCAAGGAGGCATTACATGTTCAATTCAAAGTGCTGATCCTGATGATGATTGGCGTTGGCATATGTTTGATACTGTCAAGGGTTCAGATTTCATTGGGGATCAAGATTCAATAGAATATATGTGCAAAGAAGGCCCAGAAGCTATATTTGAGTTAGAAAACATGGGATTGCCTTTTTCAAGAACAGAAGAAGGAAAAATCTATCAAAGAGCATTTGGCGGTCAATCCAAAGATTATGGCAAAGGGGGACAAGCTGAAAGGACCTGTGCTGCAGCAGATAGAACAGGTCATGCTCTTCTACACACTTTATATCAAGCAAACATTAAAGCTGGTACAAATTTTCTAACAGAATGGTTTGCGGTGGACTTAGTAAAAAATTCGAAAGAACAAGTTGTTGGGCTAATAGCTTTTGAAATAGAAAGCGGAGAATTATATTTTCTAAAATCTAAGGCCACAGTCTTGGCTACTGGAGGTGCAGGAAGAATTTACCAAACAACCTCTAATGCTTTAATTAATACCGGAGATGGCACAGGAATGGTACTTCGAGCTGGTTTTCCAGTGCAGGATATGGAAATGTGGCAATTTCATCCAACTGGTATATATGGACATGGAACACTAGTTACAGAAGGTTGCCGTGGAGAAGGAGGTTATCTGATAAATAAAGATGGTGAAAGGTTCATGGAAAGATATGCGCCTAACTATAAAGATTTAGCGAGCCGTGATGTCGTAGCAAGATCGATGTCACTCGAAATTCTTGAAGGAAGAGGTTGTGGTTCAGAAGGCGATCATGTTTTTCTTAAGCTTGACCATTTGGGGCCAGAAATTGTTCATAAAAGATTGCCAGGAGTAACTGAGCTTTCTAAAAGATTTGCAGGTGTAGACCCTGCAGAACATCCAATCCCAGTCACACCTACTTGCCATTATGCTATGGGAGGCATACCTACTAACGTTCATGGCCAAGTAATAACTCAACAAGCTGACGGCACTGACAAAATTGTTGAAGGGCTTTATGCAGCAGGAGAGGCAGCATGCGTTTCTGTTCATGGGGGAAATAGACTTGGCGGAAATTCTTTATTAGATTTAATTGTCTTCGGTAGATCTGCTGGACTTCACATTGAAGAATCTTTCAAGTCAGGAATAAGCTACGAAAATGCATCAAACGAGGATATTAATGATGCCTTAAAGAATCTCAACAGAGTAAATACCAGTCAAAAAGGAGAAAACTCAGCGACCATTAAAAAAGATTTACAAAAAACTATGCAAATGAATTTTGGTGTATTTAGAACTGAAGAATTAATGAAGAAGGGAATTAATCAATTAGAAGAACTAAGATCAAGAGTATCCAATATTCACCTAGAAGATAAATCCTCACAATTCAATACTGCTAGAGTAGAAGCCCTGGAATTACTGAACCTGATTGAAGTAGCTGAAGCAACGGCTATATGTGCAAATGAAAGAAAAGAAAGCAGAGGAGCTCATTCAAGAGATGACTTTCCAGAAAGAGATGATGATAACTGGTTAAAACACTCAATATATTTTCCTGACTCCAAGGAAGTAGGAAAAAGAGATGTAAATTTTAGACCTAAACAAGTACAAGCTTTTCAACCTATTGTGAGAACCTACTAATGAACTCAATAGCAGTAAATGAAGTTAAAACAATCAAACTAAGTGTTTATAGATACGATCCAGTCAAGGATAAAAAACCTTATATGCAAGATTTTGATATAGATGTGCCTGATGGTAAAGATTTGATGGTGCTAGATGTTCTCATGTCGGCTAAAGAACAAGACCCTTCAATTTCTTTTAGAAGATCTTGTAGAGAAGGCGTTTGTGGATCTGATGGTTTGAATATGAATGGAAAAAATGGACTTGGTTGTATAACCCCTCTTTCAGAAGCTATAAAATCAAATAAACTTTCTATAAGACCTTTACCCGGTCTACCAGTTATAAAAGATTTAATTGTTGATATGAAGCAATTCACGGATCAGTATAAAAAAATCCGTCCCTATTTAATTACTGACAAGAAAGTTAATTCAAGAGAAGCCATTCCGCAAACTATAGAAGAAAGAGATAAGCTTGATGGTCTTTACGAATGTATTATGTGCGGTTGTTGTTCTACTGCTTGCCCCTCATTTTGGTGGAATCCAGATAAATTCCTAGGTCCAGCTGCTCTACTGCAAGCATATAGATTTATTGCAGATAGTAGAGATACTGCAACAGAAGAAAGATTAGAGCAACTTGAAGATGCATTTAGTGTTTTTAGGTGTCATGGAATTATGAATTGCGTTTCAGTTTGCCCTAAAGGGCTAAACCCTACAAAAGCAATTGGTGAAATAAAAAAAATGTTAGTCAAAAGAGCTTTATAATGCTAACACTTTGAATTTACACGAATACCAATCAAAACGATTACTAGAAAAATTTGGCTTACCAACAGCAAAGTCTGTTGTTGCTTTTTCTTCTGAAGAAGTAGTTGATTTACTTACAAACTTAAAAGGCCATGAATTTGTTGTAAAAGTTCAAGTCCATGCAGGAGGAAGAGGCAAAGTTGGCGGGGTAAAAATTACAGATAATAAAGATGAAATCAAGGACTTTGCAGATGAATGGTTAGGAAAACAATTTATCAATCATCAGACAGGAGAAGAGGGCAAACCTGTCATTGGTATCATGATTGCTGAGAGTACTACAATTCAAAAAGAATTATATTTAGGAGCAGTTATAGATAGAGCCTCCCAATCCTTAGTAGTTATGACTTCTCCCGAGGGTGGAATGGACATTGAAAAGGTTGCTGAGGAATCACCTGAGAAAATTTTTAAAATTCATATTAAAAATAAAAATTTTAAAAACTTAGATGTAATGCCTTTAGCTAACGGTCTAAATTTATCTGAGAAGCAAATACCAGAATTTAAAAAAATTGTTGAAGGGTTAATCGATCTGTTTTTTCAAAACGACCTTTCTTTAGTTGAAATCAATCCATTAGTGATAGATGAAAATAATTCACTAAAATGTCTCGATGTAAAAATAAACATTGATGAAAATGCTTTGTTTAGACATGAAGAACTTTCTAACCTAAGAGATACTTCACAAGAAAATCAAAAAGAAATTGAAGCTTCCAAGTGGGATTTAAACTATGTTGCTTTAAATGGAAACATTGGTTGTATGGTAAATGGAGCTGGCCTTGCTATGGCCACAATGGATATCATTAAACTTTCTGGAGGTTTTCCAGCAAATTTTCTTGATGTTGGAGGTGCCGTAGACAAAAAAAGAGTTGCAGAGGCATTCAAGATTATTCTTTCAGATGAAAAAGTTAAATCAGTTCTAATAAATATATTTGGCGGGATAGTAAGGTGTGATGTTGTCGCTTTGGGTATAGTTTCTGCTGTAGAAGAAATTGGCGTGAATATTCCTGTTGTTGTTAGGCTTAAAGGGAATAATTCTGACGAGGCTAAAAAGATTCTTTCAGAAAGCGACTTAAATATTATTTCGGCAGACAATCTTTCAGAAGCTGCTCTGTTAGCTGTTGAAAACTCAAGATGAGCATATTAATCAATAAGGAAACTAAAGCTATATGCCAAGGATTTACGGGTGCTCAAGGCACTTTACATTGCAGCCAAGCTATAGAATATGGCACAAACATCTTGGGAGGCGTCACTCCAGGCAAGGGAGGACAAACACATCTAGATTTACCTGTATTTGACTCAGTAAAAGAAGCCAAAAACGCTACAGAAGCTACAGCAAGTATAATCTTTGTTCCTGCAAAATTTTGCAAACCCTCGATGATAGAAGCTATCGAAAGTGGTATAGAATTAATAATTTGTATAACTGAAGGCATTCCAACTCTTGATATGCTTGAGGTTAAAGAGATAGCAGATAAGCAAAATACTAGAATTATTGGTCCTAATTGTCCTGGAGTAATTACTCCTGGAGAATGCAAGTTGGGAATTATGCCAGGTTTTATCCATAACCCAGGAAAAGTAGGAATAGTTTCTAGATCAGGTACTCTTACTTATGAAGCAGTCGATCAGACCTCTAGTGTAGGTCTTGGTCAGTCAACTTGTGTAGGTATTGGAGGTGATCCACTTCCAGGTACAAGCTTTATAGATGTTTTGAAACTTTTTGAAGAAGATCCTCAAACAAAGGGTATTGTCATGGTAGGAGAAATCGGAGGTTCGGCTGAAGAAGAAGCAGCAGAGTTCATAAAAGATAACATTTCTAAGCCAGTTGTTGGATATATAGCAGGAGTTAGCGCTCCTCCTGGAAAAAGAATGGGTCATGCTGGAGCTATTATTTCTGGAGGAAAAGGTACGGCAGACGATAAGTTTAATGCTTTAGAAAATGCAGGAGTTAGAATAGTTAAAAGCCCTTCAGAGATTGGAAAAACTATTCTGGAAGAAATTACCTCTTAGATTCATTTTTTTTATCAACGAAATATCCAAAACCATAATCAGATAAAACAATTTCCTTTTCTTCTGCTCTAATATTTTGAGAAGGAATAGATCTTAGTAATTTTCCATATAAGTTTTTAGTGGAGACTTCTTTTGAAGATAAATTAAATATGCAGGATAGTTCTTTATTTTCTCCTCTATAAAAAATCAAAAGATTTTTATCTTTTTTAAAGCAAATAGCTTCTTTAAATTGAGGAAATTTTTTTCTTGCAAAAAGAAACTCTTTATAAAAGTTATATACAGATGATTCTTTAGCTACTTGATTTTTTAAAGCATTTTTTGCTTGCTCTTTTTTTATAGGCAGCCATGGCTTACCTTTTGAAAAACCAACATGTCTTTGTTTTTCATCCCATACCATAGGTGTCCTACATCCATCTCTCCCAAAATCCATTGGCCAAAACTTTTTTCCAGGCGGATCTTTTATCTCGTTAAATTCTATTTTTGTTTGGGTTTGTCCAAGTTCTTCACCTTGAAAAATACAAGGAGTACCTTTTAAAGACAACAATAGAGCACAAGTCAATTTTGCAAACTTTTTTTCATTCTTCTTTGATTTATTCCATCGGGATAAATGCCTTACAACATCGTGGTTTGAAAAGCTCCAACATGGCCATCCATCTTTTGAGTTAGTATAAAAGCTATCTACAGTGTTCTTTATTAATTTTGCATCAAGTTTGCCTCTTAAAAGCTCAAAACTATAGGCCATATGAAGCTTATCTTTGCCAGAAGTATATTTTGCTTGTAAAAGGGGGTCTGCTATCTCCCCAACCATGGCTATATTGGAATATTGATCGGTAAGAGATCTTAAGCGTTTAATAAATTCCAGATTTTCTTTTTGGTTAATAGAGTATTTATGATTTTGCATATAGTAAGGGTTCGTGACCTCTGTACCTTCTTTTTTTATTATTTTTTTTGGGTTATTTCTTAACTTAGTATCATGAAAATAGTAGTTCGCTGTATCTAGTCGAAAGCCATCTACTCCTAGATCTAGCCAAAATTTTACTCTAGATAAAATCCATTCTTGAACCAATTTATTATGAAAATTAAAGTCCGGCTGAGATTTAAGAAAATTATGAAAGTAATACTGCTGTCTTCCTGTATCCCATTCCCAAGCTGGACCTCCGAAAATAGATAGCCAGTTATTGGGAGGGGACCCGTCAGATTTTGGATCTGCCCAAACATACCAATCTGATTTGGGGTTGTTTTTATTTTTTCTGCTCTCCAAAAAAAAAGGATGTTTATCAGAACTATGCGAAAGTACTTGGTCAATAATTACTTTAATGTTTTTAGAGTGAGCTTTTTTTAAAAGCAACTTAAAATCTTTCAAACTACCAAAGATTGGATCTACATCGGTATAATCGGAAACATCATAACCCATATCTTTCATAGGAGATTTAAAAAAAGGAGATATCCAGATTGCATCTATTCCTAAAGAAGAAAGATAATTAATCTTTTTTGTAATTCCTTTTAAATCTCCAATTCCATTTCCTGAGGTATCCAAAAATGAGCGTGGATATATTTGATAAATTACTCCTTCTTTCCACCAATTTTTCATGAAGTTACAAAAAAAATTTAACTGCTAACTTTGATGAGTTGTTTCCCAAAATTCTTTCCAGATAACACATCACGCAATCCTTGAGGTGCTTTTTCTATTCCTTCAAGAACTGTCTCTTTATATTTTATTTTTCCTTGTCTCATCCATTCAGCTAACTTCTGAGTTGCTTCTTCCCAATCTCTTTCGAATTCTGTAACTACAAAAAACCTATGTTCAGGCACAGGAGATAAAGAGCCAAAAATATCAAACGGAGTTTCAGGTAAGTCATTTCTATCCTTAATGTTTGAATTAAAAGAGTTGTAAGCTGAAATAAAACCACAGATAGGAACTCTAGCTCCTGGATTCAAAAGTTTTGCTACAGATTTTGCTACTTCACCTCCAACATTTTCAAAATACAAATCAATACCTTTTGGGCAAGCTTGTTTTAGAGCTTCATCCAATTTTTCTGCTTTATAGTCAATTGCCTCATCTAGCTCCATAACGTTCTTAATAAAGTCGCATTTCTTCTTTCCTCCAGCAATACCTACAGACCGGCAACCTAATATCTTTGCCATCTGTCCAACTACACTGCCAACGGCTCCAGAAGCAGCAGATACAACAACTGTATCTCCTTCTTTAATTTTTCCAACCTTCTTCAATCCAAAATAAGCAGTTCTGCCAGGCATCCCTGCAGGACCTAGAAAAGCTTGAATAGGAGCTATATCAGGAAAAATTCTCATTAGAGCAGAATCATCATGATCACATACAATAAAAGATTGCCAGCCTTTATGAGCAGCTACATAATCTCCAATTTGAAACTTTTGAGATCTTGATTGGATTACTTGACCAACACTCTCGCCAGTCATTACCTCTCCTAACTTTACAGGATCGGTATAAGATTCCATGTCATTCATTCTGCCCCGCATATAAGGATCTATAGAAAGCCACATGACCTTTATTAGAATTTGATTTTCCTCTAGTTCAGGAATTGGAGATTTATCTAGTTTCCAACATTCATCTTCAGGCATTCCCTCAGGTCTCTTATTTAGTAGCCACCGTTTATTTATCTTATCCATACTTTTTTTAGTTATTAACTATTAATTATGTTCCTTTTTTTACCTCAAAAACATGCATATCATCAACTAGATTATAAGAAATTAGAGAATGATTTAGAAATTCACAGAATTTTTTAACATCTTTTACTGCAGTGGGATCAGTTGCAATAAGTTCTACAATATCTCCTTCTTTAGATTCATGAATAGCTTGATGCAGAAGCATAATCGGTTCAGGACAAATCAATCCTTTAGCATCAATTTTTATCATTCTGAATTTTCTAAAAATTTATTTCTTCCAATTCCAGTAGTGTAATTTACCCTAGCTATAACCAAAGTTGCTGAAAAAAATAGCCCTATCGTTAAACCAATCCACATGCCTTGAGGACCCATAGAAGGAACAATCGTATCCGTCATTGAGAGTAGATAACCAACTGGCATTCCTACAAACCAATATGAAAATAACATAAAAAAGAACAATATTTGTGTATCTTTATATCCCCTTAAAGCACCAACTCCAGAAAAGTTTAATCCATCAGCTATTTGGAAAATTCCAGCGATTATTAATAAAGATGCTGCTACTGCAACTATTTCTTTATCTGGGTTAAAGTAAGTTGCCATGCTACTGCCAAACTCTATAAGGACATAAGTGTTAATGACAGCTAGAAATAAAGCAAAAAACATTGCGTAAAAAGATGAAAATCTTGCCAGCGCCATATTCCCTGAACCAACTAAATTTCCTACCCTAACATTAGCAGCTAAACCAATAGATAAAGGGAGCATAAAGGTAACAGTTGTGACTTGCATAGCTATTGAGTGCGCAGCTATGGCTTTTGCACCTAGACCACTAAGAATTAAACCTGCTCCACTAAAAACTGCAATTTCAATAAATAAAGTACCACCGATAGGAACTCCTAATTTTAAAATTTCAAAAATTCTTTTCCAATCTGGAAGCTCCAGTCTTTCAAAAATATTTATTTCTTTGAAATAGCTTGAATACTTAACATAAATCAGAAGCATAGCTAAGGAAGTCCATGAAGAGATAACAAAAGCAATCCCACAACCTCTTGCCCCAAGTTCTGGAAAACCAAATTTACCAAATATAAGTAAATAGTTTATCAGGGCATTAATTATTACCATAAATCCATTTATATAAGAGATAGGCAAGGGTTTTTTCATACCTTCACACAAAGATCTAAGAGGCTGAACTAAAAAAAGTGCTGGAGCTCCCAACATAAGACCAATCATGTAGTCACTTGTTATTTTTTTAACTTCGTCTGGAGTTCCTAAAATATCTAAAAGAAAATTTGTATTTAGAACATAAAGAACAAATAAAAAAATCATTGGAATCGTAAGCCAGAAGCTTTGTTTCACAATAGGCCCAATTTGATCTTTTTTATCAGCTCCAAAAGACTGAGCAACAAAAGAAGTGACTATAAATAAAGTACCCCCTATACCTAAAAAGGCCGGCCAAAAGAGCATATTCCCCGTTGCTACAGCAGCTTGGTGAAGAGTGCTGTAATTTCCTGTCATCAAAGCAGCAATCACACCAGTTGCATGAGACGCTAACTGCGTAAAAAACATAGGAAGAGCAAGTTTTAAATATTCTTTAGCCTCAACTTTCGTTGAGCCCTCTAAAATATAATTTTCTTCAGATTCGTTAAAGGCTTCTTTCATGGAATCGAGGTATGATACATGATAACCAATAATCTCAGGAGATATAAAAATTAGAAAAGATAACAGACCATTTTGGCTTAAGAGAATTCATTGGTGGCTAGATCAAAGATATATAAAAAATATTATCAAGCCTCAATTTGATAATTTAGGTAAGGGTCCTTTAATTCTGGGGGTAAAATATCTTCATGTCTCAGGAAAAGATATTTCCGTGGGAGATTTCTCTACCTTCATTACTTCTCCTGATGCTCATATTCACTTAACCACTTGGCATGCTGATAGACATAAAGGGAAAATTGAGGTTGGAGATTATTGTTTATTTAGCCCTGGTGTAAGGATTTCTTCAGCAACTTCAATAAAAATAGGCAACTCGTGCATGTTTGCAAATGGAGCCTATATTTCAGATTCTGATTGGCATGGAATTTATGACAGAGCTTTGCCAGTTGGAAACTCAATACCTGTTGTGCTTAAAGATAATGTTTGGATTGGCGATGGAGCAATTGTCAATAAAGGAGTTACTATAGGAAAAAATAGCATTGTAGGCTCTGGATCAGTTGTTGTTAAAGACGTGCCAGATAATGTTGTGGTTGCTGGGAATCCAGCCAAAATAGTAAAAGAGCTAGAAAAAGATAAAAAAATGATTTCTAGAGCTGAAATGTTTTCAACGCCAAAGGAACTAGATGATTTGTATCTTGAAATAGATAGAATTAGCTTAAAGAAAAATTCTTTTTTTGGATGGGTTAAAAGCAAAGTTCTACCAAATAAAAACAATTAATGAATATTATCTTAGATAAAGATTTAGGCAGTCTTTCTAAAGTTCTTTCAAAGTATTCTGCGTCAAATATCAAATCTCTATCATATGACTCAATAACTCCGTCAGAAGTAAAAAACTGTGATGCATTGTTTGTTAGATCAGTAACAAAAATTGATAAGACTCTTCTAGGAAAATCTAACGTTAAATTTATCTACTCTTTAACTTCAGGAGATGACCATATAGATTTTGAGTTTTTAAAAAAATCTAAAATTAAAATTTTTACGGGGAAAGGACTGAATGCAACTGCCGTTGCTCAATATTTTTATAGTGTTTTGAGTCAATTAATTATGTCGCAAAAATTTGAGCCATTTCGTTCAAGTGTTGGGCTAATAGGATTTGGTTTTATTGGTAAAAAAATAAAACTAACTTTAGATCAGATAAATTTTCCCTGTAAGACATATGATCCATATCTTGATGAAGCTAAAGATTCACTTGAATCTGTATTGAAATCAGACTTAATATCTTTGCATTGTTCCTATTCAAAAAACGGAAGGTTTCCTTCCCATCATTTGATAAATAAACAAACTTTACAAAATTTTAAAGATGATCAAATTCTCATCAATACATCCAGAGGAGAGGTTATTGAAAACACTTTATATAACTCTTCTTTTAAGAACCAATTCATATTAGATGTTTGGCCTAATGAACCAAACACTGACAAACAATTATTTAAAGGAGCTTTTATGGCAACACCTCATATCGCTGGGAAAACTTATAATTCAGAAGATTATTTTATAGAAGATGCTATTAAGAAATTCAGCTCTTACTTTGAGCTTGAATATAAAAACTTAAGCAATAGCTTAGAATTGATTCCCTTTCACTTAGAGTCCAAGGTAGAAGATGAAATTTTAAAATTTGGATTACCAGTTTCATTAATTCTTAAAATCTACGATGTAAGAAGAGATGAGATTGAATTTTTAAAATTTTTAGAAAAAATTGAAAAAAATTTCTTCAAAGAATTTCAAGTATTAAGAAAGAAAATGAAGAGACCAGGTTTTGAATCTTTTTTATTACGAGGAAATTTTGATAATAAAACAAAAAAAGTTTTAAGGACTTTAGGCTTCAGATTAGAGGCTTAATTAAAAAAACGATTTATAATATATCCATGATAAATCCTAGTTCACTATTAACTAGCGAAGAAATAGTAAAATTAAAAAAACCTAAAGATTGGTTAAATTATTTTACAGTATTCAGTATCTGGTTTCAGATAGCCTGTAGCGTATTTCTTTATGCGTTATACCCATACTGGTATGTTTTTTTGATTTCTGCACTTTTAATTGGAACAAGACAATTTGCTCTTGTGATTCTGATGCATGATGGTGCCCACAACCTCATTAATAGAAATAGCCGCATTAATGATTTCATTTCTCAATGGCTGTGCGCATTTCCAATGATGACAGATACCTTTGCCTATAGGATCTATCATTTACAACATCATAAACATACAGAAACTTCTAAAGATCCTGATAAATCATTAACAAATCCCTTTCCGGCAACTAAATGGAGTTTCCTTAGAAAAATTACAAGAGATGTAACAGGAATAGCTGGTTTGAGGAGGTATCTTGGGTATTTTATTTCTGCCTGGGGAAAGGATGAAAAAACATTCTTTCAACATCTTAGACATTTTATTATAAAATTAAAGGGGTTTTTCATTTCCCAAATAATCATTTTTTCCTTTTTTCTTCTTGCTGATATCCCTTTACTTTATTTCCTTCTATGGTGGGTTCCCAAATTAACGGTTTTTAGTCTTTTTTATCGTTTAAGAAATATTGCAGAACATGCTTGCACATCAGGGAAATCTGATTTTTCTAACACACGCACAACTTTATCTCCTTGGATTATTAGATTTTTTATTGCCCCTCTAAATGTTAACTTTCATCTAGAGCATCACTTATTCATGTTTTGTCCTTGGTATAACCTTCCTCTTGCCCACAGAATTCTTAAGACTAAATCTTTTTATAAAGATTTAGAAATTGATAAAGGTTATTTAAATGTTTTTTCCAAAGTAATAGCAAATTAATGAGCAAAGAAGAACTAAAAGACAAATTATCACCGGAATCTTATGCAGTAACTCAGGAACATGCTACTGAAGCTCCATTTTCTGGAAATCTTTTGGATATTAAAGAAGAGGGCAAGTTTATTTGTATATGTTGTGAAAATATTTTATTTGAAACAAAAACTAAATATAACTCCCACACAGGCTGGCCTAGTTTTTGGGAGCCATATTCAGAAACATCAGTTGGATATGAAATTGATACTAGTCATGGCATGCGTAGAACAGAAGTCCATTGTTTAAACTGTAAAGCCCACCTTGGACATGTTTTTCCTGACGGTCCCCCTCCAACAGGAAAAAGATACTGTATGAATTCAATTGCAATGAGCTTTAAAAAATCTGACAAAAAATCTTGAACAAGGTTGATATAGATAAACCTGAAAGAGTTTCAAGGAATACTTTCAAAGTTTCCTTTTGGACATTAATTTCAAGGATATTTGGAGTACTACGTGACATTACAACTACCTACCTTCTTGGCGCAACAGTCGCTCATGATATTTTTGTTGTAATGCTTAAAATACCTAATCTATTTAGAAGACTTGTTGCTGAGGGAGCATTTAGTCAAGCTTTTATCCCCGTATTTTCTGAATATAAAGAAAATAAAACAAAACAAGAGCTTAAAGATTTATTAAATTCTACATTTTCAATGATTCTTTCAGCAACATCAGCTATCTGTCTAGTGTTTATGGTATTTGCTCCGATAGCAGTCTTAATTTTTGCACCTGGTTTTTATTTTGATCCAATAAAAAGCACTCTTGCCACTGAGATCCTTAGAATAGTTTTTCCTTACTTATTTTTTGTCTCAGTTGTAGCTTTTTTTGGCTCTGTTTTGAATACATATGGTTTCTATTCAGTACCTGCTGCCTCTCCAATTGCTTTTAATCTTTCTATTATAATTTTTGCTTTATTTCTTTCTGATTTTTTCAATTTTCCAATCTATGCAATAGCATGGGGTGTTTTTTTTGCCGGTTGCTTTCAATTAATTTTAAATGCTACAGCTATAGCAAAAATTAAACTCTTTCCTGCTATTAGACTCGATTTTAAAAATGAAGGCCTAAAGAGAATTCTTTGGTTAATGCTTCCTGCAGTATTGAGTGGCGGCGTAATCCAGATAAATATATTGGTAGATACTATCTTTGCTTCTTTATTAGATACTGGAAGCCCAACTTGGCTATATTTGTCAGATAGGTTAATACAACTACCTTTAGGAATCTTTGGAATTGCTGTTGCAACAGTTATTCTGCCAACATTATCTAAAGCGGTTAATACTAGTGATATAGATACCTATCAGAATAAGTTTAACTGGGCGTTGAAATTTGTTTTTCTAATTGGCGCTCCATCTGCCATAGGACTTTATTTTTTATCTATTCCCATCATATCGACTTTATTTTTAAGAGGAGAGTTCTCTTCTCTAGATGTATTGATGACAAGTTATAGCCTTCAAGCTTTTTGTTTTGGCTTAATTGCATTTATGGCTATTAAAATATTAAATGCAGCCTTTTTTTCTCAGCAAAATACAAAAACCCCACTTTATATTGCTATCTTTTCTCTATGTACTAATGTCTTTTTAAATTGGTATTTAGCTTTTCAATTGGATTACGGTCACATAGGATTAGCTCTTGGTAGCGCTATTGCTTCTATTATTAGCCTATTAATTCTATTCTTTATACTATTAAGAAATTCAATTTTGATACTAGAAAGAAGCTGGTTTAAATTTGTTTTCCAGATTCTAGTAAGCTCTATATTTCTGGCTACATTTTTAACCTTTGTTTCTGATTATTTCTATGTTTGGACTCAGCTAAACCTAATCACACAACTAGGTCTTCTAGGTCTTTTGATGTTTTTAGGAATTTTTATCTATTTTGCTTCAATGATTATTTTTGGCTTTAAAGTAAGTTTTTTTAGGGAATAAAAGATGTTTTTAATAAGAGGTTTAAATAACTTGAATTATTTCAAAGAGAAGTTTCAAGATCAAAAACTAGTAACAACGATAGGAAATTTTGATGGGCTTCATAAAGGACACAAAGAAATAATAAAGAATATGAAGACTGCAGCAAAGAGTTTAGAAGCCAAAACTCTAGTAGTTTTTACAGAACCACATGCAAAGGAATTTTTTTCAAGTGATAAAGATATTAAAGATCAGCCCACAAGAATTTCTCCATGGAGAGATAAATACATGAGACTAAAAGCATCAGGAATTGATTTCGCTTTTTATTTAAAATTTAATAAAGCTTTGCAAACTATGACTCCTGAGAGTTTCATTGAGGATGTTCTGGAGACCTTTAATATATCCCAATTAATGATCGGTGATGACTTTAGGTTTGGAAACCAAAGAGAAGGAGACTTCGAGATGCTTGTTAAATGGGGAGAAAAAAAACATATTAATATCTTGAAGCATGAAACCTTCGAAATCAGTAATCGAAGAGTAAGTAGCTCTTGGGTTCGTGAGGCCTTGTCAAAAGGAGATTTTGATCTTGCAAAAAAATTACTTGGCAGGCCTTATACATTTTCAGGTAAAGTAGTTAAAGGCAATCAATTGGGTAGAACTATTGGTTTTCCTACTGCTAATATATGGCTTCCAAAGAACAATCTTCCAATAAGGGGCGTGTTTTCTGTAAAGATTCAAATAGATGACTCTATTATGAAGGGTATTGCTAATATGGGAGTAAGACCTACGGTAGGGGGTACTCATCCTGTGCTTGAAGTACATGTTTTTGACTTAGAAAGAGACTTATACGGTAAGCGAATGGATGTAGAATTTGTTAGCAAGATCAGAGATGAAAAGAAGTTTGATAACCTTGAGGAATTGAAATCTCAAATCTCATTGGATGTCGAGGAAGCAAAAAAAATCTTAGAAAAATGAAAAAAATAAAAGATACACTGAATTTACCTTCTACAAGCTTTTCTATGAAAGCAAATCTCGCGCAAAAAGAGCCAGATATTATTAAATACTGGGAAGAAATAAAACTATATGATTTATTACAAGAAAAAAATAAAGAAGGTCCAAACTTTTTTCTTCATGATGGGCCGCCATACGCAAATGGCCCAATACATCTAGGCACCACCACTAACAAAGTATTGAAAGACATTATTGTTAAATTCAAGCAACTCTTGGGTTTTAATTCCCCTTATATTCCAGGTTGGGACTGTCATGGTCTTCCTATAGAACTGAATGTTGAAAAGAAAGTAGGCAAGTCAAAAGTTGATATAAGCGACAAAGAATTTAGGGAGCATTGTAGAGAGTATGCTAATCAACAAATAGCTATCCAAAGAAATGACTTTAAGAGGCTTGGAGTTATCGCAGACTGGAAAAACCCTTACAAGACCATGAATTTTGGATTTGAAGCAAATATAATTAGAGCATTAGGGAAAATTGTTGAAAAAAATCACCTTACAAGAGGATCAAAACCTGTTTATTGGTGCCCGGATTGTAAATCTGCATTAGCCGAAGCTGAAGTAGAATATTTTGATAAGGAATCTAAATCGATTGATTTCTTGTTTCCCATTTCTTCTGAGAATGCTATAAAAATATTTGCTAAGGATTACAAACAACCCATATATATGGCCTCATGGACCACCACTCCCTGGACAATTCCAAGTAATAAAGCAATTTCTTTTAATCCTAAATTTAAATATGAATTAATAGAAATTGAATTAAAAAATAACTCAGCGCTTATTCTATTAGCTGAAAATTTAAAAGAACGAACGTTAGAAAGAATAGGACAGGATAAATTCAACTTAAAAGAATCTATTGAAGGTAATAAATTATCAGGGGTTATCGCAAAACATCCTTTTTTAGATCAAGATTCAATACTTATCGAAGGACATCATGTCACAGACGAAATGGGGACAGGTCTTGTGCATACTGCTCCTGCACACGGCTTAGAGGATTATCATGCTTGCTTAGGAATGGATATAGATTTTCAAAGTCCGGTTGGAGAAGATGGTAAATTTAAAGAAAATATAGAGCATGTTGCAGGTTTAACTTTAGATGAAGCAAGCATAAAAGTTATAAATATTTTAGAAGAGTCTGGATTACTTCTTAGTAAAAGCACATATAGACATAGTTTTCCTAATTGTTGGAGACATAAAACACCATTATTTTATAGGGCAACTCCCCAATGGTTCATCTCTATGGAAAATAATAGCCTTTTAAAAAAATCTAAAGAAAAGATTAACGAAATAAATTGGTTGCCTGAATGGGGTAAAAGCAGAATAGAAGGAATGATGTCAGAGAGACCAGATTGGTGTATCTCAAGACAAAGATCTTGGGGTGTTCCAATTCCATTTTTTACAAATAAGGAAACAGGAGAGCTTCATCCAAATACCTCTGAAATTATAGAAATGGTTGCAAAAGAAGTAGAAAAAAAAGGTATTCAGGCTTGGTACGATATAGATACAAAGTCTCTTATGAAGGATTCTGAATTCTATGAGAAATCAAATGATATTCTTGATGTATGGTTCGATTCTGGAGTGACTCATTTTTGTGTTCTTGATAAAGAAGAAAATTTATCTTATCCAGCTGATCTATATCTTGAGGGCTCTGATCAACATAGAGGTTGGTTTCAATCTTCTCTTTTAACCGGAATTGCAATAAACGATGAGGCTCCTTTTAGATCTGTTCTTACACATGGATTTGTTGTTGATGGTGAAGGAAAGAAACAATCTAAATCTCTTGGAAATACCGTCTCACCTCAATCGGTTTGGAATAAAAAAGGAGCAGACATTTTAAGAGCATGGGTGGCTTCTTCAGACTTTAGAAATGAAATTTACTTTTCTGAAGAAATTTTAGATAGAACAACAGATTCATATCGAAGGATAAGAAATACAATTAGATTTCTTCTTTCAAATCTAAATGACTTTGATATTGATAAAGTTTCAACAAACGAAATTGAATTAGTTGAACTAGATGCATGGATCTTAAATGAAGCGAGAAGTCTAAATGAAGAAATTATTGAAGACTATTCAAATTATGAATTTCATCTTGCCTTTCAAAAGATACTAAATTTTTGTTCTAATGAATTAGGAAGTTTTTATTTAGATATAATCAAAGATAGGCTTTACACATCCCATAAGACAGGACAGGCAAGAGTTTCTGCTCTAATTGTTATGCATAAACTTTTATTGTCATTATTATCTTGGGTTTCTCCAGTCTTGAGTTTTACCGCAGAAGAGGCTTTTAAAGAATTAAAGCAAGACATACCATCCATATTTTTATCCGGGTGGCATCAGGATTGGATAGATTATGATTTTTCTTTAGATGAAGAATCTTGGGCATTTCTTGTAAATCTAAAAATAGATGTTAATAAAATGCTAGAGGATAAAAGAAATAATGGGGAGATAGGTTCTTCTCTAGACGCTGAAGTAAAAATATATTGTAACTCAGAAAATTTTTTAAGATTAAGTAGTTGTTTAGACGAATTGAAGTTCTTGCTAATAGTTTCAAATGTTTCAATCGAAATGACTAGCGACGAGGAAGAACAGGCTATAAGGATTGAGGCGGAATCATCAAAAAATAAAAAATGTGATAGGTGTTGGCATTTTGTTGACAAACTCGTTCCTCATTTGGATTCAAATATATGTTTAAGATGCCTTGAGAATATAGAGGGTGAAGGTGAAAAGAGAAAATTCTTCTAAAAGACCTTACAATTTAAGTATTCTCCTTTTTATCTCTTTTTTAACAATCGTTGATCAATTATCGAAGATTTATATTGTTAATAGTTTTAACCATTTTGAGACACTTAATTTTTTTTCATTTATAAATATTACTTTTGTAAAAAACTTTGGAGGCGCTTTCAACCTATTTAATGATCCTTTACTAGAAATTTCATTTATTTTTACCTTACTTACAACTTTGATATGTTTAATACTTTTTATAGGTATTTTTACAGATCTTTTATTAAAAAATATCTCTAACATAGAGAGGTTCCTTTGGGCGATGATACTCGCTGGAGGCTTAGGAAATGTTATTGATAGATATTCTAGAGGATATGTAGTGGATTTTATTGATATAACATTTAATCCTTACATATTTAATTTTGCAGATTGCTACGTCACACTAGGGGTAGTATTTCTAATTTTATATTCTTTTAAGAAACCAAAAAGTAATGACGGATAAACTCATAAAATTAGCTAATCCAAGAGGATTCTGTGCCGGCGTAGATCGAGCTATTGATATTGTAAATTTAGCTCTTGAAAAATTTGGACCACCTGTATATGTAAGACATGAGGTAGTCCACAATAGAAAAGTTGTACAAGACCTAAAACTTAAGGGAGCAAGATTTGTAGATTCTTTAGAAGAAGTTCCTCAGGATTCAATTACAATCTTTTCTGCACATGGGGTTTCTGAAAAAGTAGTTGAGCAAGCTAAAGCTTTTAAACTGAGATATTTTGATGCTACTTGTCCCTTGGTGACGAAAGTGCATATGGAAGTTATTAAATTTGCTTCAAACGCTATGGACGTAATTTTAATTGGACATAAAAACCACCCTGAAGTTGAAGGAACTTTGGGAAGGTTTCCAAATACCAGCTCAGGGAATATTTATCTAGTTGAGGACGAGGAGCAAGCAAGAGAAATTCAAGTTTCACAGCCTAAAAATTTAGCTTTAGTCACTCAAACCACTCTCTCTGTCGATGACACATCAAAGATAATAAATATCCTTAAAGAAAAATTTCCTTCGATAAAGTCTCCTAATGCAGATGATATTTGCTACGCAACCCAAAATAGACAGGATGCTGTAAAACAATTGGCATTAGAAACAGATTTCATAATAGTGGTAGGATCACAAAATAGTTCAAATTCTAATAGATTAAAAGAACTATCTGAGATAATCGGTACTAAATCTTGTTTAGTTGATCACGTATCTCAGCTTTCTGAGGATATGTTCAAAGACGTGAAAGTTTTAGGCATTACTTCCGGAGCTTCAGCACCTGAAGAGCTCGTGGAAGAAATCATAGACTTTTGTGAACAATATGGGTTTAAGGAAAAAATTGAGCTAGATGGGCTAAAGGAAAATATGTCTTTTAAACTTCCGTTAGAATTGAGATGAAAGAAAAAATAGCAATTATAGGAGCAGGCATTGCGGGTATAACAACTGCTTACGCTTTAGCAAAAAAAGGTTGTGATGTTACCTTATTAGATTCAAGAAGATATCCAGCTATGGCAACGAGTTACGCTAATGGTGGCCAGCTTAGTGCCAGTAATTCTGAAACTTGGAATACTTCAAAAAATATTCTGAATGGACTTAAGTGGATGTTCAAAAAAGATGCACCTTTATTATTTAATCCATCTCCTAGTCTACAAAAATATAAATGGATGTTAGGTTTTTTAGCTGCGACCTTTAATGGAAAGCATAAATCTAATACGCAGGAGACTATAGATTTAGCAAAAAGAGCAAGAGAAATATATTATGGAATTGCTGACTCTGAAGGTCTTAAATTTGATCTACTTAAAAAAGGAATTCTCCATTTTTACAATGACAGTAAAGAACTTAAGTCTGCAGCTAATAAGGCTTCATGGTTAGATCAGGAGGGCATGGAATGGGAAGTCCTGTCTTTAGATGAAATCGAGGATTTAGAGCCTGCATTTAAATCTGCAAGTAATCAAAAAAAAATTGTAGGAGGCATTTATACAAAATCAGATGCAAGTGGAGATATTCATAAATTTTGTGTGGGAATGCAAAAAATTCTTGAAGAAAAATATGGTGTAGAAACTATTTTTAATACTGAAATAGATACTATTTATAAGGATCAAGACAAGATAATTCTTTCCGGTGCTGATTTGTCATCAGCTAAAGGCTTTGAGTTTGATAAGGTTGCTATCTGTGCAGGAGTTGAAACTCAAAGATTTGCTGATATTCTTGGAGATTCTATGAGAGTCTATCCTGTTAAAGGTTATAGCGTTACCATCTATCTAGATGACATGATTTCTCAGGAAGCTGCTCCTCAAGTTTCTCTCTTAGATGATCCTGTGAAAATTGTTTCAAGTAGATTAGGTAATAGACTGAGAGTAGCTGGAACAGCTGAATTAGCAGGCAAAAACAAAGACATAAGACAAGATAGAATTAGACCTCTACTAAAGTGGGTAAGAGAATATTTTCCTTCTGTAAGTACAGAAAACTATACTCCTTGGGCAGGATTAAGGCCAATGACGCCGGATATGATGCCTTTAATCTTTGAAAGCAATGTAAATGGCATTTTTTATAATACAGGTCATGGACACCTAGGCTGGACATTAGGCGCAGCTACTGGAGAAATTTTGGCTGAAAAAATGCAAAAATAAAAAAATGATAAATGATGAAGGCTGGTTAAAAGGAGCCGAAATACAGAAATCTCCTAATTTTGATTACAGGCCCGAAAATACAGAAGTTAATTTAATTGTTATTCACAATATAAGTCTGCCGCCAGGGGAATACTCAGATACAAATGTTATTAAACTTTTTACTAATACTCTTGATTTTAAATCACATGACTATTTTAAAAAGATTAATGGTCTGAAAGTTTCTAGTCATTTTTTTATTAAACGAAGTGGAGAGATTATCCAGTTTGTATCTGTATTGGATAGAGCGTGGCATGCAGGTAAATCAAAACATAAAGGTAAAATAAATTGCAATGATTTCTCAATAGGTATTGAGCTATCTGGATCAGATGATTGTCATTACGAAGAAGAACAATATAAAGGGCTCATGTATTTAATTAACGAATTAATGAAAAAATTTGAAGGCATAAATTTAGATAATATTGTTGGTCATTCTGAAATCTCTCCGGGGCGAAAAACTGATCCTGGTCCTTTTTTTGATTGGAATAGAATAAAAGGTAATATATAAAAATGCCTTCATTTGATATTGAATCTAAAATCGATAACCACGAGCTTTCAAATGCAATAGCTCAAGCTAATAGGATAATTTCTAATAGATACGATCTAAAAGAGGCTGATGCTGTGATTACTATCGATGAAAATGTGATTAAATTATCTGCTAAAGAAACCTTTCAAATAGAACAAATTACCCCAATCCTTAACGAAAATATTTCTAAAAGAGGGATAGATCTAAAAGGCCTTAAATCTGGAGAAATTTATACAACAAATAACTCTGCTTCTTTAGAAATTAATCTCATACAGGGCATCTCTCAAGAAATAGGAAAAGAGTTAAATGCATTAATAAAATCTCATAAATCGAAAGTTCAAAGTTCCTTTCAAGGAGATAGTGTAAGGGTTACAGGAAAAAAAAGAGATGATCTGCAAGATATAATTTCTCTCATAAAAGAAAAGAATTTTGATATACCTCTCCAATTTAAAAATTTTAGGGATTAAAGGATGTCTTTTTTTGATTCCTTGAGGAATTATTTAAAACCTCAAATTTTATCAGTACTAGCTTTAGGTTTTGTTTCCGGTGTTCCTTATGGGTTGTTGATGGATCCTTTAAATTATTGGCTTTCAGAAGAAGGAATTCAAAAATCTACGATAGGTCTTCTTTCTCTTGTTTTTTTAACATACTCTCTTAAGGTTTTCTGGGCCCCTCTTGTAGACAGGCTTAAATTACCAATACTAGGTATTTTTGGGCAAAGAAAAAGTTGGTTATTTATTTCTCAGTTTTTAGCCGCCTTAATAATATTATTCATAGGATCCGTAGGCCCTAAAGAAAGTTTAAATGTTTTTGTATACCTAGTTCTAGTGTTAGGTTTTTTATCAGCCACACAGGATATATGTACAGACGCGCTAAGAATTGAGTTGGTTGAAAAAAAAGAATTAGGTGAAGCATCCGCCGTTTTTGTTATTGGTTGGAGAATAGGAGCAGTTCTTCTTTCGGGAGTTGCAACATTCTACCTAGCAGAAAGTTTTGGATGGAACTTCGCTTATCAATTCATTGGATTAACCTTAATTATTTTGTCCTTACTTTTTTTTATATTCCTATCTGAGCCTGAAAGAGAGGTAAGGCCATATATTGATATTATTCAGGAACCATATGAATGGTTTAAAGATTCATTTCTAGAGCCTTTAAGAGATATTTACCTAAGATATAAAAGTGAGATTATTCTTATTTTATTTTTAATTATCACTTATAGGTTAAGTGATATGTTTTTAGGACCTATGGCTATGCCATTTTATAGAGAAACAGGTTTTACAAAAATTGAGGTAGCAGAAATAACCAATTTCTATGGGCTAATAATGACTATAGTCGGAGGCTTATTTGCAGGAGCTTCTGTTCATAGGTATGGATTAGCAAAAAATTTGGTTGCGGGAGCAATCTTAACTCCCCTTACAAACCTTCCTTTTATCTACTTAAACTTACTAGGGCATGATATAAATTTTTTAATTTTTACCATAACAGTGGATAATTTTACTCAAGGGTTCGTAAACGTTGTGGGTGTGACGATACTCGGCACAATAGTTTCAGCAAGTTTCACAGCAACACAGTATGCTTTATTAGTTGCACTAGTTTCTATTCCGCCAAGAATTATGTCAGGCTCTTCAGGGATGGTTGTGGATAATTTAGGTTTTCAAAACTTTTTTATCATTTGTGCAATATTAGGTATTCCAGCAATTATATTTTCTGTATTGGCATACAGAAAAAAGGACATTTTAGGATTTGAATAACCAGATTAACAAATTTTGGTTTACTTTTTTCTGCTTTATTCTGTCCATATCGTTTTTTCTTTTTTTTTATAATTTTCCTAAAACAGAAAGTAATTTCTTATTTTTAGACAAAATCTTTCATTTTTTAATTTTTTTCTTTTTATCCCTTTCTCTAACCAAATCAGAATTTAAAATTATCTTTGTTCTCATTTTTTGTAGTTTATACGGGGTAATTATTGAAATTACTCAAACCCTTTTATTTTATAGGACAGGGGACTTTTTAGATTT
>CEQL01340027.1_pt1 | contig 34839 bp, 51 predicted proteins | sample 356281 | NCBI WGS metagenome assembly CEQL01 (sample SAMEA2621203, study PRJEB7988) | marine metagenome | biome: marine biome (ENVO:00000447); feature: surface water layer (ENVO:00002042); material: "saline water (ENVO:00002010), including plankton (ENVO:xxxxxxxx)" | depth 5 m
TATTGCGTTTACGCATTTTTCAATAATTGTAAAATTTTCTATTTGTTCGGTTGCCGTTACATTTTCAATTAGTAAGTTCATAATTAATAATTTTTGTTGTTTTTAAATTCGTTGATAACTCTAAATTATACTAAATAGTCTAATATTCCAAATTTTTTACAACAACTTTAAAAAAATAAATAAATTAAAAATGCCTAAAAACTATTAAAAACTTTTGTAAGTTGTTGAAAACAAGACATTTAAACCCGTAAAGCCTCTTTTACTTTATTTTTATAAATTTGTCAATATTTTTTAAAAAGCGGCTTTTTTGTATGTAAATTATACAATTGTTTGGCGCTAAAAATTGGCCGGTTTCGTAGCTTTTAACTTCAAAAAAAAGCCGGCCGCTGGATTCAAATAAAAAAAATAAATCCATATTAGGTGTTATGCTTTTATATTGATCTAGTTTATACAATTTAGCGCCCTTAATTGGAACCGCGCCAATATTGGCCCCGGTACGCTCCAAACTAATTATTTTTTGATACGGCTTTAATATTGGCGGCGGTTTATGTTTTTTAAAGATCATAACAGGAAATTAAAAAGCCGCGTGACTCCTAAAAAAAATAAATAATAATTTTAGGGTTTTTACTATAGAATATAATACCTAGTAAAAACCCTTTTTATTAAACGCGGCTTTATTGGTTCTTAAATTGCCGTTAAACGGCTTTAATTATATTTTCTAAATGTTCGGCCGCTATATTTATTTTACGCTCTATTTCGAGTATTTCGGATTCATTGCGTTCTATTCTTATTATGTGACAACAACGCGGCCAATTTTCGCCGGTTAATAGTCTAGGATCAAAAGAAACGAAATCACACCACGCGCGGCCCGTAATATAAAGTTGGTGTTGTACTTGGTAATAATATTGTTTACTTTTTGCTTTTAGATCTTCGGCCGTTTCTAAATTTAAACAGTTTTCTAAATGGTTAACCCGGTTATAAGGGCATTTAATCTCAATTAATCCGGTATCATTTATTAAGCCGTCCGGGCTGGTTCCTGTATAATCGCCCAACGTCCAAAAAGCGCCGTTTTCTACTTTGTGGCCTGTTATATTTTCGTACGCTTTTACGGCCGTTTCTTCGTGTTCCGTTCCCCAATCCATAGCAGCCGAAACCGCAACCGGGGCCGGGCTATTATAGATTATTTCGGCCGCTTTTTCTAATACGTAGCTTTTAGCCGTGGCGGATAATTCGCCGGCTTCTTTGGCGGCTTTGCTGCGTGGGTTTGTCATCAACTTAAAAATATTTGAAGAAGTGAACCGGCCCAAACGTAGCGCCAACCATTCCGGGGTACGTTGTTCAATATTATGTTTTTTCCTTGAATTATTTATTGTTTGCATTTTTTAAGGCTTTTAATTTGTCTAATAAAACGGGTTTATAGTCGGTTGTGTCGCTAGCTTTACGGGCTAAATTACGGCCAAAGATAGCGCCTAAACTTTTAGCGGCGTTCTTTATCGCTTCGGCCTTTGCGTGTGGTAAATCCATAACCAGCGCATTTTTTAACTTTGCGTTTATATCGCTAATTTGGGCGCCGGACCTTTGGCGGATCATACAAGCGCCAACGCCGGCCCGGGTTAACCAAACTTTTGCAACCGGGTGGAATACTTCTAAATCTAAATTTACAAGTATTTCATTAGCTACAATTTTATAATTTAGGTTTTTTACTTGCCATAATCCAGCAAATAAACGGTCTAGATCGCTTTCTATTGCGGAAATCGGTAAATATTGGATACCTTGACGGCTTTTTACTTTATTAGCCGCCGGCGTTAAATTTAAAACGCTGGTAAACTTTTCAAGGTTTATTAATTCGGGGCGGTTTTCGGCCGCTTGGTTTTCGGCTTCTTTTGCCGCTTTAATGTAATTTTCCATTGTTATAAAAATTAGTTGTTAATAAATTAAATTTTATCCATAAGTAAAAGATCATAAAGGACCGTTTTAGTTAACAAAGTAAAATCTTTTGTTGTGGGCGTCTTTGGTAAAACCTTAGCGGCCTTTTTAGCTTCTACTTTTTTAAATTCGTCGTACTTGGTCCGGGTGTCGATTAATTTATAATACGCGTCGTTTGGGGCGTCAAAAATTAGGTTTCTTTTTTGTGTTGTTGTCACTTGTATAAATTTAGTTGTTGTTTAATCGTTTTAATACCGGGGCGCGTGGCCCCGGGGTTTGTTATTTGTTTTTTGTAATTATTTTTGCAATGCTTTGTATTTCGTTATAATTCCAACCTTGTTTTTTTAATTCCTTCATTTCCTTTTCAACTTCATTACCGAAAAGATTCATAAATTCTTTACTTTCTAAAATATCTTTTAAATTTTCCATTTTGTATAAATTTAGTTGTTGTTTTTGTTATCGTTGTTAATGTAAATATACAACTATTTTAGTTTATTCCAAATTTTCTACAACAAAAAGCACAAAAAAAAGTAAAAAAAAATCAATTTTCTATTAAAAACGGCTTTTTAAGGGCTATTAATGCCAATTTGTACGCGTCGCGTTCGTCTTGGTTGGTACGCTTTTTTTCTATTTGGTGGCCTTCGTTTTCCAATACATTATTAAACGTTTCTTTATTCCACTTTTTGCCCTTCTGTTTAGGTGTTACATTTATAATCTTGTATTTAGTGGCGCAAAGATCCGCCGTATTTTGGCTAATTGCTTGATTTTTACCCACGTTACGCGCTTTTTTAGCTATTACAAATTTACTACCGTTTATATCAAAACTTGCCTTTGTTAAATTGCTATTTTCTACGCATACAACCGCCGCCGTGGGGCTATCGTTGTAAAACCAATTACAAAAGCCTAAAAAGCCGTTTTTGAACGTTTTAAAGGTAACCTTTGAACCGTCTATAATACAAAGACTAAAACCGCCGGCCCTAAATGCTGGATCAATTCCAATAAATACCATTATTTTAGCGTTATTATGCCGTAACTTTCAACATAACTAATATTAAAAAATTCTAACAGGCTTTTAATATTATTACGGTGTGTTTGGTAGTCTTTGGTTCTACATATTTTATATAGTGTTGTATGTTCAACAGGGAACCCGGGCCACACTTTTTTAAGTTTTATTTTTTGGATTTTGTGCCAATTTAATAAATTATCTTTTAATTTTTCTTCGACTTTTTCGGATATTGCCGTTCTTACTTCCGGTAACATAATTTTTAATTTAGTTGTTTAAAAAAAAGGCCGCCTTCGTTAGCTCTTATTTTTAGAAATCTATTGTTTTGTATTAGTATAAACTAAGATTAAAAAAAAATATTGGCGGCCTAAATTATAAAGGTACGTTTTGTACCTATTTACAAAATTATGTTTTATTGTTCTTAATTCCAAAAATTACACAATAAAAAGGATTAAAAAAAGCGTATAAACGGGAATTTATACGCAAAAGATATTTACATTCTTTTTTCACTTATGATAAGCTAATATAACATATTTTTTACAAACAAGCAAAAAAGCCCCAACTTATAAATAAGCCGGGGCCAACTAATTAAAATAAAAAAGGAAAAAAACTTAAACGCGAATTTTTAAAAAGGCGGCTTTAATTGCATTCATACTAACCTCTCGATTAAAAAAAAATATTTAAAATAGAGTTTAGCCGCCTTTATTTTCTTTTATTGCAACGATCTTTTAAACGCTTTATACGTTCTTTTTGTTTTTGGATAAATTCTATTAATATTTTATCTTGTTCGGTTTCTATTTGTTTTGTATTCATAGCATTTTTTTTAATCCAAAAGCCTAAATTTATTATTTATTAGTTGGTGTATTGCTTCGATCGCCACAACTGCGCCGCTTAAGCCTTCCTGTGTTTCTAAATCCCGGGCGCGTGTGTACTCGTTTAATTCTTTTAGTTCGGCCGTATGTTTGGCGTTAATTTCTCTTATTTCAATTGTATAATTTTTAATTAATTCCATTACTTCCGTTTGGCGTTCTTGACGTTCGGCCCTTAATAGTGCTTTTTCTTCTTTATACATTTTTAATAATTGCCAAATTATAAGCCCACATAATAAAATTAACGGGCTTTGTTCGGCGAATCGTTGAAATAATATATTAAAATCCATTTCTTTAATTAATCAAATTGCGCTAAATAAGCCGCTAACATTTGGATATATTTTTGTTTACGTTCTTCGGTGTATATTTCGTCCGTTGCAATTAATGGTAAATATGCGTTAATTGAAGTAATTGCCCCCGTTTGGGCAAAATTTAATATATCTCTAAATTTTAATAAAACGGACTCACTTTGTGCCGGTGTTATTGTTGTTTTGCGGTTATCTTCGACGAATGTATAAATTAAATCATTGCCGAAAGATAAATCCATATTTAAACGCTCTTGTAAACTAATAGGCACAACAGGCCCAATATATTCAACGCTGTAACCCTCACCCAAAGAATTTGCATAAGTTTGGGCCTCATCTATTGTTTCATATTGTTGAACAACAGCCCAAAAGTCTTTACTTATTTTGTAATAATTCATTTTATATAATTTTATGCGTTTTGAATATTCATTTTTACAGGATTTTGTGAATTTAAATAGTCTTGTTCTTGTTTCATCCACATAGTTGTCGGTAAATTTGGAGGGGTGAAACTCCATGTATATGGTGACGGATAACTATGATCCGCTACTAGTTGATAATAACTTAAATGTGAAGGGTTATCAAGTAGCCTATTTGCTCCAAATCTTTTAACACCATTAACAAAAGGATAAAAAGCACTACCGGAAACATAATCACTACAACTAATTAAAACATAAACCTCGCCAGCTCTAAATATAAAATTTGGAGATATAGACAATATCTGGCCCCCGTTTATTGTCCAGTCAAAAGTTGGGGTAAATTGCTGGACAAGTTCAAACTCATAGTAAGCAGAAACTAACTCTCCAACTTTGCTTTTAAGTTTATAAACACCATTATAACCTTTAAAAGTTCCAGCCGCTAAAACGTCGGCCCGTAATTCGGTTAATTTTACATCTTGCTTAAACATAAAAGGGCTAGCATGAGCTGAATCTTTATATACAAAAACGGATTGATTTTGGCTTTGTAACCTTAATGAATTTATTTCATAAGGAAATTTTAAAGTAGGAACCTTAAAAATTTCTCTTCCGGCTAAAGTTTTATTACCAATTCCTACTGAATCAGAATAAATAAAACATTTATCAGTATCATTATAAACCACCGCACCCTCTGAAAGTGTACCGCTATATATATCAGTTGCAGACATATTAGCTAAAATTAATTCGTCTTTTATTTTCATAATTTAATATTTTATTATTAATCTATAATCTCCGTCAGAAACGGGCAAAGCTATTTTTACAACAGTATTATTTACACTTTGCGCGTATATTTCAACACCGACAAAACTAGGGGGGAAACTTGTAGCCCTAACTATTGGAACATAATCTAATGTATTTAAATTGTGTGTGACGGTATAAGTTACAATATTTAATCCAATAGTTTTTATTACATTTGTTAAACTGCCGTCTAAATCAACGGCAAAAGTTCCGCCACTACCAGCGCCGCCACTTATACTTTGATAATCGACACCGTTCCAATAATAAGCCGTATTTGTGGCCGTATCTATGTATATTATATTATCTTCGCCCGTTGCTGGAAAACTTGCCAAATTGGCGTAATTTTCTACATTATTACTAATAATATTAAAACTCATTTTATGCCTGTTTTTTAGTTATTAAAACGGATCCTGTACCGTTAAAAGTTACGGCGTTTGTTGTTACGTTGTCGGCTTCGAAGGTTGCGCCGTATGTTTTAACCGCGCCGCCTAAGCTATAAGGGTAAACAATGGCGTTACCGTCTAAAGTTACGGTAATAGCCCCGGTACAAACAAAACATAATTTTTTCCAACCGCTAACAGAAACGGCGGCCGGGTTTGTCAGTTCTTCGTGACTTGGCGCGTTTGCGTTCGTTAGCTTTTGAAGTTCTGTAATTTGTATTGTTTGGTTCGCTGCGCTTGCGTCGCCACCACCACCACCGCCACCGGTTCCGGTTACCTTATTATTAAAATAAACGTCGTTTAATTTATTGGCCAAGTCGTCCAACGTTCCCGAAAAAACAGAAGGAGCGCCGCCGAAATCTTGCGTTTTTATTGTTCCGTCGTTTATTATTATTTGTGTGGGTTTTCCGTCGGCGTCCATTATGTGGATTGTATCGTTTAATGGATCTTTGTGTTGTACCTTTGCCACACAGTCCACGCCTAAACTATTTATAATTGTTTGGCCGGCCGTCCGGGTGTCGTCGATAATATTTACAACGTTTGTTAATTTCTGTATTAAAATAGCCATTATATAAATTTTATAAAGTTATTATTATTTGATAACCGGCATTAATAACCGCTTTTATTATTTCTTTTACGCTCAATTCCTTATTTATTCCTAATTTTTCCGGAATTATTTTTAATAATCTATCTTTTTCTATTTTTACCGCTTCGGCTTCAATAATTGCCGTTTTTTCGCCTTCGTTTTCTTTTATAGCATTGTATATACTTTGTTTAATTAAGCCTGTATTTAGGGCCTTTAATTTAACATCGTCGTAATATTTACAATCCCTTTTAAAATCTACTTTTAAAAACTTAATTATTTTTTTGCCGTCGTGGCTAAGATCCAAAAAACCAAAACCCAAAGGCGGCAAAATATCGCTTTTATTTCCTTTTTGTAAATACATTTAAAATAATGGTTTTAGTTGTACTTGAAATTCCGTAAATATATTAAATCCCGTTGTTGTGGGCAAAGTAAATTTTATTGTATTTATATTTGTATTCGCTAATGTAAAAATTTGTACACCGGCTAAAAATGTGGTTGTTGTCAATATTAGCGGATAATTTGCAACCGTTACGCCGTTTAATTGGCTTTCAGCATCCCCGGCCGCCGTTAATTGCCCGATCGTAGGATAACCACCGCCGCCGCTTTGTCTTTGGTAAGTGTAGGCTATACTGAATTGATACGGCGACGTTCCGGCCGTAAAATTTAAAACGTTGTTTTGGTGCGATATTGTCGCGTTTTCATCGGGGCCAAATACAAAATTTTCCCGGTTTTGTGTGGCGCGGAAATTTTCGCCCGTATAACCTCCGGCCGTAACAATTGCGCCGCCGAAACTTTTTTCGTTGTTGTTGGTCGTATCTATTGTATAAACATTACTAAAAGAAGTTGTACTATCTAAAGTAAAAGCGGTTATTAAATTAGAAACGGCGCCTATTGTTTCGACATCTTGCAACGTGCTTAAAGTGTTTTTTTCTTGCGGTGTGGCTTTTCCTAAAGTCGTTAAACCATAAACGCCCGTAACCGTGCTTCTTACTTCCGGGTGGTGGAACGCGCCGCGTATTGTATAAACTAGGTTTTGCGTGCTGCTTTGGTGTCCGCTGGAATCTATCGACAAGTCAAAACGTAATTTTACGGCCCTGTTTTCCGTTTCTTCGCTTAAATATCCGTTAGCCGTTGCAAATGCTTTTTTAAAAAAACCAACCGTTAACCCGTGGCCAATTGTTGCGGCCCCGGCGTCGAAATAAGACCAAATATTTTGCGTACTTTGCCACTTCGTCGAATCCGTTAAAAGATCGCCAAAAACACCACTATAAAAGCCTATTAAATTGGTTGTTTCGTCTTGGCTTATTGCGTAAACATATATTTTTACATCTCCAGCCGTGGCCGGTGTTACGCCGTCCGCTTCATAGTATAATTGATCGCTAGTAAATTTTTCTAACGTTGGATTATATTCAAAGTCGCCGTTTATATCCGCCGTACCGTCCCCGTTATTATCCCAAAATGCGGATTTTTGCGCGTCTATTTCGTAAAAATTGGGCGTTATTTGGCTTATTGGCTCATCTTCAAAATTTATATATACTAAATTTGTAGGCGTTAACGTGGCCCCGGTGTCCTCAATATCTATATTTTTAATATTGTAGGTTTCGCCGGTATCTAAAAAAGTAATTGTTTTTACTTCGTGTTTGTCTAAAGTTTTTAAAAATTGCAATAACGGGCTAATAGCCAAAACCGAAATATTAAAACGCTCTATACTTGTATTTTGTATACGTTCCGTTTGGCCTGTTATATCCGTTTCGGTTTCAATAATATCTTCAAACGTGCTGCGGCCTAGATCGCCACAAACGTAAAAAACATTTTTATAATTGTTTCCCCAATAGCAGGACAAACCGAAATCTGAACAACCGGCCCCCGTGGCGGCGTTGTTATTATATGCGGTAATTTTTGCACGCATTTTTTAAAAATTCCTTTTTTTATTTAAAAGGCCAAACGGTTTAAATTATGTTTGGCCTTTAATTAGTGTTATGCTTAAGGTAGTGGATTAGGTACACGATCCGGGGCGGTTCGACTTTTCCAAGTAATAACCATTTGGAATTTTTCGACTGATTCTTCGCCACGCTCTAAAACGTTTGAAAGTCTTATTTGTGTCGGTACAATTCCGCCGTCTTTGCCGTACATTTTACCGCCTACGGTGGTAAAAATAATATAAGGCTTAACCGTTGCACATTGTAATTTCCTTAAATAATCGTAGGTGGCCGCTCCAACATCAAAAATATCAAAATTTAGGGTAAACGTTGCCGCAATGTCCACCTCGTTAAAATTGTTAGTAATAACGCTTTGAAATTCTTGCGTTGGCATATCGCCCTGTCCAAAAATTTGTTTTTGCTTGGCGTCGGTTGCGTCGGTGTTGTCTATGTCGAAATCACTAGCCGCAATACTTGGCCCCCAATTCGTAGGCGCCGTGCCAAGTGTTGGGTGCCATAATATAATACTATTTACTTCACTTTGTACAATATTATCATTACAATTTTGGCTTATAATATCCATAGCGCCCAACGCTCCACTAGGACACGTTACAGTAGAACAATCTATACTAAATACATTAATTGCACTCATTTTAAAATTATTTTTTTTATACTAAAATTTGGCCCTTATTAAGCCTTTTATTTTTTTGGCAAATTAAACAATCTGAAACGTCGGACGGCATATAATAAACTAAATTATTAATTGCAGCCCTGTAAATTTTTAAGTAATGGTTTTTAATTTGATATAATTGTTTAGGATCTAAAACCATTGTATAATGATTTATACGGCCCGACATTAAAATAGAATCCACTAAATTAAAAATTGCTTTTGCTTGTAGGCCGTCCGCTAATGCCATACCAAGCATAAGACGTTGACCACTTGCAACCGTTACCGCGTCCGGCTTTTGCGCTAAATCACAAAGCCACGTATAATAATCGCATTCTAAAGAAGCGTTTAAATATAGGCCGTTCATATTTGCGGAACCGTAAACCGGGGAACCGTCAAGATCCGCAACCGTTGCGGCTTGGGCGCCTCCTAAAGTCATAACTTGTAAATATGGATTATTACGGTATTTTGTAGCCCGGGAACATTGGCAGCCTTTTTCTATTTGGTTGCTAACAGGACGCGCGCCGGCTGGTATTGTATATGTTATATAAAACCGTTCGTTTAGATCGCTTCTAATGTCGCCCAAATTATAAATAAAAGGCGTTGCAAAGGTAGCTTTAAAAAATTGTTTGTTTGCCGTTACCGTTGCCGTGGCCGTAGCTTTTGGCGTGGTAAAATCTAAAGATGAATAAATATTAATATCTATACTTTGCGGCGCTGCTATGCCGTCCCAAAATGCAAGCTCTACCGAATCAATACGCAATTTAGCGCCCCGGATTTCGTACGGCTCCAACCATACGGCCGCCGTGCTTGCGTTTACCGTTTCGGCCTTTTTGTAGTAGTTGTCGCCTATTTTCGTAAAGGGTAAAAATTGTTCGGCTTTTACTTGCTTTGTAGCCGCTAAATAATCGCTTAAAAAGTCCCGTATTGCTTGGCTTCGGGCGTTTAAAGCTAGTGACCAAACGCCGCCGTTTTCGCAGTCGGCGGCGCTATTAGTCCAGCGGATTGGCACGGTGTCCGGCTGCATTACGTAAAGGCCGCTTTTACTTTCGTTTAATTCGTTAAAATTACCCGGTTTTGAAGCGTCCCAACAATTACAAGCGGATGCACTAAGCCCAATTATATTATTTAAACAGTCTAAAGACATTTATTTTATTATGCTTTGTCTACTCTAATAATTCCGGTATTGTCGCCAACGGCCGGCACTAAATCAAATAGTCCAACCATATCTAATTCCCAAACGTGGGTTAAACTTGGTTTACCGTATTTTGTGGCCGTAGCGTCGCAATTTTTTTGATAGCGGACGTCAATTTCTACAGGTTGTAAAACGCCGTCGTTTGCAAATTGTAGCGCCTTCATATTGCCGCTTGCGTCTTGGTATTGATCGAAAAATGTTAGCGGTAATTTAAAGTTTGTAGTATTTAAAGTGTCGCCTATCATTTCGCCTTCTTCTTTATATTCAGCCATAAAATAGCTAACAAGCGCATTCGGATCGATTAAAAACACAACTTCGGCGCCTACTAACGTGTCAAGCGCATCTTCGTCCCAGAAAATTTCGCGGCGCTGGAATGTTAAAGAATAACTTCTTTCGTTATCGTTAGCGGCGTGATCGCGTGCTATGTCGTAAGGTACTTTTAAAGATTTACCCGAAACAATATAATAATTATTTGGTAAACCTTTGACGCGTGCCAATTGGTCGAAAATTGCTAAAGAATCCGCGGCCCCCTGTCCTGTCCAATATTGAGCCCCGGTCAACGTATAATTACCAGCAACAACTGTTACATCGTCCGGTAAATTTGCAGCACTTGCAACGCTTTTGTTAGCTTCTAGGCTATTAATTACCGTAGTATTAAAGCCCTGTACTATCATTGACATTTTGTGACCTAATAAAAAGGCGGTACGGTCCATAAATTTTACGAAGTTATCGCAATCTTTGTCGTTTAATTGTATTTTCTCTTTAATAAAAATATTAAAATCGTAATCTTGTGCGGCCGTGCTCATCGTATCGCCCGAAGTTAGGGCACAATCAGAACTAATAGGCGTTGCGCTAACAGTTGCGGCGCTTGTATCGTCCGCTACATTATAAAGAACTTTTACACCTACGCAAGCGCTACCGGCGCCTTCATAAAGTGGTACAATGTTAGCCGTTTGGTTTTCTAATACTGCGGTTGCAGCAACAGGTACATTAGTCAATTCGGGGTTTACCGTTGCTTTACTCTTAAAAATTGTATCTAATTTGGCGCGTAAAATTGGAATAACGGACGCCGTAAAATTATTAGCCATTTGTTAATGTTTTAAATTATAAATTTTGTTCGTGGTTAATTATCATTTGTTCCTGTATAAAATTAGCTTTTTCGGTGTCGCCGGTACTTAAAGCCCGTTTAAAATCTTCATAACCTAAAGTTTTTAATTGTTGGCTTGTAAATCCGTGGGCGTTTCCGCTTTGGCCTTTTTCTTTTGGAACAAATATACTTTTATTTTCTTTTGTCTTTTGGGCTTCTACAAAGTCAACCGGGCTAAGTGTTTTTACATAATCATTAAAAGCCCAATTTTGGGCGGTTTCCTTATTAAATAAGGGCGCGCCGTCGTCGTCTAATAATATTATTTGCCCGTTTTCTTTTGTAAATTTTAGCGCTTTTAATTCACTTTCTAAAGCGGCAATTTGTCGCGCTTTAATTTGTGGATTTGTGCTAAAATTTGCCCCGTTTTGGCTTAAAACGTTTAGCGCTTCGGCCTTTATACTTTGCAAATTTCTAAAACTTGTAAACTCGTTTTTAATTGCTTCGGCTTCGCTTGCGACCGCTTTTAGGCCGTCAATATACGTCTTAACCTCGCTACTTTGTAACGCCTTTTGTAATGTGATATTTGAATTATCCGCCGTGGCTGGTTTAGTTTTTGCGTATTTTTCCCGGTGTTGTATAAATAAATCTTCTAACTTTTTGCCGGTTATATCTTCGTTAAAAACTTCTGACCAAAGCCGTTCTACTTTTTTACTAGCTTGTCTAAAACCTTTATTTAAGCTTTCGTCCCTTAAATCGTTGTAACGTTTTACGGCATACGGCTTTAAAAATGTTGTTAGCTGGTCGGCGGTGTTAATTTCGTTTTCCCCTATTTTGGTTAATAGGTCCGTAGGCGTGGCGCCTAATAATTCCGCCGTAATGTTCACGACGTCCTGTATATTAAATTGATTTTCCATAAATATACTATTTTTTTATTTTAATGTTTCAATAATTTAAAAATTATTTTTCTTTTTGTTCGTCGTCGCCTTCGATCATATTGGGCGTAGGCTTCGGCTTTTGTGGCTTTTTCGTTTCTATTAATTCAAAATAATAGCAGCCGGGGAACATACGTTCAATTTTTTGTTTGTCCGCTTCGCTACATTCTTTAAAATTGTAATCTTTGCCCGATCGCATAAAAGCCGGGGCTTTACGATATAAATATTTATTTTTCTTTGCCATTGCTTATAATTTTAATGTTTCCTTAATTAATTTTTGTGTAACGCCTAAAAATTTTGCCGTTTCCTTTAAATCCATTACGCCGCTGCTTAATTTTTCTTTTGCGGCTTCTATTTGTTCGGCCGTTAATTCCTTTTTATTGGTTTTTTTTACCGCCTTTTTTGCTGGTTTTTCCACTTCGGCGGCTTTCATGTTAGGCGTAGGCTTTGGCGTGCTAAAACGGGTTAAAACGTCGTTTAATTCTTGATCCATGAAAGAAGCATCTATATAAATATATTTATTTGCTTTTGTTTTTAATACGCCTTGTATAAAGTCTTTCGCCCGGGCTAATTCGGCGGCAGTTTTTCCCGTGGGTGTGTGCCGCTGAATGTCGAACAATGCAACGTTTTTATTAGTTATTGTATATTTAAATTCGTTTATGTCGTATTGTTCCCGATCAATAAAACCGCTATTTGCGCGGCGTCTTTGTATCCGCTTTTGTGCTGCTTGTCGATAGCCTAAAGAATCCGGAAAATTTACAATTTTTAATACTTCTAAATCTTCGGCGCTTAGTTTACTTTTGTCTAAAGCCCATTTTTTAAGGTCTTTACTAATTTTATGGTTTTCCATTTTTATAAAAATTTAGTTAATAATAATTTACTTTTTTATTCTTTTAATTTCTGTTTTATATTTACCGCGTTGAATTAAATATTTATCTTCAGCAAGCGGAAACACTAACGGCGCGTTTTGTGTGGCTTTTAATATGTCTTTTAATATTCCGTTTTGCCCTATTATAGCGCCCTTTACACCGTCCCGGTACGCTTGCAGCCGTTCGGCTTTTTCGGCCTTTAAATTAGCTTTTATAGTTTTACCAATATTTTTATTTTTGCGGCCGCTTTTAGGCATTCCGGAATAATGAGCGCTTAAGACGTCGTCAAAATCTGACGCGGCCACGCCTTCCAAGCCTAAACGTTTAGTATTTTCTTTGTTAATAACCCATTCGCCCCGGTGTACGGTTCCGGCCGGTTCGTACTTTTGGCCGCGCCCTGTAAATCCACCCTCAGCGAATCCGGCCGCGTTTGCCGCTTGGGTTTTACTTGCTATAAATGTCCCCAATAAAACCCCACTTAAGGCCGTAGCTAATGCAACGCCAATACCAAAGGGCAAAAGGGACAAAGACGAATATAACCCACTTATAGCGGTTATTAAATTAGACGCCTGTAAAGCGGTGTCTATTGCAAATTGAGCTTCGGCCGCTTGTTTCTTTTCCGCTTCGGCTTTATCCCGGGCGGCTTTTTCCGCTGCTAGTTGTTCTTTTACTTCTTTTATATTAGAAGCTTTTCCAAGTTTATTTAATTGTATTTCGTTGTTTAAATCCGCTTGTATTTCGCTTATACGTTGGTTTCTGAAATCCACTTCTTTTTGTAATATTGCCACGCGTTCCGCTACGGCTTTGGATATTTCGCCCGTCACTTTTTCCAACGCGCCCTGTACGGCTTTTATATCCGCTTGCGTGTCTTTGCTTAACCCTAAAAGATCGCCTAAACTTTGCGGTTCGGGCTTGTCTTTGTCCGTAGCTTTTTTTATAACTATTCCAATACCAGCCGCCCGGGCTTCTAGGGCTTTTATTTCCGCATCTAAAGCGGCTTTTTGTTCCTTGGTTAAAGCCTTGTTATTGTCGCGGATTAATTGTAATTTTTGTTGCTGGAATGTTAATTCTAATTTTAGTTTTTCGTTGTTTTGTTCTTCAGTAAATTTTTTAATTTCTTCGGCGGTTTGTTCCGTTTGGGCTTTTTCTTGTCGTTTGCCTTCCTGTTTTATAGCTAATTCGGCGGCCGCTTGTCTTTGCGTAAAGTCTAAAGTATTTTGTAAACTTTCTAGTTTTTCGGTGTTTTCTTGATCGTCAAACTTTTTATTAATTGCCGCTAATTCCGCTTTTAATTTTTCGGCATTCTTTTTTAATAATTCCGCCTTTTGTTCGTCCGTTTCTTTTAATTTTTCTATTTGTTGCGCTCTAACTTTGGCGGCTTCGGTTACCGCGTTTAATTCCGCTTCGCGTTCGTTGGTTATTAGTTCGGTTAATACGGCGGCCCGGGCCTTAATTTCGGCGGCGTTAAAGTCTTTGTTTAATTGTGCTATATCTTCGTTTAATACTTTTTCACTTTTTAATAAAAAATCGTTTAACCTTAATTTATTGCTTATTATTTCTTTTGCTTGCGAATCCCGGGCGGCCGCTTGGTCTTTTAGTTGTTGTATTTGTTTTTCGCGTTCGTCCCTTATAAGATCAGTAAATAATTTATTAGCGGCTTCGGCATTTTTCCTGGCTTGGTCCGCTGCGGCCTGTTCCGCTTCTTTTTGTTTGTCTTTTTCGGCGGTTTGTTGTTTAGCTATTTGCGCTATTTTATTATTTTCTTTTAATATTTGTTTTGCTAATACATTTCTTAATTTATCGTTTTGTAAATCGGCTTCTTTTGCTTTTAAAAACTTATTTTCTAATTCTAATAATTTTTCAGCGTCTACTATTCCGCTTTGTTTAAATTTTTCTAATTCTTCTTCTGCGGCGTTCCTTTCGAATAGTGTTTTATTCCCTTTTGCGTTTTCTTTGTTTAATTCGTTTTGTAATTTAATACGTTTTGCCGTTCTTAATTCCGTTTCTTTTGCGGCCCGTTCGGCGCCTTCTAAGCCTTCTAATTCTAAAAAGCGGCCCTCTTCGAAAGCGGTTTGTAATTCGTCCGTTAAACCCTGTAAACTTTCTTTTAATTTTTCGTTTTCCTTTATTGCTTCGGCGTTGCTTTTACTAAAAAAATTAACCGCTAAAGCAGCAGCACCGGCCGCAACGGCGAACGGCCCAAACGGTGTGCCGGCTAATAAAAAGCCAAAGCGCCCCAATTGTGCGGCAGCACGGCCACCACTTCCAGCGAAACGGCCCAAAGCGCCAACACCACGCCCGGCCCCACGCGTAAAACGGCCCAAACTTCTACTACTTTTTTTTGTTGTGGCGTCGAATTTTCCGGTTTCTTTTGTTGCCGCTTTCGTTGATTCGCTAAAACTATCAACCGGGCCACTATCTAAACCTTCGCTTATATTTTCAGATACGCCCGACATTGTTGTATCTAGGCTTTCGGCTTGATCCGCTATGTTGCTAAAACTTTGTATTATTTCGCTATCGTCAACAACTATTTTTACTTCTATATCTTCGGCCATTATTTAGATTTTATTTTTTTTTCTAATCGTTTTAATATTTTGTAAAAATCAATAACATATAATTTTTTTAAATATTCCGGTGTGTAACTTGTATTGTTTATTAATAGATCCAAAGAATCAAAAATATAATTTTCGTTTTCTTCGAGTTTATCCGTACAATTTACCTTTTTATTTTTAAAATATACATTTTTAAAGCGCCCGGCGTCGTCGTTTTTTGGCTTTTTTAAAAAGCCGTTTAACTTTCTTTTATAATCGCCTGTGATTCTTCCGACGTTGCGAGCGCTAAACCGAAAAAATCAACGGCTTTTATGTTTTCTTTTACCCAATCATTTATTTTGTTGTCGGCTAGTTCAAAACTCCAGCCGCTTAAATCTTCGCCCTCTTTAATTATAAACAAAGTACAAATATAATACGCGGCCGGGTAACGGCTGGTTAATTCGCCCTTAAAAGAATCCAAATTATTCATACAATCCCGTAAAAGCGTATTCATGTTTTTTGTCCAATCGTCTCCGGTAGCCTTCATTAGTCTTATTATATTTTCCCATATACCAATAAAACGTTTTTTTATTGCCGTGGGTGTTTGGTTTAAACTAAAAGCCGTTTCAATATTATGATAGGCTACCTGTCTATCTATATTAAAAACTTTGTCCGGTGGCATAACTATATATTTTGTTCCGTTCGCTATAAATTCGCTTTTAAATTTACCGTTTTCTATTAGGCTTTTTGGGGCGTTTATAGCTTTTATTTTTTGCATTGTTTCCGCGAATTTATCCGCTAAAATATCTGACATAATAAAATTTATTTTAATTAGTTAATTTGCTTTTTTCCTTATTTATAAAATAAAACTTTTACCGCTGCCATAGTACAAAAAGGCGTAATAAATAAAGCGGTTAAAAATATATCTTTTAATTGATCGTAATATAAAACCACGGCGCCAATACTCAGCCAACCAGCCACACAAAAAGAACAATTTAAAAGCGCTTCCAGCGGCCCGGGGTAATATTGCGGCAAAAAATCTAAAAGCCCATAATTAGCCGTTAATTTTTCCACGTACACCCAACCAATACAGGCGCAAATAATAACAATTTTTAATATTAATAAATCTATCATAATAATACTTCGCCGGTCCACTCGTAAGAGTTTAAAAGCGTTAAAATTTGGTCGTGTGTATATTCTAAATATTGCCTTAATTCGTCGTGTTGGGTTTTGTCCGTTTCGCAAAGTTTAACAACTAATTTTAAGCCGTCTAAACTGTATCGTTGTGTTGCTGGTTCGCCAACGCAAAAACCTAATATTTTGTCTTTGTTTGGATCGTTAGCATTAATTATAAAATATCTATTATTCATATTATAGTAAATTAAAAAATTCTTTCAACATATACCAAAAAAAGGCCAAACAAGCCAATAAAAGGGCAATTGTATTTTTATATTTTTTTACATTTTTCATCATTCCGGACAATCGTTTAAAATATCGCCGGCCTCCATATTAACGGAAGTATAACCGGCCGTTATTCCTGTTAAATCCGGAATATTAAATTCGCTTGTAAATGTTGCGTTGTTTATATCCGTATCTAAAATTAAATTTACACTTTTAACCGGGTTTGTTTGGATCGTTCCGCCGTTGTATTGGGTGTTCACTTCGCCAGCGGTTAGTTTGGTGTTCCAAAGCCTAGTTTTTCCAATTTGCCCGGCCGTAAAAAATGTATCTTGGCCGCCTATTTGTACAGGTTCAGTATTAGTAATTATGCCTGTTAAATTATCGTTTACAATGTTATTATTTACTGTATTATTTATATATAAATTTACGCCGTTAGCGTTGCCGCTGCCGTCGTAAGTTGCGGTTAAATGATACCAAACGCCGGTATTTAAAACGGCGTCACTTTCAACTATTATGGCGCTTGTATTGCTGCTAAACATTCTAAAAGTAAATTTATTATCGTTTGTACTTATTAGGTACGCTCTAACGTCCGGCGGCGTTGGTCGTGTCCACTTGCTAATTAAAAACCGCGCCCCGGTTAAATTGTCAAATTTTACCCACGTTTCAAGACTAAAAGCGTTATTTATTCCAAAGTTAAAAACTGCGTTATTTGTGCAGTTTATCGCTTCGTTTACACCGTCAAAACTTAAACTTTTACAGACTTCATTTTGTGGGGTTTTATTAACACAATCCAAAGCGGCCCCGGTTGGGAAAGTGCCGCCTTTGCTTAAGCATTGTTCCAAAGTAAAATTAACATCAATAGCGAAAAAGTCGAACGGATATAAATAATAATTTTTTAATTTTGGGTAATCATAACCGCCAAAAATTGTATTTATATCCTGTTTTACTAGGCCTTTAGGCTCTATTCTTAAAATACTATTTTCATAAACGCCGCTTTGTATTTTTCCGCGTGTCGTTAATATCTTTTCTAATATTGGTATTGCATAAATTGCGCCGTTGCATTCATCTATACCAAGTTTTGCAAGGTTTAGCCAAACCACTAAACGCGCCACGCCCTTAAAGCGTTTATTATAAAAGTCGTTAGTTTTTGTATATCCGGCGTTATACATTGGCTGGATCATTTCCCAATAAATAACGCTTTTTTTTGTGTCGTCCGGCACTAATTCGCTATAAAGTCCAACGTTTGCACAATCGCCGTTAACTACGTTACAGGCTACCGGGTAACGCTTAACAGTTCCCGTTTCGGTTTGGTTGTCTACGGCTATATTAATAGTTTTTACTATTCCGGCGTATTTATCCGCAAAACTTAAAGCCGTTAATTGTGGGCTTAATATTGTGTCTATTAAATACCTTATTTTCATAAATATTTATTTATTATTTTTGTTATTCGTTCTTCGTGGGCTTCTTTTATAAACTGTTTTTCGTTTTCGTTCGCTTCTAAAATATTACCATATCTTGGTTCTTGCCATTCTTGGATATTTTGCGCGCGTGTTGTTTGGCCGCCTATTGTTACCGTTGTACTTGCTTCTGTATTATTTACAGAATTTACGCCCGTATTTCGCCACATATCGCCCGTGAAAGTAAAATTTATGTCGTTCGGATCTTGGTTATTTGCTTCTTTAAAATCCGCGTAACTTTGGAACCAATCGCCGGCTTTTATTTTGTTTTCAGCACCTCCCGAAATACTACGACCATAAAAAAACCAGCGCGGAACCAAAGCCCGGCTATATTGGCCGAACGGTTGACCTTCCGCGTTTAGTTTATCGTTTTGTACGCGGTTTCTAATTAGGGCCGTTGTTTCCTTACCTATTAAAATACTTTCGTTTTCCCGGGTTGCGTTTATTTCTTCAGCCGCTAATTTTAGACGAACTGCAAAATTTAAAAAAGACATATTAGCAACAATCTTTAGTTAAAAATTCCTCGCTCCACAATTCTAAATAATTTGTGCCGCCGTCGCTTAATACTAAATTTATAACATAACGGCCAACGGGGGCCGGTGTTATTAAGGTCCCGGCGTCGCTGGTTTGGAATACGCTTTTACTAATTCCGTTAACCTGTACACCCGTATAATTTACCGCGCCAATTGGGGGCGAAAAGGTACCCGTGAAAACGTTGTTTCCTTCCGTCCGTAAATATTGAAATGTTGTTACTTGCGTATATAAACCGGGTACAAATATTTGAAACGTTGGCACTTTATCCGGCGGAACGGACCAAAGCCCAATATTAGAATTAAATTCGTTAGAATAGGAACTAAAAATGTAACTATTGCTATTATAAAACGGTAAACCGCCGCCGCCGTGGCTTTTAGTACTCCTGTTTATTATGTGTAAACTAGACATATTTTTAATATAAAATTTCTAAACTAATAAAACCCGTTTTAGGGTTAAAACTTGCGGCCGTTAATTGGCCGTTACTGTAATTATTGCCAACAAAGCGCGAATAAGGCGCAAACAAGAAAAAACAACAAATTGGAACGGTTACCGTTTCTAGTTTTTTAATAGGTCTAAACTTCGTAAATTGTTGATCTATAAAATTTAATTTACCATTGTCAAACGGCCTATAATACGGCCAAAAATTAGCGTGTAAATTTGCCATACCTTGCGGCACGTTCGGCGAATAATCGCCCGTTATTGCGCCCGTGGTGGCCCTTAATCCGTCCGGCTCTAAACTTTCGGGCGTAATCATTACCACACCGTCGGCCGGGTATTCGTCCGGATCCGTTATAATGCTTTCAACTTCGCTATAGTATTTATCCGTATTGTATGTTTTTACGTTTTCGCCGTTAAAATTGTTATACTCAATATCTACGCCGGTAAAATCAACGCTATTATCTAAACTTGGGAAACTTTCGGCTTTTGGTTGATCGCTATTATCTAAGCTATATTTATTTTTTAGTTTTAACCATTTACCGCCGTCTATTTGTAATAAGTTTGTTACGCCTTGTGTGTTTAGGTCGTTGTAATGTTCAATTATTAGCCTTTTTGTACCTTCATCTACACGCCAAAAACAATTTAATTTACTGCTTATATAATCGTTTAAAATGCTTTGTAGCGTTATTAATTCGCGCGTCGCTGGTTCCGTTGCGGCCGGGGCTTTAATGTCGCTTATAGCGTGTATTTGTACGCCTTCCGTTGTACTTGGAGTGTTTCCCGTTACCGGGTTTATTGTATTGGTTAAAAATTGGCTTTGTATGTCTAAATCCGGGCAATATTCATTTAAGCCGCGGTTTATTACGTCCAATAATAAACGGCCGTTATTTAGATTTATTTGTGTGTTTGGTATTGTGTCGCGATCAATCCAAAAATACCAGATTTGTACACCTAAATCGAAAGAATCCATAAAAACCCAATCGCCCGGCGTTGTTGGTGTTGCCGGTATTGCCGGCGGCGTGGCAAAGGTTGCATCGTAAGCAATCAAACACGCGGCCGGATCGTCGAAAATTGGCGGTTTACGGTACCACGTTATTAAATTTTTAGTGCTACAATTATTAAATAAAATTTCCCAACCGGCGCCGGGCGGCGCTTGTGGTTCGCCGCCTTGGCAATAGGTGGTTTTTGTTTCCCTAGCAAAAAGATAAAAAACCGGGTTAAAAGGCGAAACGCCGCCACAATAAACAGGCGAACCAAAAAACGGCGCGTTTGCTACTTTGGTTTCAACTCTAAATTCATAATTATTTAACCCTTGTTTATAAATAGCGCTTACTACGTTTGTAGCCTCTAAAAAATTATATTCCCGGTCGTAATTATCCGTTAAACATTTGTATAACGTGTCTTGTTTTGGGCTAACTTCGGCCCGTTTTTCGTCCGGGCTAAAAGTACATTCAAAATGCGTAAAATATAAATTGAATAAAATAAATTCTCCTTCCGGGCAAAATTCTTTTATAGTTAATTCTATCTTTTGGTATTTGTCAAAACTTAAAATATAATCGTAGGCGGCACGGTTAAAATTTATTGTACCGTTTAAAGTTTTTTCGAAGTGATAAGCCCCGTTTTCGCGCTTTAAATTATAATCGAATGTAAAGCCGCCGGTATTAGTTGGCGTATATTCGTACCCGTTTAAATAATATTTGTATATCGTAGACATTTAATTATTTATCGTATTTTGATTTTTCAATATTGGGGTTTATCCTTTTTGCTAATTCGTAGCTAATCCAGTCTAAATTATGGCGGCAATTATAGCCGCCTAGATCAACTAAAATATCATTATCTTCTTTGCGTCCGGCCCAATTTTGCGGCGTTGTATTCCATTTTAATATCGTTTCTCTATTAAAAACTTTTCCCACGCGATCGCTGCAAAATTTACGCGTTGTTTGTATTTCGCCCCCGGCATAAATAGCATAATTTAAACCGGCTTCAGTGCTAAAATTTTGGTCAAGTTCGCGCGTATATGCTTGCAGTTCGTCGGTCCCGTTTCTATAATGGTAATTTTCTAGTAAACCAAATTTATCTTCTTTGCCTTTTATTTGTTCCGTTAATACGCTTTTTAATTGGGTTTGGTTTCTATTGCTTACAATAGCTTTTTTTATTGTGTCTTGTATTTCGTTTGCAATTTGGTTATTGTCGAAAAGATCATTTAAAAAACCCTCTGTTAATGTTTCGCCCCGGTTTAATATTCTTTTTTTGGCGGCTTCGCTTGGGTTAAATGGCGTAAAATAATCAACCGTTTTTTTAGTTAGCTTTTTAAATTGTTGGTCGTAATAGTCGAACATTGCAACATTAACAACCTTTTTAATAAAGCGTTTTAACCCGGAGGCCTTGTTAGCCTTTTTTAAATTTACATTTGTATTTTTTATTGTGTTATCCGGGTTTACCTCCAAACTAGGCAAAAAATAATTAATTACATACGCGTGTAAACGCCTTTGTAAAGCGTTTGCCTTATCCAATAGCCCTTTTTCACTTTTTCGTAATAGGGCGGCCCGTTCCCGGGCTTTTTTTCTTAATTCCGTAACCGTTGGCGGCATTAATTCGCGTTTTGTTCGTTAAAATCTCTAATCCTTCGGGGGCTATTATCTTTTATTAATTGTTGGGCGTAAACTTGCGCTTTTGCGGTTATTATTTGTTTTTGCTGGTTGTAGTCCAACATCAGAAATGCCGGTTCGTTATTTAGTATATCTTCGGTAATCTCTTTAAAATTTAAATATAGCGCTTTTTGTATTGACGAATCCGGTAAATTTAATATTATTTGCGTCTTTAGTTCGGCCGGTATTGTTGCGAATGGTTCAAATTTTCTCATAGAATTATAAACGCTAAAATATGCGCTATCGGTTCTATTTTGTTTGACGTTTAACCGCTTGTTTATATTTTCGATTGCTTCACTATTTGCGCCGGCTTCTTTTGCCAATTTTAGCAAGTTTAATAAATAATCTTCACTTTCTAAATCGTATTCATTAGTATATAATAATTCGCTTTTTACGTCCTCAATTTGTAACGTTTTTGCAATCGTTTGCACGGTAAAAGTAAACAATTTAGCCGGGGCCTTTGTAAACTCAAATAGTGCATCTTGGGCCGTATCGTAATAATTATTTATTTGTGTAGCCGTGGCGTTGGTTGTTTGTTGGTGGCTAATGTCTACGCCGAAAATAGATTCAATTATTTTAGGGGTGTACTCGTTTACGTCCTCTTTTTGTTGTTTTACAATATTGAAAGGTACGTCAACATAAAAAACTAAATCTTTGGGGCTTATTGTTGTTTGTTCGCCGTCGTCGCTTGGTAGTTGTACCTCTATTACGTCCTGTGAGCTTGTATGTATTTGTTTACCGGAACCGCCGCAACTAGGGCAACAATCGCCGGACGGGTGGAGCGTTCCGCCTCTACATATTGCGTGCGTGTCGGTATCTTGATAATCACAGGGCGTGTAATATTGTATTTTTTGTAAAAATGCGTGTAGGGTTAAGCTTAAATCATATTCAGAACCACGGTTTACGAGTTGTTTATATTCTTCGGTTGCTTGATCCCAAAAGCTAACAAAAGTTTTAGCTTCTGTTTTTTTGTCGTAACGATAACCGACGCGCGTAACAGGAACGGCGGCCGTTTCGGATTCTACAAAAATAATAATATAATCTTTTTCGTTTTCCGTTTCTATTGTGTCAAACGTTCCGGCCTCGTTTTTGAATTGATCGTAAAAATCAGAATTTATTAAAACTTTTTCGTCTAATTCGACGGCCATTTCTAAACCTTCGGGCGTAAAGGTATAATATATTTTTATCGGTTTTTCTTTGGTTGTATCTTCGTAATATTGGACGGTTTCGCAAAGTTCGCCAACAAAATAATTAATTACGCCTTTACTTTGGCCATAGTCTTTTACTTCGTGTGCTGCAAAAATAAACGGGTTAAAGGTATCTAAGCCGTTTATTATAGAATGTCGTACCCAATAAAAGGCGTTAGGATCAATATTATTATAATACAGGGCGGTTTCTTCGGCCCAATTTAAAAGGCTTTGGCCGTCGTTGCCGTAATCGCTTAAATATTGCCCTATTTCGGCGCTTTTTTGTTCGTCGTCGTGTCCAACGTTCAGTTTTAATTTATCCGCTCTAAAAACGCGCTTAAAAAAGCCTTCGACTTTGCCGGCTACGCTTTTAGTTCTGTTTTGTGTAATTTCTACGCGTTGCGCTTTTTGGGCGTCCGTTTCCCGGGGCTTATAATTTACTATTAATTCACCGTAACCTTCGCCCGTTACTATTTGCGTGTAAAATTCCGCTAGTTGGCAAGTATAATAATAATTTTTATGTGTGTAGCCATTAATTACCGCCTTTGTTTTATCATTCATTTTTTAGCTTTTTTTAAGCGTGTTTTTTTATTTGTTTTTATACGTTGGCCGCGTTTTGGGTATTTCGTTTTTTTAATTGGCATAGTCTAATATTTTTTAGATTTTTTCCCGTCACAATTCCAAAGCATCCGCGCAAAATCGTTAGGCGTGGCGCCTTTTTTGCTGCTTTTAATTCCAGCGGAACGGGTACAGTAATTATTCCCTCTAGGCGTGCCGGGGCCTACCTTGTAGCCTTTGGCGCCAAATTGTATAACACCCGGGCCGCCGTCCGTGGGTGTGGCTTTGTACTTTTTCCCCTTAGCGGTTCCGGCGCTTATTTTATATTTGCGGCCTTTTACTGTTATTGTTTTACCTATTTGTATCCTACTTTTTGCCATTACTTTTTTATTTTTGCTAAATAGCCCAATGTTTCCGGGTAACATATAAAATATTGAAACGCGTCTAAATGGTGGCCGCGTTCTTCGAATCCTTCTTTATTTTTCTTTTTTAATAGTCGCCCGGTTCCGTCCTGTAAACAAAATTTTAAATCTTTTATAAAGTTAATACATTTTTTTGAATTTATTAAAATGCGTACAGGTAGCCCACCACTAAACAACAAATTTAAAAACGCCTTCCGGCCTAAACTTCCGGGCGCTATATTTTTAAAGCGTGGGTTTTGTTTTGGTATTCGTTCCACGCAATTAATAGCGCTTTGTTCTAAGCCTTTTTTTAGATCGTAAAAGTGGGTTTTTGTGTCTTTTACTCCTAGCCTTTTATTGCCGCTTGCATCGCCGTATAAAAAAAAGCCGCTTTGTAGGTCGTAGCGTGCCGCAATTTCGGCCCCTAAATTATAGGCGTCGTTTCGTGGGTGTTGGTTACTAACTTCATCTATTACTTTTAATATCCAATAATCAGTATAACCAGCCCAAAAGCCGCTTTTTATATACTCTAATTCTATAATTAAACCGCTCATATAAGGTCGTACGTTAAAATCGACGGTATAATGTAACGTGTTGTTTTCGTCCCTTAAAACGTCGTCTTTTACGTGTTTAGCCGGATTAAATGCGTGGGCGAACAAATCGCCTGTTTTTACGCGGCCCCAACGTCCGCGCTCGTAAACTTCGTAATATGTTTCTGATACGCTGGATAGTAATTTTAATTGACTTTTATAGTCGTTATCTATAAACCTATTATCTTTATACGTTGTATTTATTACCCGGGTTTGTAGTTGGGCGCCGCCTTCCGTTTGTCGGCTAAACTGCCAAACTTTGCCCGGCTCTAAGTATTCAAGGTTTTTTATATATTCCGGCATTTTTGGGCTTAATTGAGGCTCTACGTACTTTTGTAGCCAATGGTTACGGTCTACCGGGTTAAAAGCGTAAACAAATTGCAACGGGTGTTTAAAATTACCTCTTAATCGTAAATCCAATTGTAAAAAATCGTTTTCCGTTAGTTCTGTTATTTCTTCGCAAAATACGCCCGTAATGCCGCTAATACTTTTTATTTTTTCCGGATCATCTAAACCCAACATTATAATTTTATTACCGTTTGGTAAAAATATTATTTCTTTGTCTACTTTATTAAATGTACAAAAATTATAAAAGCCTTGTTCTTTTATTATTAATTTTGTTTGCTCAAAAATTGAATCTTTTATAGTTCGGGCTACCTTACGAATAAATAAAAATTTGTGGTTTGCGTCTTTTTCGTTTACTAATCTTTTAATAAACATTTGGACGGCATAAACGCTTTTACCGGATCCAGCACCACCGAATAAAGCTAAATATCGGCCCTTGTAATTAGTACAATATTTAGTATAAATCTTATTAGTTTTTATTGTACTAATGGCCGTTTTCATCTTCAACAATTTTAAAATTTAAGCCGTCAAATTGTTGTTTTATTTCTTTTTTGTCTGTTTGGTTTAATCGTTGTTTACCTAGCCAAATTAATAAACCACGGTCGCCACCTATTGCGCCGTCATATTGGGCTTTTAACAGGGCTTCGTTTCCAGCTTCTCGTTTTTCTCGTAAATAGACGGAAAAATCGACTTTTTTATCCTGTTTGCAATGGTCATATAATGTTTCCGGGTGTATGCCTAACATTGCCGCGCATTGTACACCGTTCGCCCCGGCTTTTAATGCAGCATCCACACGCGGCCAATTTATAACAATCTTTTTTCGTCCGGCGTTACTTTTCTTTTTTTCCTTCATATTTTGCCGTTTAGTCGTTTAGTAAATCGTGTAATTGTTCGCCGTTTTCGTATTGCTCGAAAATTTCTTCGAATTTATGATTTTTTAAACATCGCCCAACTTCAAAATTAAAATTGTTAACGCTGGTTAAAAATAATTGTTGGTCGTAGTTTATAGATCCGTTTTGTTCTATTTTTTCGCTTAATTGATCAGCACAATTTTTTAAAAATTCGGATAATTTTAAAGCGGTTAACGGGCTTAAATTTATTTGTATATCGTCCATATTATTATATTAATAAGCGGCGGCCTAACAACAAACCGCCGCTAAACTTAAAAACAACTAAATTACAAAAAAATCCCTTTTTTATTTTTGTTCGCTTATTGCTTTTTCAATTGTTTCTATAAGATCCATTAACAGGCGGCCGTATGCAAAAAAGCGCTTAAACGGCCCCATTTGTTTAATTTCTTGTATTTTGTTTATTAGCGCGTTTTGAAATTGTTCCTGTTTTTCTAGTAATTGCGTGTTTTCTGTTGTTAATACGTCTATTTGTATTTTTTGTTCTTGTATTTTCTCTAAGGCTCTGTTAATTTCCATTTTTTAACGGTTTTATTTGTTGTTTAATATGTTCACTAAGAATAATATTTAGATAATCATTCAGCCGGCGGTTTTGGGCTTTAGATAGCATTTTTAAACCGTCAATTAACCCGGTATTTTTTTTGTTTTCTCTAAAAGTTAAAGTTTGCGTTTCTTTTTTCATTTTATTAGTACATTTTGTAATACAAATATACAAAAATAAACTAAAATAGCCGCCTTTTCCCATGCATAAAAAGCGGCTATAAATCAAAAACGTAGCATTAAAACTATAATAATACTTTTTTTTGTCAAATAAAAATAAGCCGCCGGAAAAATCCGAACGGCTTAAAATCCCAATAAAAACAGTCCTTAAATTTTAAAGTTTTCTTCTTTTTCTTCGTCTTGCATTTTTTCAAAACGTTCTATTAAGTTATAAGCGGTTTTAGCCTTTTTGTATTGGGTATAAATTATTTCTTTTAAAAAAGCGTTTTCTGATTCAAGCCGGGCAATATGTTTTTTCAAATGATCCATAATTAAAAGGGTAATTCGTCGTTATAAATATTATTTGCTTCGGTAACTTTTACCGTTTCTTTTATTGGCGGTATTTCTTCGGTTTTATTAAATTCTATTTTCCACGCTTGCAACGATACAAAATAAACGGGCTTGTTTTCTTTATTGATCCATTCGCGGCCGCGTACATTAAAATAAACTTTTGCCTCTACTTGTTTTGTAATTTTGTCTAAAAGTTCGGTTTTGTCGTTTACCGTTTCAAATTTTATTTTTTGAGGGTACGTGTCGGCGGTTTCTAAAATAAATTCACGCTTTTTGAAATTGTCGCTAACTTCTTGCAGCGGTAAAACTTTTTTGATCATTCCGGTAATTGCTAAATTTTCCATTTTTTAAAATTGTTTAGTTGTTAATAATTGGCGCTTATCTTCGGCGCCGTTTCCTTTTTTTGATTAATTCTAATTCTTTTAAATATTGCGTTTTTTCGGCCTCTAATATTTTATTAATACGTTTTATTGTTTCGGTTGTTTCGGGGCTAAATATATGGTTTATTTCGCTTCGTGGGTGGCAATTATATTTTATTACGTTCCATATTTCAGCGGCCGCCGGGTTTTCCGGTTCTTTACGCGTTAAAAAACTTTCTATTTTCGATAATTGCAAACGTTCCATTAAAAAAATAAACTTTCTATTATTGTTGAATAGATCCACTCCGCGCAACGATCGCGGCCGGTTCGCGTTTGTAGTATTTGGTTACATTCTTTTTTATTGTCCATAAAAAAACATTCAAATAAAACCGCTGGCATTTTCGATTTATGAATTATTGTAAATTCTTTTTCTTTTATGCCGCGCCACTTGTAGCCTGTAAAAATTCGCTCGTATCTTCGGGCCGCTTCTTCAGCTATTTTTTTACTCGTTTTACTTGCGTTTGGGCTTATAAAAATTTCCGATCCTGTACCGCCGCCTGCATTTGCGTGTATCGATACCAAAAAAGTATTTTTATCGTATTTATTGGCACGTTGTACGCGTTCATTTAAAGATATGTCTATCATTTCCGGGCTTATATCTATGTATGGAACATTAACCGCGCTTAGGCGCTCTATTATTCGCGCTTTTACGGCCCTGTTAAACTCGCCTTCATAAAGTATTGTACCGTCCGGCCACGCTGGCGAACGTTTACCAGCGGTTTGGTATACGCCGTTAATTATTCCGCCGTGGCCACTATCTAAAATTACAGATTTCATTTATTTATTTTGTCTTTTAATAGGTTTATTAAAACGGATAATAATATATAAAAGTAAGTTAAAAAAACAGGCGTAAAAAACATTAAAAATATAATTATTATTTTATTCATTGTATTTTTCTAGGTTATAAGTTTTTATAATTATTCTTAATTTTTCGCCGTAACATTTAGCGCCTTTATAACAACTCGTAGCGTAAACCGTGCCGCCGTTGTCAACGTGTTTTTTGCTTTGTTCTATTGTTAGGCCCCCACAAAGCGCCGTTAACCAATCGTTTAAATTTGGGTTTTGGGCTTTTATTCTTTTACGATATTTTAATAATAAATATGATTGATTTCTAAGGGCGGCCCATTGCGACACAAAGCGCGTAAATTTATTATTTGGGCCGTCGTCGAATGCTAAAATATAGCCCTTTTTTATTAGATTATTATGTTTTTGGCCCTTTTTTTTGACGCCAAAAAGGTTATTACCTTCGGCCGCTAATCTACTAAGCCCGTAATTGCTCTCAAGTATTGCCATTGCAACAACCAGCGCGGCCGGTATGCTTTTAAATTGTGGGTTTTTATATTCTTTTTGACATTCGGCCCCTAAGAATTTAATAAATTGTTTTTGATAATTCTTTTTCCATTTTTTAAACCGTGCTTTTACTTCCGGGCTTGTTATGTGCTGGCCTTTACTTTCGGCACGTGTTAACCAATTGCGGCCAATTGGTAAACCGTAATTATTATATTTTGTTTTTTCCGGTTCTTTGTCGTTTCGTCCGGCGTAAACTTCGGCCCCGGTTTCGGGTGCTTGGGTGTTTATTGGGGCGCTAATTGTTGGCGCATGTATTGGTTCCTGTTGGCTTTTATTAAAGCTAAAAAGATAAAATGTAATGTTTGCAATTGCACAAAAAAGAATTAGATTTTTCATAATTTTTAATTTTAATTGTTAGTTAGCATTATTATTATAATTAGTATTAAAACAGATATATAAAATTGCTTGTATGCTTTTTTAATTTCTTTTTGCATAAAATCATATTTTTGTTTTTAATAATCTAGTGTTAAATTTCCGTTTGCGTCGTGTGTAAAATCAAAATTTTTCGGTTCCCGGGCGCCGCGTATGTATTCAAAATTTACCGTACTGCTTCCGGTGTCCTCGTCTTTTTTTACTTTTATAACGGCTTTGCTTTTATTTATAAGTTCGGTTCCAAGGTGGCCGCGCGCGCTGCCTGTACTTCGGGCGTTGTGTAAAACCGGAATTAATAAAGTATTGTTTTTGCTTATAATTACTTTTAAATGATCTAATAATTTACGGCTACCTTTTTGGTCGTTGTAATCTTCGCAAATATCTACAATACCGTCTATTACAAGGGCGCCAACGTTTCCCACTTTATTTACTACATATTCGACGAACGCCAAACGGTCGGTTAAATTTATATCAGTTAAACAAAATGAAAATAAATTTTTAGCGTCTTTTGTGTGTCCGGCTTGGGTTAATATTTGTTTTTGACTTTTATAAAAATCCGGGGCGTTTTGTTCGGTGTCTAAAATTATAATATTACGGCCGGCGCTGGTTCCGCTAAAATTTAAAATTGTTTTGTTTTCGTCGTTTTGTAATAGCGCGGCGGCTATTGTATTTGCTATTGCGCTTTTTCTACTTTTTGCGGCTCCTACAATCGTGACAATATCGCCAAAACTTGCAAAAGGTATCAATTCGCCTGTTAATATATCGTTACAAAATAAGTTATATTCTATTTTTGGCGGCACGTTTTTAATACTAAAACGACTATTAAAAATTTGATCTAATAACGGGGCGTTTATTGCTTTTTCTTTTGCGGTTTTGTCGCCGCTGGTTATTGCGTTTAGTTTATCGTTGAACGTGTCGCGGTTGCGGCTCAAACGATCGCCAAAACCTAAATTATAAAGGTCTTTTGCTGCTTTGGAATAATCGCCGCCGTGGTTTATTTGGGCGTAAACTTGAAAGCTATTATAAGCCCGGCCCGGTTCAAATTCCGTTGAACTTGTAAAGACATACAATAATTTTAATTCGCTATTATAGCCGGCGCCTATTCCTTCGGCTAATGTTTTACCGGGCCTAACATAATAATCGTTTTTGCCGCGGTTATATTTTAGGATCCAGCCGGCCGCTTCTAAAAATTCGGGCGGTTCGTGTGCTTCGTTGAATGCTTCTATTGTTGTTTTGTGGCCTCCTGTTATTTGTGGCGGCGTTGCGGCTTTATGTTTAAAAAATTCGTTTGTTTCGTCGAACGATTTACAAATATTTATAATTGTGTTTCGCTGGTTATCTGTTATTTTTGTTAATTGGGTGTAATTTTTAGCCGGGTTGTCGTAAACATAACCAACGGAAGGAGGCACTAAAATATATCCGCCTTCGCCCCGGGTTTCGATTAGTACGCGCGTTTTGTCGTGTTCGTTTTTTTGTTCGTCTTTTGTAGTGTAACGGCTTGCTAGTTTTTTGTTGCCTTCGCTAACGTCCGTTAAATAGCTTAAATGATAGCCGCCGCTAATTGTTTTGGTTAAAATTAAATTTTCGTAACATTCAAGGCCAACGCCTAAAATAATAGCATCTAATAAACGGGTTAGAAAATCGCCGTTTTTAGCGTATTTTAAATCAATGTCTATGGTTTCCATACCGGCGCCCGTTAAAAGCGCTATACCGCCCGATTTGGGGCCTTTAAAGCAATTTATTAATTCTTGTTTAGTTTGCCCGGCTTGAAATTTTTTCCAGCTAACGAGCGGTTTTTTACCGTCCGGCCTTGTTGGATCGTTTGTTGGAATTACTTTAAAACCGCTTTCGTTTAGTGTTATAGCGGCCTCTAATAGTTTGTTTTTCATTTAGTTAGTTGTTTTTATAAAAGTTTTTGGCGATCGCGTTCCACCTCTAAAAGTTTTTTTATATTGCCTTTGCGTTGGTTATAATCGCTTAATTTGCTAAACCAGCGCTTAAAACCGTTAAAACGTCTAATTGGTTTAGCGCTTGGCGTTACGGCGTCGCCTAAATTACGAAATGTAACAAAAAATAGTACAATTTCGGTTAAATTTTCGTTTTTGCATTCGTTTTTTAATTCCGTAAACCTTGGCAGCCATTCAGTAAAATTTTTACAACTTTCTTTTATTTCGGCTTCGTTGGTTTGGTTCCAGCGTTTAGAATAATTTTCTTTAAAATAATTTTTTAGATCTTCGGCGGTTGGGGCCGGGGCTTGGTATTTGGGGCGGTTACTTTGGTAATTAATATTTTTATTGATCCAATGCGTAAACAGGTTTTTTAATTTTTCTACGGTCCGGATGCCTTTGTATTTTTGGTACGTAGCAACGCCCACGGTACAAAAAGTATTTAAGGCCCGGTCGTATTGGTCGGCGTTTACTTCAGCACCAAAAATATTTTTATACGTTTGCATAATTTCGGCACGGTCCAAATTTTTTAAAGTCTTGTTAGCGGTTACTATGTCGAACGGAAGCGCGGTATTTTGTCGGGCGTCTATTGGACCGATTTCCGGCGGTAATTCATCAACTAAAATTTTTCTTTTTTCTTTTTTATTATTTTTTTCTTTATTCTTTATATTCTTAAGTTGTGGTTGTTCGTTGGTTGGTTTGTTGGTTGTTTGTTGGTTATTTTGTTGGTTATTTTCGTTTTCTATATTTTGATAACTTGCATAATTACAGATAGTTACAATAGTATATTTGTTGGTTGCTTTGGTGGTTATTTCGCCGGTTGTTCGTAGGTTACTAAAAACGGTCTTTATTTGCTGCATAGATAGCCCTAATTCGTGGGCTAATTTGGCTTTACTTGTTACTAATTGGCCGCGTTCAATCGTTATACCTTGCCACCGTTTCGGGGCAAAATTAGCGGTAATTAATAGATGCAAAAAAACAAACCGCGTGTTATTATTTTTGTACCACTCCCAATAAATAAAACTTCTATGTATTTTAATAAATCCATTCATAATAAGACAAAAAAAAATGTATTTAATTGGCGTAAATATTGGAATTGGGTATAAGCGAACCCGGGTATTTACTACCAATTAAATACATTCTATAAAATAAAAGTATTTAGTATTTTTGCCGCTTATTTTTTAACGCCTGTTTATTTGCCGGGTTTTCCACGTCCGCCAAAGCGTTAAGCTAATTTAAACAATTAAATTATAAGTACGTTTAATTTGCTTAATTTTATTTAAAATATTTTCGATCGTTTCCGCTGGTCCTGTTAGCGGCAAATTTAGCATAAATTCGGCCCTGTTTAACCGTTGTAATTGTATTTGTTTATTGTTCATTTTTGGCCCGTTTTCGCTGTATTTAATTAACGCCTTAACGCCTTTTTCAACTTCTTTTAGTTGGTCCGGCGTTAAGTCGGTTAATAATATGTCTTTTAAATACATTTTTAAAAATTTTGTTGTGTAATAGTTTAATAAATATTACATATAGAAACCTTGCACATAATTTTTATTAATTCTATTATTAAGATTTTTTAAAGCCTTATGAAAATCTTTTTTTGTTTTATAGGATTTAGTATATGTTTTTTCGCCCCAACTTGTAGGAGTTACTGTTGTAATTCTACCATAACCAAAATTATGATTATCTTTCATAAATTGCGAAGTTCTATAAATTGTATAAGAACGTTTTAAAACGTCAATTTTATTATTATCATCATATATAAATAATTTAGTTATATAATTTTGGTTTGGGTTATCTATATTTTTAATATATGCTAAATTAATAATATCATTTAAAGATTTAATTTCTATTCTTTGCATACTTTTTAAATTTGTCATAATTGATAATTTTTAGTTGTTTTTAATTATTTGTTTGTTGCTGATAACTCTAATATACAACACTTTTTAAATATTCCAAATTTTTTACAACAAAAACTATAAAAAAAAGCCTATTTAATACAAAAAAAGTTAAAAAAGGCCCTAAAAAGCTATTTTAAGGCCTAAAAAACAACAAAAAAAACTTAAAAAAAACTTTTAATTTCTTCGGGCCGGGGCTTGTACAAAGCCTTTAATTTTGCAACGTCCCAATAATAAAGAGGAAAGTTATTTATTACTTGATCGCCCCGTTTACCGTCCCAAACCCGGGAAAACTCGTTAATTTTTCCCATAAAAACGGTTTTTTGTTCTTGATCATAGAAAGCCAGCCAAACCGGGGCGCCTGTTATTTGTTGAACTTTTAAATAGTTTTTGTATAAATTTTCCTTTAGGCTATATTCTTTTTGCGTTTGGTATTCCCGGGCCTTTTTTTTGCTCTTTACTTCAATAAAAAAACTTTTTCCCGTTACTGGATCAAAACAAATAATGTCGGGACACAATAGCCCGGAATTATAGCCCCAAATTTTAGGGCCGCCGTTGCCGTCCGTTGCGCCTTCAAATTGGCACAATGGAAAGTTTATTATTCCTTTGGCGCTTAATATTTCGCTTACTATTTTTTCTGCTTCTAATCCTGTTTTTAAATCCTCTATAAAATTACGATCCATTACCTATTAATTTTAGATTTAACGATTAAATAACGGTTTGTTTCTTTGGTGTCGGGTGTTTTATTGCCGCGCTCATAAAGGGCGCGTATTTCGGCATTTGTGGCCGTTTCTTTTATTTGGTTATTTGCTCCTATTATATCCGCTTTTATACTTTTAAATATTTTCATTTCGCTTTTAAATTTTTGTAATGTAGAATAAAAGCCGGGCCGCTGGTTTGTAGCCCGGCAATAATTAAGATAATTTTTAAACGTTGCCATAACCAACAAATTTAACTTTATCAATTATAAATTTATGTTTAGCGCTTAAATCCATAGAGTAACCGTATTTTTTTAAATGCTTTTTTACCGCGCGTTTATGGTCTTTGTCGTTGGTTTCTATTGGCCGGGCTTCGTATTGGGCGCCCCGGTCTACGATCGAATAATAAATTTTATAAATTTCCTTAGTTAGCATAATTAATATATTAGTTGTTTAAAGTAATATGAAAAATATTAGCGGCGTACGTTTTAACCGTTAAATTTAGCACTAAATTAAGGGCATCTAAAGCTTTTGAATCGTTGCCGCTTTCTACTATTAAAGTGTAGCATTTAGGGCCGTTTGTTTTATTGGCTTTTAAACTTTTTATTGATACGTTTTTTAGTTCTAAATATTTTTTTAAATTTTCCATTTTTATAATATTAATTGTTTAATAAAAGTAATTTTTTAATGTATCTTGAATATCAAAAAAGCCTAATTTATAGCCGTTTTCCTTAAAAACTTTTAATGCTTCTTTTTCTATATCCTGTATATTATTACGGCCTAATTTATCAACGGCATTATTTAAGCAGTCAATTAAAAAACTTTTTGCGGCGGATCTTTTAAAATAGTTATTCATAATTATAATATTAGTTGTTTAAAAATAGGACCGCCGAAGCGGTCCGGGTTTGTTGTTATTCAGTTATTAATAGTAAACGTTCATTTTTCCAATTAGAAACCCAAATGTGACCGCCACCGCGCCCCGTTTTCCAAAATACTATATTATTTAATTCGTTTTCAATTTTTATAAATGCTTTATCTAAAGTTTTAATATCTTTTATTGCGTTTACGCATTTTTCAATAATTGTAAAATTTTCTATTTGTT
>CEQL01071499.1_pt1 | contig 34520 bp, 36 predicted proteins | sample 356281 | NCBI WGS metagenome assembly CEQL01 (sample SAMEA2621203, study PRJEB7988) | marine metagenome | biome: marine biome (ENVO:00000447); feature: surface water layer (ENVO:00002042); material: "saline water (ENVO:00002010), including plankton (ENVO:xxxxxxxx)" | depth 5 m
ACATTATATGACTTTTCAGTTAATGATAATGCAAATAATTCAGTATCCTTAAGCGATTTTAAAGGAAAAGTTCTTTTAATAGTAAATACGGCAAGCAAATGTGGGTTTACTCCTCAATATGAAGGGTTAGAAGATCTTCAAAAAAACTATGGGTCACAAAACTTTTCTGTTTTGGCTTTTCCTTGTAATCAGTTTGGTGGTCAAGAGCCAGGAAGCAATGAGGATATTCAAGAATTTTGCTCGATAAACTTTCAGACTAGCTTTCCTGTGATGAGTAAGCTTGAAGTAAATGGCAACAATGCTCATCCACTTTATGATTTTCTTAAATCAGAAAAAAAAGGTTTGCTTGGCAGTAAAGCAATTAAATGGAATTTTACAAAATTTCTTGTCGATAAAAATGGTGAGGTTATCAAGCGTTATTCACCTAATACGGAACCGAAAGAGATTGCTCAAGATATAGAAAATCTGCTTTAAGGAAAGAGAATTATTTCTTAACTTTTTAGAAAAAATTAAAGCATCCTCTCTTCCCTCGTATAATTTGTAATAATTTTTTCTAATACCCACTTCAATAAATCCGTTTTTTTTATAAAAATTAATTGCCTCCTGATTTGATTCTCTTACCTCGAGGAAAATTTCCTTTATGCCAAATTTGTTTGAAATATTTTCTACTTTTTTTAATAATTCATTTCCTATTCCTTGTCTCTTCATGTTGGGAGCAACAGAAATATTCAAAAGATGACCTTCTAATAGACTAAAGCTTGCAATGAAAAAACCTATTACTTTTTCATCTTCCAAAGATACATAAAATTCATAATCTTTTTTCATACAATCAAGAAAACTTGAATAGCTCCAAGGAGTTGAGTTAGAAAGCTGCTCTATGCCAAAAACCTGCTCGAGATAAGATTTCTTTATTTTTTTAATTTTTCTCAATGTTTTTTAAGAAAGCTATTTTTTCTTTTGCGGATTTTTTTTTAATTTCACTTAAATTAATTTTCTTAATTTTTTTTGAAGACAAAAAAGCTAAAATCTCCTCTGGATAATTATTTGAAAAGCCTTGTCTAAAGGAGATGCACAGAGACTTCAAATATTTGATATCTTGTTTTGTAAATTCTTTGATTTCTTTTTTTAAAATATTTTTACCATCAAAAGAAAAATTTTTTTTAAGAGACCAGGAAGATATTCCCATTTCCCTTAAAAGTTTTTCCTCTGATTTCATATTAAATATCTTATATGATAAGCACACTTAAGTTAATTTATAACTATGAAGAAAATAGATAATAGTGCTATTTCCAAATACTCGTCTTTCGAGAGAATAAAGCTTAAAAATAGAAGCTGGCCCACAAATCAAATTACCAAAGCCCCTATTTGGTGTAGTGTAGATTTGAGAGATGGCAATCAGTCTCTTATCGAGCCAATGGGTATTGAAAAAAAACTTAGATTTTTTTCAATGTTAATTTCTTTGGGCTTCAAAGAAATAGAAATTGGATTTCCTTCGGCATCTGATACTGAATTTAAATTTGTGCGAAGGTTAATTGACGAAAATCTAATTCCTTCTGATGTCAAAATTCAAGTTTTATCTCAAGCTAGAGAACACTTGATAAACAAAACATTCGAAGCAACCGAAGGAGCAAAAAATGTTATTTTTCATCTCTACAACTCAACTTCAACTTTGCAAAGAGAAGTAGTTTTTAAAAAAGATAAATCTGGGATTACCAAAATTGCTACTGAAGGAGCAGAATTGGTACAAAAGCTTTCGGAAGAGTTTAAGAAAACAAATTGGCAATTTGAATATAGTCCAGAAAGTTTTACCGGAACCGAACTTGATTATGCTGCTGAAGTTTGTGATGAAGTAAATAATATTTGGCACGGTGGCAATAAAAATAAAACTATCATTAACCTCCCTGCCACCGTAGAACTATCAACACCAAATATTTACGCAGATCAAATTCAATGGATGAATGAAAACTTAAAAAATAGAGATAAAATTATCCTAAGTCTTCATCCGCATAACGATAGAGGTACAGCCGTTGCGGCAGCTGAACTAGGCCTTATGGCAGGAGCAGATAGAATAGAAGGAACACTTTTTGGAAATGGTGAAAGAACAGGTAACGTAGACATTGTTACATTGGGGTTAAATTTATTTACTCAAGGAGTTGACCCTAAACTAGATTTTTCAGATATCAACAAAACAATGCGTGAAGTTGAGTATTGTAACCAGCTTCCAGTTCATCCAAGACATCCATATGCTGGAGACTTGGTTTTTACTGCCTTTTCTGGCTCGCATCAAGATGCAATTAAAAAAGGATTTGATGAAATGCGAAGTTCGAATGACTCTAAATGGCGAGTACCTTATCTTCCAATAGATCCTGAAGATGTTGGAAGAACTTACGAGGCTGTAATAAGAATCAATAGTCAATCTGGAAAAGGAGGTATTTCTTATATTCTAGAACAAGACTATGGAATAACTTTGCCAAGAAGAATGCAAATAGATTTTAGTCAGGTTATTCAAAAACAAGCTGATGAAACTGGTAAGGAATTAGACTCCAAAGAAATATGGCAAAGCTTTGAAAACAATTATCTTAAATCCAATTCAAGTCAAATTTCCTATAACTCTCATGAAGTACAATCTTCTAAGAAAGAAGATAAAATCAAACTTTCTTTATTAGAAAAAAATAAAGAAATTTTAATTGAGGGTACAGGAAATGGTCCAATAGATGCTTTTATTAACGCATTGAATAGCCATCTAAATCTGAGTTTAAAAGTTTCAGACTATCATCAACATTCAATTGCTTCAGGTTCTGATGCATCAGCAGTGGCTTACATAGAAATTCAAAATAAAAATACCTCTGATTGGGGAGCAGGAATAGATTCAAATACTACTGTTGCATCTTACAAAGCAATATTAAACTGCGTTTCCAAAATTTTAAGCTGATAGCTCTGAGATTTTAATTTCTCTAATTGTCTTTGTTATACAAACCGAACCTTTTTTTGAAGGTGTGCCCCAAATATATTTTGCTTTAGAAGTTTTATCGTCTGTTAAAAACTTTTCAAAAAATAGATTTATAACTTTTGCATTTGGTTGATTTAAACCATTGAGATTAATCCAAAATATAAAAACATTTTTTTGACGTACTGGTGAGAGATGAAAAAATTTAATCAATGAAAGTGTATTTTTTTTAATACTTACATAATTGAAATCTTCTTCCGCTTGAAAAATTAAAAGTGAATTGGCTTCATGTAAATTTGAAATCAACTGATGTAGGTTTTTTCTATATGAAGGCCATCTTTTCTCTATTTTAGGCAAAATAATATTTCTCAAGTAATTTCGATCAAAAGAATTGTCTTTATTTGATGGGTCGTTAATATATTTTAGATTGTCTTTTTTGGCCTTTAATAGAATATCCTTTTTAGTGAGACTTAGAAAAGGTCTTATAAGCTTCCCTTTTCCTAAACTTCTTTCTTTGGGAATGGAAGTAAGGCCTTCGATACCACTACCTCGCAGAATTCTTAAAAAGAAAGTTTCCACTGCATCGTCTAAATGATGCCCCATAAATAGAATAGTGTTTTTTTTCATAATCTTTTCAAAGAATTGGTACCTTTCATCTCTAAGTTTTTTTTCCAGATTGGAAGGGATTTTATTTTTCCTCAATAAGGTGTGATGAATGAATTTAATTTCATTTTTTTTACAAAAATCAGCACAAATTTCTTTCCATTTTTTAGAGTCTTTTTGAATATTATGATTTATGTGAATTGCAGTTAAATTTAGATCAAAATCTCTCTGAATTTTAATTAATTCATTAAGAAGTACTATCGAGTCTGCTCCGCCACTCAGGGCAACATAATAATTTTTAATTTTTTTATTTAAATATGGTTTTAAAAATTCAGAAAAATCCATTCACTTCTGAATTGATCCATAAGACATGATTTTTTGATATCTTTTTTCAATAAGCTCATCGATACCAATTTCGCTTAACCGCTTTAAACTAATATCAATTTCTTGCGCAATTAAGGAAGAAGCTTTTTTTACATCTCTATGTGCTCCACCTAAAGGTTCATCGATTATGTTATCTACCAGACCAAAGTCTAATAAATTCTTAGCATCTAACTTCATTGCCTCTGCTGCTTCTTGAGCTTTTGAATTATCTCGCCAAACAATAGATGCACATGCCTCAGGAGACGCTACCGAATAAATTGAATACTCCAACATAGAAATGTGATCTCCCACACCAATAGCTAAGGCTCCTCCTGAACCTCCCTCTCCTGTGATGATGACAATAATTGGAACTTTGAGACCTGACATAATGCTTAAATTCTTTGCTATAGCCTCACTCATTCCTCTTTCTTCGCTCTCTATACCCGGATAGGCTCCAGGGGTATCGATGAAGGTAATAATCGGTAAAGAAAAATCTTCTGCGAGTTTCATTAACCTAGCAGCTTTTCTATAACCCTCCGGTTGTGACATCCCAAAATTTCTAGATATTTTATCTTCAGTAGATTTTCCTTTTTCATGACCAATGATGACAACGGGATTACCTTTAAACTTAGCTAAGCCACCAATGATTGCTTGATCATCGCCAAAAAGGCGATCTCCATGCAACTCGTCGAAATCTGTAAATATGTTTTCAATGTAATCAGAAAAGTGAGGTCTGTGAGGATGACGCGCAACTTGAACTTTTTGCCAAATTGATAAGCCCTGATAAATTTCTTTAGTTAAATTTTCAATCTTTACGCTTAAAGATGAAATTTCATCATGAACGCTTTCTACATTATTTTTATTTTCTCTAAGAGACTCGATCTTATTTTCAAGATCGCTGATTGGTTTTTCAAATTCTAAATAAGTGTATGCCATTTCTATCTTGCACGATATTGAAAATCAATATTTTCCTTCCCACAATTCTCAACCAGTTTATCCATGTTATCGTCATTTAATAGAATTCTAAAATCTTTATCTAACTCAATATTTGCAGATCCAGAATTAAGGTTATATTGCATCTCAATTTGACTTCCTTGGGGATTATTTTCAATTAAGGCGATCGCTTTCAAATTCTCAACGAGATTTAACACATCCTTTTTTTCCTGCCCTTCAATACTTATTTTTAGTTTAGTAACCGATCTAATTCTTGCTTGTTCGAGAGACTTTATATCTGTAACTCGCATTTTTTTTTGAACTCCAATGTTTTTCTTATAATCGTCTTTTTCAAAACTTACTTCTCCAGAAGCAAGATAAATTGTTTGGGAATTAAAATTACCCTCAAAATCATCAAGAACCTCTGAAGATATTACTAATTCAATTCTATCAGTTCCATCATCTAAAGTAGCAAAAACTAAAGGACCTCTTTTAGTTTGAATTCTATTCTGTCTAATAATTACTCCTGAAATATTATTTGTTTTATCTTCAAGAACTTTTTCAATAGGCTTGGTACCTAGTTTTTTTAATTCCCAATAATGCTCTTTGACCGGATGAGTCTCTAAGTAAAATCCTAATGCAGAAAATTCAAATTTTGAGTTAGCTGAGTCTTCAGATTTATCTTTTTGTACGGTTATAAAATCTCTACTCTCACCAATTCCTCCGAAAAGGTCTAAAATTCCGCTTTCCTGAGTCATAGTATTTTGTTTTGCGTATTTCATAGCATCTTCCAAACTTTCTAACATTTCTTTTCTGGATATGTTGAAAGAGTCCATTGCACCGCTTTTTATTAAAGGTTCAATACCTCTTTTATCTACTTTACTTAAATCTACCCTTGCACAAAAGTCGTAAAGGTTTTCAAAAGGTTTTCGTTCTCTTTCTGAGATTATGTTTTCAATAGCAGCTTTACCTAGGCCTTTTATGGCGCCTAACCCAAATAAAATTTCATTATCTCCTTGGTTGATAAAGTTAAATTGGCTTTGGTTTATATGTGGCTTAAGAATTTCTATTTCAAAGTTTTTGCAATCATCCAAAAGCATTCTAATTCTATCCGAGTCATCCATGTCCGAAGATAGAGCTGCACTTAAAAACTCTACAGGGTAATGAGCTTTAAGCCATGCTGTCTGAAAAGCAATTAGGCCATAGCCTGCTGAGTGGGCTTTGTTAAAGCCATATCCTGCAAAAGTTTCAATTTGCTTGAAAAGAATTTCTGCAACTCTTTCTACCTTCCCTTTTTTTAAAGCGCCATTGATAAACTCTGGTCGTTGTTTTTCCATTTCTTCTGGAATTTTTTTTCCCATTGCTCTTCTCAGAAGGTCTGCTTGTCCTAAAGAAAATCCAGAATACTCTTGGGCAAGTTGCATAACTTGTTCTTGATAAACTATTACACCATAAGTATTTTTTAAAACTTTTTCGATGTCTTTATCACCAAGATAGTCTATCTTTTCAGATCCCTGTTTTCTTTTTATGAAGATATCTACCATTCCAGCATCCAATGGACCAGGACGATATAGAGCAACAACTGAGATAATATCCTCAAAAGAAGAAGGTTTTATTTTTACCAAATATTCTTTCAGACCTCTGGACTCTAATTGAAAAACTGCTGTAGTGAAGCCATTTTGAAGAAGTTCAAAAGTAAGCTTATCTTCTAGATCAATATTATCTAAGTCAATTAAATCTAAATTAAGCTTTTGCCTTTTCTGATTTATAAGATCTAGAGCATCTTTTATTATGGTGAGAGTCCTTAAGCCAAGGAAGTCAAATTTTTGAAGTCCTACCGACTCAATATCTTTCATATCAAATTGTGTTGCTAAAGTATTGGTAGCATCATCAAGATAAAGAGGAGAAAAATCATTAATTTCTGAAGGAGCTATGACAACTCCTGCAGCATGTTTTCCAACATTTCTAATAATTCCTTCGAGTTTTCTTGCCATATCAAAGATCTCTTCGGCTTGTTCATCCGTTTTCAAAGTTCTTTTTAAATCATTGTTTTTAAGAGCCTTATCAAGTGTCATATCCGGAGAGAAAGGAATCATTTTTGCTAGCTTATCTGCCAAACTGTATGATTTTCCCTGTGCTCTTGCTACATCCCTTACAACAGCTCTTGCTGCCATTGTTCCGAAAGTACAAATTTGAGCGACAGCTTCTTTTCCATATTTTTGAGTAACATAATCAATTACTTTATCTCTTCCATCCTTACAAAAATCTATATCGAAATCAGGATTGCTGATCCTATCAGGATTAAGAAATCTCTCAAAAAGTAAACCGTATTTTATAGGGTCTATACCTGTAATTCCCAAACAATAAGCTACCAAAGATGCAGCCCCAGAGCCCCTTCCAGGACCAACTGGTACATCATTTTCTTGAGCCCAATTAACGAAATCAGAAACAACTAGAAAGTAACCTGAATAACCCATTTTTGAGATAACATCTAATTCAAAGTCTAATCTGTTGGAATAAATGGCTTTATCTTGCTCAGAAAAGTTTTTAATTTTTTCTTTTAAACCATTCTTTGACATTTCAATTAAATAGTCTGATGCTGACTTATTTAGAGGTGTTTCAAAATCCGGAAGTATATAGATGCCGGTTTCTATTTCTAAATTACATTTTTTTGAAATTTCATCTGCATTTGATAAAACTTCGGGAATATCTTTAAATTTTTCATACATTTCTTCAGGAGATGAAAAGTATTGATCTTCGTAATAATTTCTTATTCTTTTTGAGTCACTTAAAACTTCTCCGTTTTGAATACACACTCTTGTTTCATGAGCTTCAAAATCTTCTTTATCTATAAACCTTACTTCGTTGGTTGCAACAATAGGTAATCCCAATTCTCCTGCTTTAGAAAGAATGTAGTCATTGTATAAATCTTCTTGAGGCCTGTTGATACGAGATATTTCTAAAACAAAGTCTTCTTCAAAAATTTTTTGAAAGTACTTTATTCTCTTCAAAAAAAGGTCATGATTAGCGTCTAAAACTGCCTTTCCAACATGCCCCCTGAAGCCGCCAGATAAAGCAATAAGACCCTCACTATGTTCAGAAAGCCACTCGCTCTCAACAACTGGAGTGCCCATAGTTTTACCAAGAATTTGAGATTTTGAAATTAGTTTAATCAAATTCTTATAGCCATATTTATTTTTTGCAAGCAGAGTTAGGTTTGCATAGTCGTTGTGAGATGAACTATCCTTTACATGATTAATTTCAGCTCCTGCAATTGGCTTAATTCCTAGGGATCTTGCTGACTTATAAAACTTTAAAAAACCAAAAAGGTTTGCAGCATCTGTAATAGCTAAACTTTCATAATTAAATTGTTTTGCTTTTTCAGAAAGACGATCTATCTTGACTATACTGTCAATTATTGAATATTCACTGTGAATATTTAAGTGGCTGAATTTTTTATTTGGCATTTAAAACTGGTTTAAAACTTTTCCTATGATGTTTAGTTGGTCCTAAAGATTTTAGAATATTTAAATGTTCTTTTGTTGGATATCCTTTATTTTTTTCTAAAGAAAAATCAGGAAATTTTTTACTATATTCTTTCATTAAGTTATCCCTATGCACTTTAGCAACTATTGATGCAGCCATTACTTCATAAATTTTACTATCAGCTTTTATAATTGCCTTGCATGGATAATTGATTTTTGGAATGTCTATGCCATCGACAATTACTTCAATATTGTCAGTCTTCAAACCTAAAACTGCCCTCTCCATTGCAAGGAGACTAGCTTCTTTTATATTAAGACTATCTATTTCTTTAACAGAAGCTTCTCCAATAGATACTTTTGAGGCATATTGTTTGATATCTTCATAAAGTAGGCTTCTTTTTCGTTCGGTTAGTTTTTTTGAGTCTTTTAAACCAAAATTTTTATTAGAGTCTAATATTACTGCTGCAGCTATAACCGGTCCAAACAAACAACCTCTTCCAACTTCGTCTACGCCAGCTAAATGAGTTTTCATTAAGAAAGAATTTCTTGAATTGCTCTTGAGAATTTTCTTGGGTCTTCTACTAACAAGCTCTTTCTTAGGAAATTAAGTCTGTCTGAAATATCTTTTTTATTGTTTAAAGTGAGAATTGATTTATCATAAATTTCACTTCCTGTAACTTGATTTTGCCTTAACTCAAAAACAATTTTTTCTTGAGAAAGAATATTTGGAAGTGCTATAAACTTAGATTTAAGAAAAAAATTAGAAAGAATAAAATTACTAAAGAAATTACTTTTATAAATTACCACCATAGGTTTAGATAAAATTGCAGCTTCCAATGTTGCAGTTCCAGATGCCACTATGGCTAAGTCGCATGCAGCCAAAACATTTTGAGTATTATTAAATACCACCTCAATTTCTTTTGAAATTTCTTTTAAACCTCCTTGAAGATCGGACTCTTTGTTTAATGCTAAAATAATTAAAGTTTCAGGATTTTCCTTTTTATACATTTCTATAAACTCTACAAGAGCTTTATCATGATGTTTTATTTCTGATTTTCTACTGCCAGGTAAGATAGCTATAATTTTTTTTTCAATAGAAAAGTCGAAATCTTTTTTTAATTCTTCCTTATTAATTTTAGTTGGTAAATTTTTGGCTAGCGGGTGGCCAACATAAGTATAATTAACATTATGTTTTTCCAATATTTTCGATTCAAATGGAAATAAAGAGAAAATCCTATTATAAAGATCATTAAATTTTTTAACTCTTCCGTATCGCCATGCCCAAAACTGAGGACATACGTATTGTACTGTCTTTATATCAGTATCATTTCTAAGAACCTTACATATTCCACTATTAAAAGAAGGACTATCAATACCGATAAAGATATCTGGATTTTCATCCTTCAAAAAATTAATAAAATCCTGTCTTCTTCTTAAAATTTTTTTTATATTCATCAAAGGATCAATTAATCCCATGTATGAAATTTCTTTTATTGGGAAGAAACTTTTTAGACCTAAACTTTCCATTTGTGAGCCACCAACTCCTATGAAATTAACAGAGTCGATGTTTTGTTTTAAGTCTTGGAGAAGTTCAAATCCAAGAGCATCACCAGATTTCTCTCCCGCACACACTGCAATTTTCAAAATTTGCCTCTTTATCGAACTATACTTCTATCTGAATGAGTTATGCTTTCTATGAATAACTGCATCTCCTTGATATTTTTGAACTTTGAGATTATTTCATTCTTTGCATCGCTAAGTTTATTCTTTCTCAGATATAAAATCTTATATGACTCTTTTAAAGCCTCACTAGCTTCTTTTGAAATACCTTGTCTTTGTATGCCAACCGTATTAAGTCCTCGTGGTATTGCTGGATTTCCACTTACCCTTACATAAGCTGGAACGTCTTTTGTAATAATTGTACCCAGAGCGCTAAAACTATAACTACCAATGTTGCAAAACTGATGCACGAGTGTAAAACCACTGAGTCTTGCTCCTTTGCCAACACTTACAACTCCAGCTACTCCAGCATTGTTTGTCATGACAATGTCATCTTCCAAAACACAATCATGTGCAACATGTGTATAAGCCATTAATAGATTATTGTTTCCTATTATTGTTTTTCCACTTTCTTGAACAGTTCCTCTGTTTATAGTCGAACCTTCTCTAATTTCATTATCATCTCCAATTTCCAAATATGTTTCCTGACCGTCATATTTTAAATCTTGAGGGTCACCTCCTATACTTACAAAAGGATAAATAAGATTATTTTTTCCAATTTCAGTGTTTTTATGCACGAAAGCATTTCCTTCAATTTTTGTTCCAGATTTAATCTTTACTCTTGGTCCAATAACTGTGTAGGGCCCAATTGAAACGTCATCATCTATTTCCGCTGAAGAGTCTATTTGAGCAAGAGAATGTATCATTTTGGACGATCAGCACATAAAACTGTTGCGGAACATATAAATTTATCTCCAACAGCTGCTTTGCACTCAAATTTCCATATTCCAGCTTTTTCAGAAATTTTTGTTGACTCAAGAGTAAGCTTATCTCCAGGAATAACCGGATTTTTAAAACGTAATTTATCTGCTCCTACAAAATAGTACATAGATCCTTCTTCGGGAGTTTTGTTCATTGAAACAAAACCTAAAATCCCTGAAGCCTGAGCCAAAGCTTCCAGTATAAGTACTCCTGGCATTACAGATCTATTCGGGAAGTGCCCCAAGAAAAAAGGTTCGCTATTTGTTACATTTTTGTATGCCTTTATGTACTTATGTTCAACAAGTTCCTCTACTCTATCTACCAAAAGAAAAGGATATCTGTGAGGAAGAAGCGTTTTTATCTTTTCTATATCAATCATTAAAATTCTTTTTTTGGATAGCAATATACCTAAGCCATTTAGAATGTTCCAAGACAGCTCCTGCTCCTGAATATATTCCCGACTCTTTAATTGATTTTGTAACATACGTCATTGGATTAATCCTAACATTACTTTCAATTTCTATATTATCAACTATTCCGCAACCTCCCCCAATCAAGCAATCATCACCAATAAGAGTGCTTCCAGCAATGGCAGTTTTTGCCCCAATAATTGTATTTTTCCCAATAGTGCAATTGTGCGCAATGTGAATTTGGTTATCTAGTTTTACTCCTTTTTTAATTAAAGTTGTCCCTAAAGATCCTCTATCGATAGTACAAGCTGCGCCAATTTCAACATCATCTTCAAGTTCCACATTGCCGAGGTGCTCGATTTTTTCCCATGAGTCTTCTTTTTTTGCAAATCCCAAACCATCCGAGCCTATTACTGAATTTGCATGGATGATATTGTCTTTACCAATTAAAGTTGAGTGATACAAAATAACATTTGGAAATAAGTAAGAATTGGCTCCAATTTCAACATTATCCCCTATGAAACAACCTTGATTTAGAGTAGCGCCCTTTCCTATCTTTACATTCTCCCCAATAAATACATTATTACCGATCTTTAAATCTTTTGACGACAAAAATTTTTCAGAACAGTCTTTCAAAGAATTTAATCTATTTTTTAGATTAAATAATTGTGTGAGTTTTGCATAAGCAACATGCGGGTTTTTAACAACAATACAGTCGACATTGCAAAGTTCCTTAAATTCTTCAGGTAATAGGACCGCAGAAGCCTCTGTAAGTTTAAGTTCTTTAAGAAATTTTTTATTATAAATAAAAGATATGGAACCTTCTTTTGCTTCCCTTAAGGAACTTATCTCGACAATTTCCTTTGCAGGCTCTCCAATTAAATCTCCATCTAAATAATTAGCTATTTTTGATAACTTATATTTATTTTTTGACAAATTAAGTAGTTATTTCTGTTCTTTATTTATTAAATCTACAACTTCAGGGGTTAAATTTATTTTTTCATCTGACCTATCAAAAGCTAACAGAGCCTGTGAGTTAAGAAGCATTTTAATTTTTTTTGCTTTTATAAGTTCATTAACAACCTTTTGAACAACCTCAGCCTGATCTGCCTGAAGTTTTTGAGTAACTTCTTGTTCTTTAGCTTGGATTTGCTGAGATAGTAATTGAATACTTTGGTATAGAGTTTGAATTTTTTTAAGCATTTCTTCTTTCTCTGCATCGGAAAGGGTTGCCTCATCTTTTTTTAACTTTTCAGCTAATTTTATTCGTTCACTGTCTTTAGCTTGAGCTTCATCAGTTAATTCCTTGTAATCCGATGAGTCCCTCAAATCATCAATCCTCTCTCTAGCAAGGTCTGTACCTAAGAAAATTGCATTGTAATCTATAACGGCAATTCCCTCAGATAATAAAGCAGAATTTCCAAAAAGTAATAAAAATGAAAAGATAACTATATTTTTAATGTTTTTCATATTAACTCCTTCCCTAAATAGTCATATTAAATCAAAAAGTAGTGAAGTTTACCTTTTTGATACAGAAAATTCCTATTTTTTTTAAAATTGCGTACCTATTTCAAATTGAAAAGTTTCAGTTCTATCGTTAGGCGAATCGTTAAATACAGATGCTATGGCAAATGATAATGGGCCTAAAGCAGTAATCCATGTAATTCCTACACCTATGGAATATCTTAATTCTGAAAAATCAAATTCAAAGCAATTTACCTCATAAGATTTACAGCCATCGCTAAAAACATTTCCATAATCCAGAAATACAGAGCCTCTAATTGACCTTGGATCGGGGACGAAATTAAGGGGAATAATTAAATCCAGCCCTCCAGTCAGACTATATGTTCCTCCGATAGGTCTTGGATAACTTGGACCAAATCCGGTGTTATAAGAAGCTTTTGGTCCTAAATAATTTTGCTTAAATCCTCTAACAGATCTCATTCCTCCTGCGTAGAAATGTTGATAAGGAGGTGCTGTCTCAGTGTCCCCGTAAGTAAAAAGAGCTCCGATTCTAGATCTGTATCCAAATATCAATCCAAGTGGTAAAGGCCTGAACAATTTAAGATCATGAATAAAACGTCCGTAATTTAAATTACTTCCGGGTAAGGTGAAATTTAAAGAAATGGTATTGCTCATTCCGTTTGTGGGGAACATACCTCTATCAAGAGTAATCTCAGCCCAACTAATTGCAGCAGTTATAGTATCAAAATTAAAACCTTCAGAATTGTAAAAATCCTGAAGTTGTCTTGAACTATATAAGTTTGTTTTAAGTTTAGTATTATCCAACTCCAAAGAAAGCCCAAGTTGCTCTATTTCGCTAATAGGTAGCTTAAAAGTTACATTACCTCCATAAGAGTCAGTATTGTAAGCAGCTATATTAAAACTACCGTAATCCGTTTTTCTATAATAAGCACCATAACCAAGACCAATTCCATCGATTGTGAAATATGGATCAAAGAAGTTAAAAGATATATCTTGTCTCCATTCACTGTAATTTATTCCTACTGAAACGGAATTTCCTGTTCCAAAAGCATTTTTTTCGGAATAATTTGCTCCTAAGCTGAGACCATATGCACCATAACCTAGAGATCCTCCTATTGATCCTGAATATTGTTCGTCAACAGTAAAAACTATATCTACTTCGTCTTGAGAACCAGGAACTTGTTTTTTTTCATAATCAACACTTTTAAAAAAACCCAGTCTGTTTAACCTTAATTTTGATGTTTCCAGAAGATTGTTAGAGACCCAACTTTTCTCCATTTGCCTCATTTCTCTTCTTAAAACAACATCATGAGTTCTCTCATTTCCTTCAAAAACTATTCTATTAACCATGGTTCTTTGTCCGGGATCGACAAATAACGTAAGAGCAACGGTTTTGTCTTCTTCGTTTATATCTTTTGATGTAGAAACTTCGGCATTTGTATAGCCTAAATTTTCCAATAAATAAGTTATATTATCTTCTGTAGCCTTAAGAATGCCCTCTATGTAAATTTCATTTATAGGAATTGCAATTAAACTTCTTACAAATAATTCTTTTTCTTCTAAATCACCTGCAAGCTTTACTTCATTTACTTTATAGACTTCCCCTTCGTTTACCTTAATTGTGAGAAATAAATCTTTTTTATCTTTTGAAATTGATACTATCGTGGAAATAACGTCAAATTTTAAATAACCATTATTTTTATAAATTGACTCTAGAGTCTCTAAATCACCCTTAAGATTTTCCCTGGAATAGCCAGAACCTCTGCTGAATACTGAAAGCCAATTCTTTTCTTTTAATTTAAATTCATCAAGAATTTCTTCGTCAGAAAATACTGTATTGCCAACTATATTTATTTTCATCAAAGAAGCTGACTGCCCCTCATCAATAATCACTGATAATTTAATTCTATTTTTTGGTAAATTTTCAGTCTTTACTTCGACAGAAGCAGAATATTTTCCTTGTGAAGAGTATTGTCTTTCAAGTTCAACGCTCAAGCTTTCAAAAACAGACCTTTTATAAAGAGAGCCTTCAGAAATTCCTGATTTTTTTAGCCCGTCAAGTAAAGCATCGGTCTTAATTTGTTTGTTTCCTTCTATGAAAATTTCATCAATTGTGGGTCTTTCGACCAGGTCTATGAGAAGCGCATTCCCATCCCGTCCTAATTTTATATCGTCAAATTTTCCTGTCTCAAAAATTGAAAGTGTAATTTCTTTAAATTTTTCAGCATTTATAAGGTCGCCCAGCCCGAGCGGCATTACTGCAAAGACACTACCTGCAGAAACTCTTTGTAATCCAGAAATTCTTATATCGTCAATTACCCACGAGTCTTCTTCTTGACTTAAACTCAAAGAAGAAAAAAGAATTAAAAATATAAATAAAATGGATTTCATATTTATCTCATCAACCCAAAATTCTAAAGATATCGTTGAAAAAAACGAATATAAAAATAAAGAGAAGTGTAGCTGTTCCTATTTTATAAAAAAACTCTAAAAGCCAATTAGGCAAATCTCTCCCTATCAATCTCTCAACTGTAAGAATTAAAGCTTGTCCTCCGTCAAGAACAGGCAATGGAATAAGATTAACAATACCAAGGCTAATGCTAATGAATGCAATCAAATATATAAAAGAATATAAGCCGCCATAAATTACAGACTCTCCTGCATATTGACCAATCATGACCGGGCCTCCTAGATTCTTAGGAGAAATTGAACCTGAAATCATCTTGCCAATAAATAAAATAGAATTTTGAATTACTTCATAAGTTTGCCTAAATGAATTAGCAAGAGACTCTAAGACGCCATAACTTTCAAACTTTCTAATATTTGAATTCAAAACATATGATGATGTAATCCCTATTTTCCAATTGAAACTGTCTTCAGATAAAACTGGCTTGATAAGCAGATCTATTTCTTTCTGATTTCTTAAGACCTTGATTTCTATTTCCTTGCCGCCTGAATCATTGATATGCTCCTTTATATCAGACCAAAAAGAGATATTATTATTGTTTATCTGAATGATTTTATCGCCTGAAACTATCCCGCCATTTTCAGCTGGGCTTGAATTAATAACTTCTCCTATTATTGGCTCGAGAGGCGGAACGATCCCCAATATTGCTAATAAATTTGATGGTTGTTCAGTGTTTAACCAGTCTTTAATACCGATTTTATGAGAAGAAAAATTTTGTCCTCTTTTTACTTTAAAGGAAATTAAACCTGTATCCCCTAGTCTTTTTGAAAGAGCAACTTGTGCGTCTGAATATGAGCTGATTTTAATATCATCTATTTCTAGAATTTCATCATTTTTCTGCAAGCCAATTGTTTGAGCTTCAGAGCTAGGCAAAACGTCTCCTATAATAGGAGAAATTTTATAAACTCCATATAAATTTATAGAAAAAAATATTATCAATGCCAAAATAAAGTTAAACAAGGGTCCGCCTAAGGTAATTAAAAGTTTCTGGTAATATTTTTTAGAATTATAAGAGTCACTTTCTCGTGACTTGTCTAAGGACTCTTCTCCATGCATTTTTACGTATCCCCCAAAGGGCAAGATCCTTAGATTAAAAATTGTATTTTTTTTTGTTTGCCAGCTTTTAATAGACCTTCCAAATCCAATGGAAAAGTCCAATACTCTTACTCCGAAGAGCCTAGCAAAGAAAAAATGCCCAAGCTCGTGAATAAAAACAATAATAGAGATTAGAGTTAAAAAAGAGAGTAAGTAAGTAAAAAAAGTCATTTAATTAGTTGTTCTAAAATATGATTAGATATTTTTATTGCTTCTTTATTAAAATCTTCTATTGACTCCAATGATACAGAACTCAACTTTAGATTGTTTTTATCTGCATATTCCAAAACTGCAGAGATAAGTCTATAAATATCAAGAAATTGTATATTGTCCTTCAAAAAATGATTTACAGCCACCTCATTAGCAGCATTTAAAAAAATTGGCATTCCCTTACCTTTCTCAATAGCAAAGTAAGCAAAATCTATTGATGGAAATTTTATTCGGTCAATTTTTCTAAAAGTAAGTTCTTTTAACTTAGTCATATCAATTTTTTTTAAACCATTTTTTTGAGTTTTAGGATAAGAAAGTCCGTATGAAATTGGTATTTTCATATCTGGCTCAGCCATGGATGCTAAAATTGTCCCATCATCAAACTCTACAAAAGAATGTATTAAACTCTCAGGATGAATAATTGCCTCAATTTTTTTATGCTCTATTTCAAACAAAAACTTAGCCTCAATTATTTCAAGTGCTTTATTCATAAGAGTTGATGAGTCAATTGTAATTTTGCTCCCCATTTTCCACACTGGATGGTTTAAAGCCTGTTCTTTAGTAATTACCTTGAACTTATTAGGAGATAAGGAATGAAATGGACCGCCTGAACAAGTAAGTATAATTTTTGAAATACTGTCTAATTCTCTGCCTTTGATAATCTGATGAATTGCACAGTGTTCAGAGTCAATTGGAATAATTTCAGCTCCACTTTTCTGCGTTTCGTTTATTAAAAATTCACCAGCCATTACCAAAGGCTCTTTGTTTGCAATCAAAACTCTTTTGCCGCAAGAAATAGAATGATGAATAAGATCTAGTCCTTTTGATCCTGAAATTGCTGCAATTACTGTGTCAACTTCATTACTTGCAATAAGCTCTAAAAGCTTATCCTTTGTTAATAACTTTTTTGAGTAATTTGCTTTTTTAGGATTTTCTAAATATGTTTTGCAGTTTATATACTTTTCAGCTTGCTTATTTATTACTTTTTCATTTGTAGAGGCAACTAAACATACAACCTCATAATCTTTTTTATTTTTACTAATAAAATCGAAAGCAGCTTTTCCAACTGATCCGGTAGATCCTAAAATTAAAATTTTCCTCATAGAGTCAAATAGGTAAGAAATAAAAATAATGGAATACAAAATAAATGGCTATCTATTCGATCCAAAATTCCGCCGTGACCTGGGAGCAAGCTTCCAAAATCCTTAATATCCATAAGTCTTTTTGATTTGCTAGCAATTAAATCTCCAAAAATACTTATAAAAGAGCAAAGAGTGATTACAAAAAAAGTCGTAAAATATCCTGATTGATTTATTAATGAAAGATAAGAAAAGTAATAGTTAAAATATGTAATTCCGGAAATTATGTTTTCTGTGAATAAAAAAGAAAAAGTTAAAATTATTAGGCTAGGTAAAAATAAGCCAAAAATTGTTCCCTCCAAAGTTTTATTTGGACTTATCTCAGGAAAAATATAATTTTTCCCAAAAAGCCTTCCAAAAACTAAAGCACAAACATCAGAAAGAACTGAGATAATCAAAGCAGAAAAAAAGATTGCTCTTGAAAAGGAGTCATTTATTAATTGAACCAAAATAATATTTATGAAAATCGTAACTAAAATAATCCAAATAAATAAATTAAATTTTCTTTTATTTCTCATCAGTTCATAAATTGAGAAAGCTAAGATGGCATATAGAATAACTTCAAACAAAATATCTTCTGTATAGAAGACAAATAAAAGAGCAGCAAAGCCGAGGATTAAACCAGTAAAAATTCTTTTCATAGTTATCCTGACTCTGCTCCATATTTTCTTTTACGCTTATAAAAATCTTCAATAGCTATCTTAAAATCACCTTTTTCAAAATCAGGCCAATATTTTTCCGAAAAATAAAGTTCTGAATAGGATGATTGCCATAAATAAAAATTACTCAGTCTTTTTTCTCCACCGGTGCGAATAATCAAATCTGGATCGGGATAATTTTTTGTTTCTAAGTAATTTTGTAAATTTGATTCATCTAGATTTAAGTTTTTATTTTTGGAATCGGAATAAAACTTATTTGCAGCGTTTAGAATATCCCATCTTCCTCCATAGCTTGCTGCAATTATTAGATTTAATTTAGGAATATATTTTTTTGTATCTTTTTCAGATCTCTCTATCTGCCCAATAAGTTTCTTGTTAAATCTTGATATATCTCCAATAAAGTTTAATTTAACATTTTCATCAATCAACTTAGGAGTTTGTTCTTCTAATGCCTCAAAGAATAAAGAAATTAAGTCTTTTACTTCAACTTCATCTCTTAGCCAATTTTCTGTACTGAATGCAAATAGAGTTAGAAAATCAATTTTATTTTCTAATGCACATTCAACTACAAGTCTAGCTTTTTTTACTCCTTCCTTGTGACCTTCTTTAGATGAGAGTCCTCTGCTTTTTGCCCATCTATTATTACCATCCATGATAATTGCTACATGGTTGAGGTTTTTTTTCATTTTTAAATTTCTAAAAGATCTTTCTCTTTCTTTTCTAAAAGATCATCAATCTTTTTAATAAAATTATCTGTAAGTTTTTGTATCAAGTCTTCTCCCCGTCTGAGTTCATCTTGAGATATTTCTTTTTCATTACAAAACTCCTTAAGTAAAGCATTAGCATCTCTTCTTTGATTTCTGATAGCTACCTTAGAGTTTTCAGCTTCTGATTTTGCAACTTTAATCAAATCTCTTCTAGTTTCTTCAGTTAGTTCAGGAATAATTACTCTTATGACGTCTCCGGAGGTTGCTGGTTGGAGGCCAATATCAGAGGATTGGATAGCTTTTTCAATATTTTGAACTTGGTCTTTTTCCCATGGAACAATAGATAAAGTTTTAGCATCCTCAACCGCTATATTGCTCATTTGACTAATTGGTGTATTTGATCCGTAATAATCTACTTCAACCGAGTCGAGCAAGGCTGGATTTGCTCTGCCTGTTCTTATTCTTTGAAGCTTAGTCTCTAAAGAAGAGATGGTTTTTTGCATCTGTTCTTTGGTTTCTTGTTGTGTTTCAGTAATCATCAATTATGCACCAAGGAACCGATTTCTTTTCATTAATGGTTTTGGCATTTTTTTAGCCTTCTAATTGGGATTTTACTTCCTCTGCAAAATCCTTTTTTTCAACTTCTATTCCCTCGCCTACTTCTAATCTCACAAACTTTTCTATCTCAGAGCCAGACTCTAACAAAAGAGTCTCAATTGTTTTAGAAGGATCTTTTACAAAAGGTTGTTTTAATAAACTGACATCAGAAAGTTGCTTTTTCAACTTTCCTTCTACCATTTTTTCAATAATTTCTTGAGGCTTATCTTCTCCTTCTACTTGAGACTTAAAAATTTCACGCTCTTTACTGACGTAATCTTTATCAAGATCGTCAGGAGATAAAACTAAAGGATTAGTTGCAGCAATGTGCATTGCTATATCTTTTGCAAGGCTTTCATCCCCTTTTATTAGAGAAACTCCAGCAGCTATTTTTTTATTAGAATGAATATAAAAATCAACTACTTCTCCGCTGATTTCCTTTACATTCCTAACTATTATATTTTCTCCTATTTTTTGAACCAATGACATTCTTTGTTCTTCCATTCCTTTAGAAACTAAATCCAGAAGATTCTCTTCTGTAGAATTTTCAGATGCATAATCCAAAGAGTTTTGACAAAAATCTAAAAAATTTTCATCTTTTGCGACAAAATCTGTTTCGCAATTTACTTCTGTAAAAATTATCCCTTTTTTAGATTTTCGAGCTGAAATTACTCCTTCTACAGCTGTTCTTGAAGATTTATTTTCAGCTTTCAAAGCGCTATTTTTTCTGAGATTAGTAATAGCTTCTTCTAAATCACCATTTGCTTCTTCGAGAGCCTTCTTGCACTCCATCATTCCAAGTCCAGTCTTTTCTCTTAAATTTTTTACGTCTGTTGCTTTTATAGTCATCTATTTTTCCTCTTCAGATTGTTCATTTGATTCTGAGGATTCATCTTTTTTAGTCTCAGATGTATTTTCTTCAGCTGATGAAGACTTTTTTACCACCACAGGTCCATCTTTTGTAGCTCTTGTTCCGCCTGACATTTCTGCTCCTTCTAAACAAGCATTAGAAATTATTCTGGATATAAGAGATATTGATCTAATAGCATCATCATTTCCTGGAATGATGTAATCAACATTATCTGGATTGGAATTTGTATCTACAATCCCAATAATAGGAATACCCATTTTTTTTGCTTCTGCAATAGCTATTTTTTCATTTTCTACATCAACAACAAAAAGTGCCTCTGGCAAACCTCCCATATTTTTAATGCCGCCAATAGAACGGTCGAGTTTTTCCATTTCTCTTTTTATTCCTAGTACTTCTTTTTTTGTTAACTCTTCAAATTTTCCTTCTTCTTCTTGAGTATTTAAGATTTCTAGCCTTCTTATAGAAGACCTTACAGTTTTGTAATTAGTTAACATGCCTCCCAACCATCTATAGTTTATAAATGGCATATTGCATCTTTCTGCTTCTTCCTTAATTACTCTTCTTGCTGCCCTTTTTGTACCAACAAACAAAATTCTATTATTTGAGGCTGAGAGTTTTTTACAAAAATCAACTGCTGGCTCTAAACACTCTAAGGTCTTTTCCAAGTTGATAATATGTACTTTTTTTCTATCGCCGAAAATGAATGGCTCCATCTTGGGATTCCAAAATCTTGTTTGATGGCCAAAGTGAACACCGGCCTTTAACATTTGTTCAATGGATACTTCCATTTATTGCTCCTTTTTTTAAGCCCGAAGGCTGGGTTATTCCTCCTCGTGGCTAAGCATTAAACTGATATTGAGCAATATCAGCACCCTAATACTCTGTCCAATCGAGTGCGTGTTTATTCTGTTATAAAACAGAAGGCGAATTAGAACATATTGAGATATAAGAATAAAGAGCTAGCTCTAAAAATCTTCTAGCAAGCTTGTCATGGAGTAAATACCGGGTTTTTTATCCATAATACGCTCAGCAAGTGAAATGCCATGACCAAAAATTTCTCTACTTAAGGCATTATGAGACACAGAAAATTCTTCATTTTTCAATCTAAAAATAACTTCATGTTTTCCTACAGATGACTTATCTCGGATAGATTTGATTTCTATTTCTGAGTCCAGATGTTCCAGACCTTTTAAAATATACTCTTTCAAATCAATAGATGTTCCCGAAGGGGCGTCTTTCTTTTTATCGTGGTGTGTTTCAATAATTTTAATTTTTACATCCGAAATATCATACTCAAGAGAACCACTCTCCATAAATATTTTGTTTGTCTTGAAATTAATATCATTAATTATGGGATGAACGATACGGGTTTTAAAGAATGCAACCCCTTCACTTAAGTTAGGTGCTTTTAAAACAGCTACTTTCTTTGCCAATTTATCTAATTTAATGAGTTGTTGTTTGGTATGACCTGTAGAGGCAAGCACTAAGGGAATTTTATTTTTGTAACAAAAATCGTAAACGTTATCAAAATTTTCAGGATATGACGCATCAACTACTAAAGGATTATTAGCAATCTTAAGACTTACTTCTGATAAAGAAGAAATTAAAGGTTCCTGTATGCCTCCTATTACCTCCCCCAAAAGAGGATTATCTTGTGAACAAATACCATAAGTAACTCCGGCATTATTAGATGAAATTGATCTACCTAGCTTTCCAGTTGCTCCTACTAAAATGAACTTTGTTCGAAGCTCAGGAAGTATTTCTGTTGTCATAAGTTTTTAAAGAAATCTTTTGCTGAATTTAACCACGAACTCATTAAAGGTGAGTTATCTTCATGAGACATATTTGCTTTGAAATCGTTCAATAAATCTTTCTGTTTTGAGTTTAAGTTTACTGGAACCTCAACAATTACTCTAACCAGAATGTCTCCTACTCTGCCACCTCTTAAAGGTTTAATACCCTTTCCATTAAGTCTAAATATTTTATGACTTTGAGTTCCAGAAGGAATTTTGATTTTTGCTTTTCCAACTAACGTGGGAACTTCTATTGAACCTCCTAATGCAGCGTCTACAAAACTCAGAGGAACTTCACAATATAGATGCCTTCCATCTCTTTCAAAGATTGAGTGCTTTTTTACATTAATGGAAATATAAAGATCTCCTCGATTGCCGCCTCTTCCATGTTCTCCTTCTCCAGACAATCTAATTCTGTCCCCATCGTCCACTCCTGCAGGAATTTTCACGGAAAGCTTTTTATTTTTATTTATATATCCTACTCCATTACAAATTGAGCAATTGGGATCATGAACTTCGCCTTCGCCTCTGCAATGAGGACAGGTTTGTTGCATTGAAAAAAAACCTTGTTGTTGTCTTATTACTCCGGAACCTCCGCAGTAAGAACACGTATTCCATAAACCGCTACACCTCTCATTTGAAGGGATTTCAATATTTAGCGATTTCCCAAAAACTGCTTCTTCGAGATTAATCTCTAAGTTATAACTCAGATCAGCGCCTCTTGATGATGCTCTTGATCCAGAACCTCCACCAAATATATCTGAAAAAATATCACCAAAGATGTCACTGAATGCATCAGCAGCTCCTTGTGAGCTTGAAAAAGAAGAATTAACTCCATCATGGCCAAAATTATCATAAGTTTGGCGCTTTTGATCGTCTGAAAGGATTTCATATGCCTCTGATAGCTCTTTAAACTTTTCAGAAGCTTGTTCATCATCTGGATTTCTATCCGGATGATATTTCATGGCTAGCTTTCGGTAAGCTTTTTTTAGCTCGTCTTTAGATGCGCTTTTACTTACGCCCAAAACATCATAATAGTCTTTCTTACTCATGATGTTTGGTTAAGAGAATTAGTTTTTCTCTTCTTTCACTTCTTCAAAATCAGCATCAACAACCTCTTCGTTAGAGTTTGAGTCATCAGGATTTGAATTATCCTGATTTGCTGTATTAGCTTGGGCTTCTTGTTGTTGCTCTGCATAGAGCCTTTGAGCTAGAGAAGAAGATGCATCTGCAAGAGATTTTGTCTTTTCTTCTATTTCATCTTTATCTTCTCCTTTTAAAACTTCCTCAAGATCCAGAATAGCTTTTTCTATATTTTCTTTTTCAGAAGCTTCAACTTTTTCGGCAGACTCATCCAAGGTTTTTTTACAACCATGAATGAGAGTATCAGCTGCATTTCTTGCCTGAACTAGTTCTTCAAACTTCTTATCTTCTTCTGCATTTGACTCTGCATCTTGAACCATTTTTTCAATTTCCTCTTCTGATAACCCGCTGGATGCTTGGATTGTTATAGATTGTTCTTTATTGGTTGCTTTATCCTTAGCAGATACATTCAGGATTCCATTTGCGTCGATATCAAAAGATACTTCAATCTGTGGCATCCCTCTTGGAGCAGCAGGAATTCCATCTAAGTTAAATAGACCTAATTGTTTGTTGTCTTTAGCCTGTTTTCTCTCTCCTTGAACCACATTAACTGTAACTGCAGTTTGGTTATCTTCCGCAGTGGAAAAAATTTGAGATTTATTAGTAGGAATTGTTGTATTTTTTTCAATTAAAGGAGTCATAACCCCTCCCATAGTTTCAATCCCTAACGTCAATGGTGTGACGTCCAATAGTAAAATATCAGTTACATCGCCGGCTAAAACTGCACCTTGTATCGCAGCCCCAGCTGCTACAGCTTCATCGGGATTGATGTCTTTTCTTGGTTCTTTCCCAAAGAATTCTTTCACCTTGTCTTGAACTAAAGGCATTCTTGTTTGGCCTCCAACTAAAATAACATCGCTAATTTCTGAGGTTGAAACCTTGGCATCTTTTAATGCAATCTCAACTGGTTTTAAAGTTTTGGAAACAAGATCACCAACTAAAGACTCCAACTTCGCTCTTGTTAACTTCAGCAACAGATGTTTTGGGCCAGAAGAGTCTGCTGTGATGTAAGGAAGATTTATTTCAGTTTGTTGATTGGTAGATAATTCTATTTTTGCCTTTTCAGCTGCCTCTTTGAGCCTCTGAATAGCAGAAGAGTCTTGTGTTAAGTCAAAATTTTGTTCTTTTTTAAACTCGTCAACAAGATGATCAATTAAAACATTATCAAAATCTTCACCACCTAAAGAAGTATCTCCATTAGTAGAGAGAACTTCAAACTGTTTTTCTCCATCAATTTCTGCTAGTTCAATTATAGAAATGTCAAATGTTCCTCCACCTAGATCGTATACGGCAACTTTTTGATCTCCAGTTTTCTTATCCATGCCAAATGCAAGAGCTGCAGCGGTTGGCTCATTGATAATACGCTTTACCTCTAAACCTGCTATCTTTCCAGCATCTTTAGTTGCTTGTCTTTGAGAGTCGTTAAAGTAAGCAGGAACAGTAATTACAGCTTCTTTTATTTCATGTCCTAAATAATCTTCTGCTGATTTTTTCATTTTTGTTAAAACCTGAGCTGAGATTTGTTGTGGTGCTAATTTCTCCCCTTTCACTTCTACCCATGCATCGCCATTATCGGCCTTTATAATTTTGAAGGGAGCGGACTCTGCTTCTTTTTTTATTTCGCCGTCAAACTTTCTTCCGATTAATCTTTTTATGGCATATAGGGTATTCTCAGGATTGGTAACCGCTTGACGCTTAGCACTTTGTCCTACGATAGTTTCATTATCTGTGTAAGCAACTACTGAGGGGGTTGTTCTGTCCCCTTCAGAATTTTCTATAATTTTAGGCTGACCGCTTTCAAGCACTGCCACACAAGAATTAGTAGTTCCTAAATCAATACCGATTATTTTAGACATATATAGCTCCTCATCATTTTCTAACTATTTAAATAAGGGCTAATCTAAAAAAAACAAGTAAATAACTAAATTTTATTAACAATCACTAGAGCTGGTCTGATAACTCTATCTTGAATTTTATAACCTTTTTGAACCACTTCTAGGATTTCATCGGGTTCTTTCTTTTTTTCTTCTTGAACAGATAAGGCTTCATGAAAATTTGGGTTAAATTTTTCTCCCAAAGGGTTCATTTCTTCAACATTATTTTTTAAAAGCGCTTGTGCGATTTCTTTTAACACGAGTTCAACTAAGCTTGCGGGTATTTCATCTTTTGAATGATCCAAAGCTCTTTGTAAATTATCAATTGGCGTAAGGAGCTCTCTCGTGATTGACTCTGCCGAAAAAAGTCTAGCTTTTAAAATTTCTTTTTGAGAGGATTTTCTTATATTTTCTACTTCTGCCTGAGATCTAAGAACCTTTTCTTCTAGAGATTTAACTAATTCTGATAAAACCTTATTTTCTTCACCACAGTCATCCAACAAATCCTTCTCAGCGCCGTTTGAGCCATTAGTTTCTTCAGAAGATTTTTTTTCTTTATCAGTATTTTTAGTCATTTAAGGGCTTTACATAAAGAACCAATTTATGATCTACAATTTCATATCCATGATCTTTAGCAATTTTTTCCTGTTCTTCCTCAATTAGATCATTTTTGAATTCAATAACCGTTCCAGAGTCAATACAGACCATGTGATCATGATGGTCTTCAGAAACAAGTTCATAAACTGAATAATTATCCTCAAAATTTTGTTTCATCAAAATTCCAGCAGACTCAAATTGAGTTAGCACTCTGTATACCGTGGCTAGCCCTACTTCATCTCCAGCTTCTCTAATTTTATTATAGATATCTTCAGCACTGAGATGCTTTTCTTGAGAGTTTTCAAAAATTTCTAAAATTCTTACTCTTGGTAAAGTTACTTTAAGTCCAGCTTTTCGTAAATTTTTATCTTCGCTCATAATTAAATATGTGTTTAAATTCTGACGTGAAATTTATCAAAATTCCTCTTATTATATCTCTTTTTTTCACATATTCTTGTGCAAGTGATTTTTATCAAGTTCCTGTTGCTCAGGGGAATATAATCAGTTTAAGCATGATTTCAAAATTGGAAATAGGTTTAACTAAAACTCAAGTGCAATACATTATGGGGACTCCATCCATTAGAGACCCTTTTAACGCAAATCAATGGGATTACATAGGGTTTGAAATTATTGGAAAAGAAGTCTTAAGAGAAGTTCACCATTCTTTATTATTTGAAGATAACAAACTTAAATCATGGGAGAGAAAATTAAATACTTCTTCAAATGATGAAATAGAAGAAGAAGCTAAAAAGCTGAATAAAGAAAAATAAGCATTATCGAACTTGTAGATATATATTTCAGAAAAAAATAAAAAAGCTTAAGCCTAAACTTTCCAAAAGCTAAACTTTGGTTGATCAAGTTGTTTGGTAAAATCCATCCTACAAACAAGGCAACAAAAAACCCTCCTAGTGGCAGCATGATATTATTCGTCAAATAGTCTAATAGTTCTAAAAAGTTTAAATTGAAGAGCTTAATTTCTGACCAAATATTAAAGGAAAAGATACTCGCTAGGCCTAAAAACCAAATTAATATTCCTAATATTAAAACTATAAATTTTCTGTTAATAAATCCTTTTTCTTCCATCCAAGCCGTAAAAGGCTCAAGAAGTGAAATAGCTGAGCTTAGAGCTGCTATTGATACAAGAACAAAAAAAATAATGGAAAAAAAACTTCCAAATGGTAATGAGTAAAAAGCAACTGGTAAAGTCTCAAAAATTAAACTAGGTCCTGCAGAAACTTCTATGGAAGGATTGCTAAATACTATGGGAAAAATAGCTATCCCAGCAGCTAAAGCAACAAAAGTATCTAAAAAGATGATGGTAATTACAGTTTTACCAATTAGTTGTTTTTCCGGCATATAAGCTCCATATGCCATAATTGCACCCATTCCAATAGAAAGAGAGAAAAAAGCCTGTCCCATTGCGCTAATTACTACTTGAGGACTTATTGCTGAGAAATCTGGACTAAATAAAAATTTTAAAGTGCTTTTTATATCGCCAGTAAAAGAGGAATAAATGGAAACTAAAATTATGAAAATAAAAAGAAAGGGCATTAGTAAATTAACAGACCTGCCAATTCCTTGTACAACTCCCAAACCAACAATAAAACAAGTTATAAGAATAAAAAGAGAATGCCAAAAAATAAGACTTAAAGGAGAAGATGAAAACTCTTTGAAGTAATTTGAGGAATAATTAGATGGATCGGTTAAATTTGATGGAAATATATTAAAAATATAAGAAAATGACATTCCAGCAAAAACACTGTAGTAAGAGAGTATTAAAACACCAGATAAAGCCCCTAAAATACCTAAATATTTCCAATTAGAATTTAAATTAAACTCGCTAGATAAATTTTTTAACGAGTTAATTGGGCTTTTTCTACCATATTTTCCAATTAAAACCTCTGAAACCATAACCGGAAGGCCAATGGCAAAAATACAAATCAAGTAGATAATTACGAAGGCGCTCCCACCATTAGAGCCTACCATGTAAGGAAACTTCCATATGTTCCCAAGCCCTACTGCCGAACCGGCAGCAGCAAGAATAAAAGTTGTATTCCCTTGCCAAACCTTTTCGTTACTCATTACTAAAAAATTTATAATCTGATTACAAGTTATACTAAAAGAATGGTTCAAGACAAGAAAATAAATAACAAACCTATAATTGAAAATAGACAAGCAAGATTTAACTATGAACTAGGTGAGAATTTCGAAGCAGGTATCTCTTTGTTGGGCTGGGAAGTAAAATCAATAAGAGTCTCCAAAGTAGATATTAAAGATAGCTACATCGTTATGAGAAAAGGAGAGGCTTGGCTTATAGGGATGTTCATTTCTCCATCAAATCAAGTGACTCATTCAGTAGATCCTTCAAGAACGAGAAAATTACTTTTGACTAAATCTGAGTTATCAAAAATTTTTAAAGGAACTCAGGAAAAAGGCCTAACTTGCTTACCTTTAAAAATTTTTTGGAAAGATAATTTGATAAAAATAAAAATAGGCTTAGGAAAGGGTAAATCAAAGTTTGATAAAAGAGAGAGCATAAGGCAAAAAGAATGGAAAAAAGAAAAAGCCAAAACCTCAAAACTTAATAGAAACTTTTCATAAATTAATTAAAATAGACAACCACTCAGGGGGCGAAATGGATTAGACATCTGTTTTTGAACTTAAAGTGCATGTCGAGCTGGTAACAAACTCGTAAAAAAAAGTTACAAAAAAATTAGTTGGCAATAAAGCAAACTACGCTCTAGCCGCATAATTTGGTTAGCTTTCTTTACCTGATATCTATTAGGGTAAACGAAAGTCGAATAATAGATTGCTTAGGAAAATTTTTCTGTAGTTTTTCTAATAAGTTTTTACAGAATACTTTTTATTTATCCTGCTCATCGGAGATTTAAAAAGGAACTTAAAAGATGAATCTAAGCATGTAGAGCTGATAGGGATAGATTGATGGACGCGGGTTCGATACCCGCCGCCTCCACCATGTATACTTCAGAAGTGATTGCATATTTAATTAATCTAGAAAGAGCAAATGATAGATTGGTTTCTGCAACAGAAACCTTCAATAAAGTCGGTATAAAATTTGAATTGGAAGTCGCCGTAGATGGCAAGAAAATATCTTTACCTCATCAAAATTATTCAGAACTTAAATATAATTTATTGCATGGAAAAAAAACTAATCTTGGAGAATTAGGTTGTTATTTCAGCCATCTTAATGTTCTAAAAAAATTTTTAAATTCAAATGAAAATTATGCACTTGTTTGTGAAGATGATATTGAGTTTGATGAAAATATAAAGAAAATAATCGATAGTGCTCTTAATTCCGGAATAAATTTTGATTTATTAAGACTCAGCGGTGGCAGTGATAAATCTAAAGAAAAGGGTTTACCAATAAAATTAAAAAAAATTCATAAAAATTTTTATTTAGCCCTTAATTTGGGATTTAAATCTGGAACCGGGTGTTATTTAATTAATAGATTAGGAGCCAAAAATATTTTACAAAGATTAAACATAATGAGTCTTCCTATTGATCATGCTATAGATAGAGATTGGCTTTTAAATCTTCGATCTTTAAGCGTTACTCCTGCTCCGGTTTATCTTAAAGAGGATTTACATTTAGGAAATTCCTACATACAAGCAAAAAGTGAATATAAATTTGCTTTCTATAGAAGATATTGGCTTATGGTCCCTTTTCGATTATCAAACGAACTCACCAGGTTAATTTATAAGATTTTTTTGTTATTAAAAATCAAGTTAGAAAGTTGACATCAAACTAAATAATCTTCATTATCGCCTCCTATGGCAAATATCCAATCAGCTAAGAAAAGATCTAGGCAAGCAAATTCTCGAAACGCTTTAAAGAGTTCTCAAAGAGCATCAATGAGAACAATGATAAAAAATGTTGAAGACGCCATCAAAGAAAATGACTCATCTAAAGCAAAAAATCTCTTTATTTCAACTCAAAAAGTTTTAGATAAATTAGCAAACAAGAAAGTCCTTTCTAAAAACGCAGTCGCTCGCCAAAAATCTAGATTAAGTAAATCTATCAAAAAATTAGGCTAAAAATATTTTTGTTCCATAAAGTTTATTTGCGAGGACATCTTCCACAATACCTTCTTTTTTGCCATTCAAAATCCAAACTTCATTATTCTTTTTTAGATATTCTTTTGCGGCTTTGATTTTTGTTGTCATGCCCCCTCTTCCTAAAATTCCAGAAGCACCAAAAGATACTGATTTTAGATCAAATTTATTAAGATTAATCTTGCTAATCAATTTTGCTTCAGTATTCTGATCAGGATTTTTATCATATACGCCGTTTTGATCAGTCAAAATAAAAAGTTTTTTTGATTTTAATAAAGTTGCAACTTTTCCGCTTAGCCTATCATTATCTCCGTTTAAAATTTCTTCTGTAGATATTGAGTCATTTTCATTGATAATTGGAATAGCTCCAAGCTTGATTAAATTAGAAATGCTATTTTTGGCATTTTCTGAACGATTTTTGACACCAAAATCAGAATGGCTCAGTAAAACTTGCGCTGTAATTAAATTAAATCTTTTTAATTCTTTTTGATAACTATTTATCAAACCTATTTGACCAGAAGCTGATAAAGCTTGGAGAAAATCTACAGATTTAGGTTTTGAAGATAAATTCCATATCTTCATTCCTTGTGCAATAGCACCTGAAGATACTAGGACGATATGGAAGCCTTTTTGATGAAGCGAGTGTATCTGCTCAGAGATTGATTTTATAAATTTCAAATTGGGTAATCCTGAAGATAAAGTTGTTAAACTTGAACCAGCTTTAATTGTTATTAATTTTTCAAGATTAATTTTTTTCACCAGATAATTTCTTTCCTATGTTTTCAATTATTTTTTTTAAACCTTCTCCTGTGATCGATGATACATAAAAGACATTTTTTCTGCTAAAAAGTTTCTTTGCTTCTTTTTTTAAACTGTTTATTTCGCTTTTAGAAAGTTTGTCTATCTTACTAATTACAACCCATTGTTCTTTTTGACTAAGTTCATTTCCAAAACCTTTTAATTCCGCATTGATATCATCGTAATCTTTTTTTATTTTGTTTAAGTCTCCCCCCTCTATATCTATGAGATGTAAAAGTATTTCTACCCTAGAAAGATGTTTTAAAAAATCTATTCCCAATCCAATACCTTCTGAAGCTCCTGGGATTAAGCCTGGAATATCGGCTACAACAAAGCTCGAATAACTATTTATTTTAACTACTCCAAGATTAGGACTTAAAGTTGTAAAGGGATAATCAGCAATCTTAGGTTTAGCAGAAGATATTTTTGAAATTAAAGTAGATTTTCCTGCGTTGGGTTTACCTAGAAGTCCAACATCTGCTAAGACTTTTAACTCTAATCTAACTTTTACTATTTCCCCGTTTTTTCCTTCTGTAGTTTTTCTTGGAGCTCTGTTAGTTGAAGACTTAAATCTGGCGTTTCCAAGCCCCCCTTTTCCTCCTCGAACAGCAGTATATAGTTGATTAGAATTGATCAGATCGCAAAGAATTTCATCTGTTTCATCATTTATTAGTATAGTTCCCATTGGCACCTCAAGGAGAGTATCGATACCATCTTTTCCATGCATATTTTTACCCTTGCCTTGTCCACCATTTTTGGCTTTGTACTTTCTCTTGAGTTTAAAATCTTGCAAAGTGTGCAAAGATTCTTTTGCAATAAAATTTATGTCACCGCCTTTGCCGCCATCTCCTCCATCTGGTCCTCCCTTAGGTATAAATTTTTCTCGACGGAAGCTTAAACAACCATTACCGCCATCTCCAGATGAAATTTCTATTACTGCTTCATCGATGAAGCGCATGACATTATGATGAAGATTCTATATTGACAAATTGCTTGAGGTTTTTTCCTTTTCTATTAAAGAAAACTTTCCCAGTACATTTTGCGAAAAGGGTGTGATCTTTCCCGATGCCTACGTTCTGTCCAGGATGAAATTTAGTTCCTCTTTGTCTTACCAGAATTTCTCCAGCAGAAACTGCCTGACCACCGTACCTTTTTACTCCGAGTCTTTTAGACTCTGAGTCTCTTCCATTTCTAGAGCTTCCGCCTGCTTTCTTATGCGCCATAATTTATAGATTCTATTTTCACCTTTGTTAAATTCTGTCTATGTCCTTGCTTTTTTCTATAGTCTTTTCTTCTTTTCATCTTAATAATATTGATTTTTTTTGTCTTAAGATGATTTATTACCTTTCCTTTTACGGTTGCTCCTTCTAAAAGTGGCCTGCCAACATTTAAAGCACCATCTTTATTTACAGCTAAAACTTCGGAAAATTCTATAACTTCTCCCTCATCTAAAGGTATTTTCTCAAGAAGAACTTCTTCTCCTTCAGAAACTTTATGTTGCTTTCCTCCACTTTTTATTACTGCGTACATCGTTACAAATTACAAAATAGATGCGAATAGTATAGGATAAAGTCTCTTGTCGCAATCTTTAAGAAAGGTGAGATGATTTGATAAGCCATGGATGTAAAAAACAAAAATAGTTTTTCTAAAGATGAATTGATTGCTTGTTCAAATGGTAACTTATTTGGCCCTGGAAATGGAAGATTGCCAAATAATGAAATGCTAATGATGGACAGAATTGTTGAGATTAACGAATCAAGAGGAGATTATTCTAATGGCGAAATTCAAGGAGAACTAGATATAAATCCCAATCTATGGTTTTTTGACTGCCACTTTTCTACTGATCCAGTTATGCCGGGTTGCTTAGGACTAGATGCAATGTGGCAATTACTTGGTTTTTATCTTCTTTGGGAAGGAAATAGTGGTATCGGCAGAGCTCTTGGTTCTGGACAAGTAAAATTTTATGGTCAAGTTTTGCCAAAAGCTAAATTAGTTGAGTATAAAATCAGTATTAAAAAAATAAGAAAACAAAAACTTGTAATTGGATTTGCCGATGGGCTTATGTTCGTTGATGGAAAAGAGATTTATTCTGCAAAAGATTTGAGAGTTGGGTTATTTGAAGATCCACAAAATTTTTAAAATGACTAAGAAAAGAGCAGTAATTACAGGTATGGGTTCTATTTCTTGTATCGGAACTTCTTTGGAAGAAATATCTAAATCTTTAAAAGATGGTAATTCAGGAATATCTAAAAATGGAGAATATGATGATTTGGGTTTTAGAAGTAAAATTTCTGGCTCAGTAGAAATCAATCTGAAAGACCTTATAGATAGAAAGATATTTAGGTTTATGGGGGAAGCTGCTGCTTATTCTTATTTAAGTGCTGTGGATGCAATTAAAGACTCAGGCTTGCCTAATAGTATTTTTGAAACAGATAGAATAGGTGTTATAGCCGGTTCGGGAGGTGCATCATCTAGAAGTCAAGTTGATGCAGCAGATATTATAAGAGAAAAAGGAGTCAAAAGGGTTGGTCCTTACAGAGTAACTCAAACTATGGGCAGTACTGTTTCTGCTTGTCTAGCTACTTCTATGAAAATCAAGGGAGTTAATTTTTCTATTTCATCGGCCTGCTCTACAAGCGCTCATTGTATAGGTTCTGCTTGGGAGCAAATTCAACTTGGCAATCAAGACGTTATTATTGCTGGCGGAGCAGAGGACGAACATTGGACTCAGTCCGGATTATTCGACGCTATGGGTGCATTATCAAGTAATTTCAATGAAAATCCTACAGAAGCATCAAGACCTTTTGATGAAAATAGAGATGGGTTTGTAATTTCAGGAGGAGGTGGCATAGTAATTGTTGAAGAATTGGAACATGCCTTATCAAGAAAAGCGAAAGTATATGCAGAAATAAAAGGTTATTCAGCTACTTCTGATGGAGATGATATGGTTGCACCCTCTGGAGAGGGAGCAAAGAATTGTATGAGAAAGTCTTTAGAAATGAGCGGTCTTAACTCTATTGACTATCTTAATGCCCATGGAACATCTACTCCTGCTGGAGACCCAATTGAACTTAATGCAATAAAATCTGTATTTAAAGATGATATTCCCATAGTAAGTTCAACAAAATCTTTAACTGGCCATACTTTAGGAGCTGCAGGTGTACAAGAATGTATTTATAGCATACTTATGATGAATGGAAATTTCATCGCCGGTAATAAAAATTTAGATAATCCTATTCCTGAGGCTAACGGTATAAATATCCCTGATAAATCTCTTGAAAAAGAATTTAGTTCTTTTATGAGTAACAGTTTTGGATTTGGCGGAACTAACGTAAGTTTGGTTCTTTCAAAATATGAAGATTAAAAAGGAATATCTTCGTCGTCCCAGGGTACATTTTCTTCTTGAGAATTTTGGGGAGATTGATCAAATCCTGAGTCTTGACTCTGTTGATTCAACTCACCTTTAGGGGTGAGCATCTGCATTTCTCTCGCAACAATCTCAGTCCTATATTTCTTCTCACCAGTATTTTTATCTTCCCAGCTGCTAGTTCTCAATTGTCCTTCTACATAAATTTTTGAGCCTTTTTTAAGATATTGTTCAACAATTTCTGCTAAACGATTAAAAAAAACAATTTTATGCCACTCTGTTTGTTCAACCATTTCTCCAGAATTTTTGTCCTTCCAACTGTTAGATGTAGCAATAGATACATTTGCTATTGGGACCCCTCCGGCTGTATATCTGACTTCAGGATCCTGTCCTAAATTTCCAAGTAATATAACCTTATTTAT
>CEQL01048667.1_pt1 | contig 34484 bp, 20 predicted proteins | sample 356281 | NCBI WGS metagenome assembly CEQL01 (sample SAMEA2621203, study PRJEB7988) | marine metagenome | biome: marine biome (ENVO:00000447); feature: surface water layer (ENVO:00002042); material: "saline water (ENVO:00002010), including plankton (ENVO:xxxxxxxx)" | depth 5 m
TCTGAATAACCATCCCCATCCGTATCTATTTTCTTAAATTCAGCATAAATTGTTTTATTATCATCCATAATAAAGGTTAATATTGAATCTTCACCTTCTTCACTGCCACTCCAGCTTTCAAATTCAAAGAATTCATTAGGGGTCGCAACTAAAATCACTTCCTCCCTTTCAGAAAAAATTCCTCCGTAAATATTTAATGTTCCACCTACTTCAGGAAATACCATTGTTTGTAAAGAAAAATTTTCTAATTTATCACAAGAAAAAAACAATGATATAATTATAATAAAAATCTTCTTTTTCAAAATAAATTATTTAATGGGATACATATTAAATTCCTGATCATCAAAATATTTAATTCTATTTGGAATTGCATCTTCAATTTTCTTTTTAAGATCATTTGAAATTCTATCTGATCTATATCTTATTGCTAAATAAGGAAGATAACTTTCGGCAATATCCTCTCTTATTGGATTATTCCTAGCGTATGTAGATATAAACTCACAATCTAGATTTTGAGCTTCCAACCAGCCATTGGACTGAGCGTGATATGAATCTAATGAAGTATGAGAAGCTTCATGAACTAAAGTCTCTTCAAGTATTCCTTGATTTTCATAATTTTTCTCTGACCAATCTGTATGAATTAAAAGATTATTATTCCCACCACCAAAAGGTTCATCTCCTCTATGTATCCAAGATGTTTTAACATCTTTTCTTAATTCTGTGGTTAATTTCCCAATTACTTCAGCATATTTTTGAGCATAAGTCTGAGCATTTTCCCAAGTTCCAAATTCAGGATTGACCTGAATTTCAATGGTTAGTCCATCATCATACTCTGCAGGAAATAAAAATGGTTCAAGTGTCACCCAACCAGATCTTCTATCATACATTTGTCTAGTTCCAGTCCCAGCATAAGATAAACTAACAAAAGTAGTTGGATCACTATCAGAAATTATATCAGGGTCAATAAATATTGTTCCTCCAAATGGCGGATTATAATTTTCATCACATTCCTCAGGTTTATCTAAATTATCCTTTAAGCAAGAAATCAAAAATATTAATATGAAAATTTTCTTCATTATAATTATGTTAATGTAATTATATTATTCTTTATCTTTTTAAAAAAAATATTTATTAATAGAATTCTTTATTTAATTAGTATATGTTTTAATATTAAATAAAATATGATGAAGATGTTTCCAAAATTTTCAAAAAAAGACCCAAAAAAATTTTTTAAAACTTTAAACTCAAGAGTTAATAATTATTTTAAAGAGCATAAAATCAAAAAAACTGGAAACTGGAAATTATATTCCAAATCACTAATAATTTTTGCAATTTTTACAATACCCTACCTTCTTATCATGTTATTTAATTTAAATCAGTGGATATGTCTAGGATTAATAATAATAACAGGTATTGGAATGGCGGGAGTAGGAATGAATATTATGCATGATGGTAATCATGGTGTTTTTTCTAGTAAAAAATGGGTTAACAAATTAATGGGTAGTAGTATATATATCCTTGCTGGAAATGCCTACAATTGGCAAATACAACATAATGTACTACATCACACATATACTAATATTCATGGTCATGATGAAGACCTAGATGCAGGGAGAATTCTAAGGTTTAGTGAGCATAGCAAATGGAAATCTCATCATCGATATCAACATATATATTCATTCCTTTTGTATGGTTTAATGACTATTAATTGGGCTATTATGACTGATTATTTTCAAACTAAAAGATATATTAAAAGAAAATTGTCATTTAAAAAGTTTATAAATCCAACTAAACAATGGATAAACTTAATATTAACAAAAATTCTATACTATTCTATTTGGATAATTTTGCCAATTTTAATATTAGATTTTGCATGGTGGAAAATTCTAATTGGATTTTTTATAATGCATTACACTGCAGGTATAATTCTTAGTACTATATTTCAATTGGCCCATATCGTAGAAAAGGTTAAAATGCCATTACCCTCTAAAGAATTAGGAATGAAAAATACATGGGCTATACATCAATTATTTACTACATCAAATTTTTCAACAAATAATAAAATAATTAACTGGTTTTCTGGTGGGCTTAACTTTCAAGTTGAACATCACTTATTTCCTAACATATGCCATATACATTATAAAAAAATATCTGAAATAGTTAAAAAAACTGCTAAAGAATTTAATCTTCCTTACAATGAGTATAAAACAACAAGAGAGGCTTTAAAATCTCATTTTTTATTTTTGAAGTCAATGGCTAAAAAACCAATTCAAGTTGCTTAATTTTTTGAACCTGGTGTAGGGTTTTGAAAAAATATCCAATTATTTACATTATCTGGATCTCTTCCCATCGAAATATCAGTAGATTGTTCACCAAAAGTATAAGAATCAACAATTGAAATCTTATCTTGTGAAAGTAAAATAATAGATTCTCCTCCTTTACTAAGTTTTTTACTAACATGGAGCGAACCTTGTTCTTGATCATCATCACACCATATAATTAAATAACCTTTTGAAGGTATTGTTGTAATTGATGGATCTGTATCAGGAATTCTATATGGATTATCATCATTTGGTGTATCAGAAAAATACATTCCTCCAATATCAATTGGATCTTGTGTGTCATTATATAGTTCTACCCAATCATCATAATCACCAAATGAATCAGAACAGCAATTATCATTACTTGCTAAAAATTCATTTATTATCAAACCCATACTTGTATTTTTTTGAATATCTACTTCATCACATGAGAAAAATAAAATTGATATAATTATATAAATAAACTTTTTCATAAAATTTAATTTAATGATTGCTCAATTGAATATCTTAAATAATTAACATTATCCATCCATTCATCTAAACTTGGTTCTTGATCCCCATAAGTTTCATGAGCTTTTTCAACAGAAGATTTTATCTGATTCGTCCAAGAATCTAGGAGTTTATTAATATTTATCATATTAAAAAGTTCATTTTGAAAAACTAAATCTAAACTATCATATTTATCAATATAACTTGAAAAGGAACCAATTATTTTATCACATGCTGCAGATTTTTGAAGCAAGTTAAAAGATCCATATCTAAAACCGTTACAGTTATTTGATTTTTCATACCATTTATCTTTTATGGGTGTCACTGGATTTAAATTTTGAATTAAATTTTCAAAAGCATTATCTAGATCCCATGGAATTAGTTGCAATTTATCTTTGTCTATATCTTCGTACCAATAAAAATTATGATTTTCATAATTTTGACCACCTTCATGATAAAAATGCATGAAACCATCATCATTAGCTATCCTTCTATCTACTAAAATAGTCTTTAAAAAAAGATCTTTATCAATCCATTTATCAACTACATTTTGTGCATTCAAGTGATTGACACCTGCTAACTGATCTGAAAATCTTTTCATTTTTGAAACATCTGATATTTCTTCATTAGTTTTTAAACCATTAATAAAATAATTTTCACTGTGTTTATCACCGAAAGAATTTACAGGCCAAACTTCTTTATAAAGATTTCCATTAGGATTAAGAAAATGTTCATTAGTAAATGGACCATCTATATTTTCAGTATTAGCAAAAAGACCAATAAATTCACCATTTATATACATTAAAGCGTGATTTGATCTGGGAGCTATGATTCCAAAATTTCTAAACATATAATAACCTAGCCTTTCATGCATTTTAGATTTATCTAGGTTTTGAGAATGAAATTGCAATTTTTTCATTCCATAAAATTTTCTATCTTCTTCAGTATTAATTTTAATTTTCATAGATAGTTTTGGGCAAGTTTTATAACCACTTGGATTAGTCCAATCTTCATTTGATAAACAACCTACCCACGCACCAATTGATCCCTTATATCTAATACCTACATTTTTTACAACTTTTCCTTCAAAAACAAGATATCCTTGAACATAATTTTCAGCAGCTGGGTCATTATTAATTTCATTTAAATTATCACTAGTTAGATATAAATCAAATCTATGTAATTTATTTTGATCATAAATGTAGTCAGATATATGATTTTGATCATAAAAATAATCCTCATACTCATTAATAATTTTTAAAATATTTTCTTGATCATTATTTGAAATCTGATCAGGAGTTCTATCACATACTGAAAGCAAAAAAATCAGGAAAAACATTTTAATAAAATTCACTTATAAGTTTTATAATTTAATAGATTTGTAATAGAAATTTAGTCTTTAAAGTTATAAATTAGACAATGCATATGAAAAATATCATCTTTTTATTTTCTTTTGTTTTTATGGCATGTGGTAACGAATCAAATAAAAAAGTATCTGTTTACATGTCGCCTACTTGTGGTTGTTGCAAGAAATGGGTATCTCATCTTGAAAATAATGGATTTGAAGTTGAATCTATATATGAAAATAATATGAGATCGATTAAGTCTAAATATAAAATTTCTCAAAAGAATACCTCTTGCCATACAGGAATTGTTGATTCTTATTTTATCGAGGGCCATGTTCCTGCTAGCGATATATTAGAACTTCTAGAGAAAAAACCTGATATTGCTGGCCTTACTGTTCCTGGAATGCCTGCAGGAATAAATGTACCTGGAATGGAAACCATAAACGAAAAAGCCGAATATGATGTGCTTTATGTAAGAAAAGATGGTTCCTCGGCAGTATGGAAACATTACAATTAAAAAAAAATACCAGTTCTCTATTTGGGTTGCAAGTTTCTACTATAAAAAAAATTAGTGGATATGAAAACGAAAATTATCTTATTAAATGTAAAGATAAGAGTAAGTATATTTTAAAAAAATATAATTATTCAAAAGAAAACTTATCTTTCATTCAAGCAGAAAATGATTGTCTTAAATATTTAAATAGAAATTTTAATTCATCTTATCCAAAACCAATTTATTCCTTTGATAAAAACTCTTATGAAATAATTAAAAGCAGTAATCATAAATATATTATTAGAATATTATCATATATCGAAGGTGTATTTTTAGGAGAATTCAATCCAACTAAAAATAATTTAAAAGAGATTGGTTATTTTATTGGAAATTTAAACAAGCAACTAAAAAATTATTCTAATGAATCTATCTCTTCAAGAAAATTACATTGGGACATTCAAAACCTCAATCTTAATAAGAAATATTTAAAATATATTTCAGATCCGAGTGATAGAAAAATAGCATTATTTTTTTTTCAGCAATTTAATGAGTTTGTATCACCTATATTAAATGAACTTAGAACTTCTATTATTCATAACGATACAAATGAGTGGAATATCTTATTTCAAAAAAATAAAAAAGTCAGTATTATAGACTTTGGAGATTTAGCAAAAACTCAATTAGTAAATGAGATAGCAACTGCAATGACTTATGTTTCTTACACACAAGAAAATCCTCTTGAGAATGCATCTATAATACTAAAATCATACAATGAAGTAATAAAATTAACTGATATAGAAATTTCTCTTCTTTATTATTTAATGGCAGCTAAACTATGTATAAGTGTATGTAATTCTGCATATTCTAAAAAAATAAATCCATCAAATAAATATGCTCTAATTTCAGAAAAAAATGCTTGGAAAATGTTACGTTATTTAGTCAAAATAAGTCCAAAATATGTTGAAAATTCATTTAGAAAAGTATTAAATAAAAAAAAAAAGAAATTTAAAAAAATAAAAACTTATCTGGAGGAACGTAATTCAATATTAAGTGATATTTTTTCTGTCAGTTATAATAAACCTATTGTATTTGAAACTTCAGCCTTCCAATATATGTTTGATATTGAAGGTAATAGTTTCCTAGATGCTTACAACAACATACCTATTGTAGGGCATGCACATCCTAAAGTCAATGATGCTATATCAAAACAAATTAAAAAACTTAATACTAATACAAGATATATTTATGATAAATTGTATGAGTATGGAAATAAATTATTAAAAAAATTCCCTAAAAAATTAAATAAAATATACTTTGTAAATTCAGGAAGTGAGGCAAGTGACTTAGCAATAAAGATTGCGTTATCTCATTCAAAAAATAAAAAAATTATGGTTATTGAAAATGGATATCATGGCCATACACAAAGGGGAACCGATATTAGTCATTATAAATACAATAATAAAAAAGGGCAAGGATCAAAAGATTATATTGAAGAAGTTCCAATGCCAAATACCTACAGAAGTATCTATCCTAAGTCAGAAAAGAAAATAGGAAAAAGATATGCTGAAGATGCATCTAAAAAAATTAATGATATTGCTGCATTTATATCTGAACCAATTCTTGGATGTGGAGGGCAAGTTCCCCTACCAAATAACTATCTTAAAATAATTTATAAAAATATTAGAAAAAAAGGAGGTGTATGCATTAGTGATGAAGTTCAAACAGGATTTGGAAGATTAGGAAACTATTTTTGGGGTTATGAAATGCATAATGTTATCCCAGATATTATAATTCTTGGAAAAGCAATAGGAAATGGACATCCAATTGGAGCAGTTATTACTACAGATACAATTGCTAAGTCATTTGGAAAAGGAGTTGAATTTTTTAGCTCCTTTGGAGGAAACCCTGTTTCATGTTCAGCAGGTTTAGCGGTATTAGATATTATTGAAGAAGAAAAATTACAAGAAAATGCTAAAAATGTAGGAAAATATTATTTAGAAAAACTTAACGTATTAAAAAAGAAATTCAATTGTATAGGTGATGTAAGAGGTTCTGGATTATTTATTGGCATAGAAATTATTAATAAAGATTCTAAAAAACCTAATACACCTTTAGCTCAAAAAATAAAAAACGAACTTAGACAAAAAAGAATTCTTGTTGGTACTGACGGTCCCTATAATAATGTAATAAAAAGCAAACCACCTATTTGCTTCTCTAAAGAAAATGTTGATGAAATTATATCTTCTTTAAATGTTATTCTTCAAAAATACGGATAAATGCCATTATATTTTTTTTAAAATAAGAACTAAACCTTCATTTGCATTTATTTTAATCTTAGTACCAATATCATAATTTCTTAATTCTTGAAGAAATTTAATATCTGGACTAATTAATCTAGATTTTGATTTATCAAATTGTATTTTATCCCAATCAATAAATAAATCAATTAATTCATCATTTTCTGACCACGAAGCTAATGAAATTAAAATCTCATCATTTTTTTGAAAAATTGTACATTTAATTTTTTTGTTATTCACCTTTATTGGTGAATAATCTACCCAATATCCAATCATTCTACTTTCTGAAATGTTAAAATCTTCAAATAAATTCCATAAATTTCCTGGGTTATAATTATGGTATACTCTTGTTGTCATACCATATATTAATCCATGATAAGGTCTTCCTCCTCCCTCAAGCATTTCCCCTGTTAATCCAAAGGGAATACCTGACACTTCAGTCATCCAATAGTCAGGTTGATTTTCATATTCAAAATATTCTCCAAACCAAAGCCTGGTAACAAATGGGAAGTGTTCCATATAAAGCAAAGCACTATTAATAAATCCATCTCTAATATTAAATTGATTTGCAGAATGAAGATCTATTATGAAGGAATCCCTATTTTTAGCAAGTACATTAGCAATTCTTTTTACTGTACTTCTACTGAATGCAATATCATCAAGATATAATCCATCAATAAAATTATTTTTTGCTAACCAATTTATACCTTCTATATAGTAGTTGGTCCATCTTGAAGTTCCTTTATTTAAAATTGATGCATCATTAACTCTAACTGCATGCCAAGCTGAGTGATAATTTTCTTTAAAATGCTCTTGTAACCAACTATGCCCTCCTCCTTTTCCATCATTATAAATCTCAGTTCCTAAACTTTTTAATGCAAATATTTCATGAGCTTTATAGGTCAGTTCCCTAATTGTATTATAAAGTTTAACCTTTATACCTTTAGAATGTGCTTCATTAATATAATCTTTTTGTTTATCTATATTATAAAATGGATAATTGATATAAGGATTTATTTCATTTGCATGGTGAACATTAACAACAGTACCATTTAATTTTTTTACAGAATCAACAGATAAATATTTATGAACAAACCTGGTATTAAAATGTTCTTTTGTATCAATTGTTTTAAAAGGTGTTATTAAAAATCGTATGTTAAAATTTAAAGTATCGCCTTTTAATATTTGTCTTTTACCAGAATAATTATTTATCTCTACTATATCATTATTTATATTAATTAATATTCCACCTTTTGATTCATTATACCAAGAAAAAGGAAGATTTAAAGGCTTTGATCTGTAAAAATTTGTATTTAATGGCCTTTCATAATTGTTATCTCTTAAAACGTATTGCAATCCCATATTAACATTTCCAAGCCATACTCCCTCTTGATGATTATTCACATTCCATTTCCAATCTATATTCCTTTTTAATAAACCACCTTTATTTCCTAATCCTAAAATATAATTTGCTGCATTTTTATTCAGATTTATTTTAAAAGAAATATCATCTATATCAATATTAAGTTTTGATATTAATTGAATTTTATAGTCCAACATTCCATCATATTCTAATAAACCTGAAACATTTAATTTAAAATTATTTGAAATATTTTCAGATTTCCATGTTGTATAAGCTTCATTACCATTGTCTATATTGAATGATTTGTTAGAAAATTCCTCAATAATTCCATTTTTGTTAATTAATTCAAATTTCATTTTATCTGATAATATATGTTCAGATTTATCTAATAAATATGTCATCTCTTTTGAGAAGAAGGAAGATATATTTTGAGGAAAACCAAAATCATCCAAATCAATTTCTCTACCAAGTATCTTTATTTTTTTATCGAAAACTTCAACACTTTTGAAAGGTTTGATAATAATATCTTTTTCTGAGCCTATATCAGAATTTAACCATCTTAATCTTGACATCATTTTTGGATTATTATCTCCAAAATCATTTATTTTTTTATTTTTAACATTGATTCTCAGATAAACTGTATCCTGAATTTTATTCTTTGGTTTTATTATAATATGAGAATTGTATATACCACTTTTAACATTAATAGGAATATTTAATCCAAACCATAAAGCTTGTGTTTTTCCTTTTTTTAAGGAAATTGATTTTTCAAAAATATTACCACTTAAATTAACTCCCCCATTATTAAAACATGTAAAATTATTTTTATCAATTTTATTATTCGATGAATTCAGATCAGAAAAAGAAATGTCAATATCTTCAATATCACTATAAGGGGATAAAGCTCCAATTTGAAAAGTATAATACTCCCCTTTTGAAACATCATCATCTAAACCATTAATTAGCTTATAATTTTTAATCCATCTTAAAGGAAGATAATCTTTCATCCTTATTGGATAATTTCTATATTCTGGAAATAAATAGTATTCTTTACTAAATAAATTCAAATAATTTTTTACCTCTTCATTAGTTGAAATAATTTCCATTGGAAAAAAACTATGAAAATCATCAATAGATTCGAATGAAATTACTTTTGCTTTTTTAATTTTTAATAAATCATTTTTATCGTTTGAATAAATGTAATTTTCAAAGTCTACAATATTTTTTGGCTTTATATACTCTACTTTAGGATAATATCCTCCAGTAGATTTATGAGGCAAGTAGTAAAAAAAATATTTTGAAGAGGATATGTCAGGTTTAAAAATTAGATGACCAAATTCATTATTAATTTCAATAAAATATTTTTCTATAATTTCTTTACCAGTCTTAGAGTTAATAATTACTATATCTTTTTTATCAGGATTATTGTCTCTTCTCCTCCATGGTATAATTACTTGATGAATATCGTCTGATGGCGAATCTAAACCAATAACAACTCTATGATTTCCATTAAAAGAAAAAGGAGTTATATAATCTGGATGTTCCCATTTTCCAATTTTATAATTATAATCATAAATTGATTTTTCTATATTTTTATTCCTATAATTTATGTTTTGATTTGAGATATTACAAGATGAAAAAATATAAATAGTAAATAAAAAAAATAAAGAATTTAATTTATTTATATGCATCTATTTTTTACCTAATGAAATAAGGTTAGTAAAAATTTTATAAGCTCCACTAACACCAGCAGGAAGCTGTCTAAACCAAGAATAAGATGTATATACAAAATAACCCTCACCAACTTTTGATATTAATATTCCTCCATTATTTGGTGATTCTCCTTTATCGTTAGATGATATAATAGTTTCAAAATCATTAGACCATGAATTTGGAAAATATAAACCTCTTTCTTGAACCCATCCATTAAAATCTTCTAAACTAATTTTATTAGGATAGTTTAATGCAGGATGTTTTGAATTAATTATCCTTACAGGTGCATTTTCTTGCGAAACTCTATTTCTAGATAATGTAAATGGATAAGGAGAAAATTTATTAACATCTAAATTTCTTGAAGTATTATATTGTATAATAACATTACCTCCAGATTCCATAAAATTCATGAGTTGAGGTTTAATATCTAATAAAGATTTATCTGAATTAAAAGCCCTAACTCCTACTATTAAAGCATCATAATCTTTTAGATTATCAATATTTATATCATTTTTTTCAAATAAGTCAACTTTATATCCAACTAATGATAATGATTCAGGGATTTTATCACCGGAACCCATTATATAAGCAATATTTTTAGCTTTTACATTTAAATCAAATTTAATTAAAGATACTTCAGACTTTGGAAATCTAGTCTGATGAGATATATGAGAATAAATTATTTTATTTATTCCTCTAGAAAAAATCTTATCATCAATTTTTGCTTTATATGATACTTTATTAATTGAGTTTTTATTATCAGATAATGATACATTAAAGTTTAATAATTTTTTCTCATTATTATTTTTAAAATTGATATCATAAAATTCTGGATTAACTTTAGTTCCTTCAGGTGCATCTAGATATATCCTAGCACTTATGTTGTTAGCTCCAGATATCACCTCAACTTCTAAATTTTTTTTATTTGTATTCACTAAATACTCAAGATCATTTTTTGGATTTAAATAAATTGGGTTACCTATATTAAATGGTCTATATTCATCTCCGTTTATAGGGCTATTCAATTTATATGTTACTGGAGAAATATATGAAATTTGTTGACCATTAACTTTGAATATAAATTTTGCTTCTAATACAGGTTTATTGTCAGGTTCGGTAATTAATTTTTGATCATCAATATTATAACTTCCAAACTCAGAAGGGTTTTTTAACCAATATTTTTCAGAAACTTCATGCTCTAGTGGTAACTGAAAACTTTTTTCAACACTAAAAAGTTTATTGTTTTTAAGAGAGTCATCAATAATAAATTCCTTTTCATTTAACTGAATTTTATCCAATTTTATAGGATAGGGACTTCTATTTATAACATCAAATTTTATCTTTACTTCTTCACCATAAGAAGCTAGTTCCACATTAGATAAAGCTTCAAAAAATAGGCCTGAAGAGGCTTTAATTAAATTTTTAATCTCATTTTTTTTAATTGATCTCCAATCTATATCAAAAACTCTGTTAAGTTCTCTATGAGCTAAAGATAAATAATCAATTATTTGATAAGGTTTATCAATATTAAATGAGTCTTTAGCTTGTCTTAAATATGACTTCAAAGCGTTATTTGGTTTTATTCTATCCCATGAAGTGTCAACTCCATCCATTATATCATTTTCTGCTTTTACTCCTTGAGTATGTACAATTAACTCAACCTCACTACCTCTTCTTCTTAAAGAACCAAAAGCCTGACTTTTATGCATTGAGCGGCTCTCTGAAGCTATTTCATTATAAGATTTTCCAATTTTATTATTGTAAACACCAACGTCTATTTTTATCATTTTATCTATATCATAGTCATCAAGATTAAAAAATCTCCTAGATGTATTCCACATTAGTCTTTTAGGCTTCCATATTTTAACATGTTTCAATTGTTCTGGAAAAGCGCTTGGATCACCTGCAAGGTTAAAAGCTTTGTCTGCTAGCATAGTCGAAGCAGTATGGTGACCATGAGTAATGTAAGGTGTTTGATTAAATCTAGTAATAATAATGTCAGGTCTAAACTTTCTAATTATCCAGACAAAATCAGATAATATTTTTTCTTCATTCCAAAAATTTAATGTTTCTATCGGTTCTTTTGAATATCCAAAATCAATAGCAGAAGTAAAAAATTGTTGTCCACCATCAATTTTTCTTGCTTCTAGAAGTTCTTGGGTTCGAATTAACCCTAAATTATCTTTAAGATGCGTACCTAAAAAATTTTGTCCTCCCCCTCCTCGAGTAGCTGATAAATAAGCAGTTTCGTATTTTTTTTCATTAGCTAAATATGCAATTAATCTAGTATTCTCATCGTCAGGATGAGCAGCTATATAAAGAACTTTACCAAAAACATCTAGTTTTTCTAACATAGATGAAATATTAGATGCAGAATAAAAATTATTACTTTGAGATAAAATCTGATTTGATATAAAGTAAAATAATATAATTAATAAGGATTTTTTAGTTGACATTTAGGCGATAAATTAATTTAAATAAAGTTATAAATTTTAATTTAATGATCATAAAAAAACCCTGTCAAGCAGGGTTTTAATTTTAGAAATAATTTTTTATTATTCCTCATTTTCAGAAGAAGCAAGCTCAAGTTCTGCCATCATTTCAGATGGATCAAAATTATGCCATTCTTTAACAATTTTTCCATCTGCCCATTGGAAACCAATATGAGCAGGAACTTGTAATGATTTTCCACTAGCATTTCCTATAGCATTCCATGTAAACCATGATTGAGTCATAGTTGTTTCTGGATAACCATTATTAGCAGGATATGTAATTGTTTGAATCCAAATTCCTAAATCCTCTCCTCCTTCATCATCTTGAAAACTCATTGAAATATCAGAAAAATTTTCATGTTGGGCAGAAATCAAAGATGCTATATCTTCAACTCCAGCTGCTTCAACACTATTCATGTATATTTTCAAATCAGGAGACCATAAAGATTTAAGTCCTTCTATATCATTATTAAGATAGTTTTGATAATGAGCTCTAATTAAATTAGATTTTTCATCACCAAATGTAACAACTACACCATTATTAGAGCAACCAGTTATCACTACCATTAAAATTAAAAAAAGTATATTCTTCATAATTATTTATTTATTGTAAAATTAATTTGTAAATGTAACACTATATTTTATTTGTTTAAATATTTATTGAACCAGTATAATATATGATCAATTTTAGTGATTAGTTGACTTGGCTTATTTGAAATATTATGAGATGCGCCAGGAATTTCAACATAAACTGTTTCTACTTTTCTTAATTTTAGCGCATGATATAATTGTTTTGCTTCTGAAGGAGGCGTTCTTAAGTCATCTAATCCTACCATTACCATAGTAGGAGTCTCAACATTACCAACTAGTGATATAGGAGAAAAATTCCAATAATGAATAAAATTTTCCCATGGTTGTCCCTCATACCTTGAGTGAGCATATCCAAAATAATTATCTGCAACAAGTGTTTTTGAAATCCAGTTCATTACAGGCTTAATTACTGCAGATGCTTTAAATCTGTTGGTTTTTCCAATTATCCATGCTGTCATAATTCCACCAGCACTACCTCCCGTAACAAAAAGATTATTTTTATCAACAAAGCCTAATTCAATCATTTTATCTACTCCGTCCATTACATCATGATAATCATCTCCAGGATAATTTCTATAAAGTAAATTTCCAAATTCTTCACCGTAACTTGTACTTCCTCTAGGATTAGGATAGAAAACAACATATCCAGCTGAACTATATAAAAGTATTTCAGGAGAAAATCTATCTCCATAATTACTAATTGGACCTCCATGATTTTCAACAATTAATGGGTATTTTTTATTTGGATTAAATTCTGGTGGTTTTGCTACCCATCCTTGGATATCTCTTCCATCAATAGAGGATTTATACCATATTTCTTCAATAACTCCTAAATCTTTGTTCTTAAATAGATCATGATTTAAATCAGTAAGTCTATTAATAGATTTTTCCTCATATATAGCTAAATCAGAAGGATGGTAAGGAGAAGTCAAAGTAAATACTATTTTATTATTTTTTGATAATGAATAAGACCCTCCACCATAGGGTCTACCAATAGTAGTTCCACCAACATTATCAACTAATTTTTCTGTTTTACCATTTAAAGTTGATGTAGCAATTTTTGAATTACCATGGTTATCATACATAAAAAATATTTTTTTTCCATCATTTGACCATTTGATAGAAGAGATACTTCTATCTAATTTTGTTTTAATCTCTTTCTTATTTCCTCCATCTATATCCATTATGTATAAATTTGTAGTTTGATAAGTTTGAATTTTATCATCAAATCCAAGAAAAGCTATTAATTTTCCATTAGGTGATACAATGGGACCATAATCAGGGCCATTTCTATTTGTAAGTTGATTTATATTGTTTCCATCAATATCTATACTATACAACTCAGAATTTCTAAAATCATATTCCCATTCTTCATTATAATTTGATGAAAAAACTAATCCATTAGAATTATGGGTCCAATCGAAAGATCTATGATTATATTTTTCTGAAGTAATTTGGACAGGTGTTCCTCCCTCAGAAGAAATATAAAATAACTGGTCAAAACCCTCTTTCATGTAGCCCAATCCGTCAGATTCATGTTTTAATCTATCTGTTATTCTAGGTTTTTCTGCCCATTTTGCATTTTTTGGTTTTCTAGGTGGAGATACTAATTGTAAAGTACTTTCAGGAACAAACATTGAAAAACCAATATATCTTCCATCAGGTGACCATTTAGTAGATTTTGGAGAACCACTAAGTTGTGAAATTGATGAGTATTGTTTTGAATCAATCCAATATATATATATTTCTGATCCATTTCCGTCATTTGAATTTGAAATAAATGAAATTTTCTTTCCATCTGGACTCCATGAAGGATTACTCTCATTAAAGGTATTAGATGTTAGCTTTTGATGATCAGTACCATCTGAATTGATTAACCATAAAGATGATGATTTTCCATCCTTCATTATATCCATTTCAGTCCTTACATATACAACCATATTACCATCAGGAGAAATTTGCGGGTTTTGTACATATTCTAAATCAAATACATCTAAATTCTTAAATGTATTTTGAGCTTTTATTGATACTAAACTTATAAAAACTAATAAAGTAATTTTAAATATGTGTCTCATATGTTTATGTTAATTTAAAATTTAGTTTATTTTTTTTTTAAATTTATTAGATAATCATTTATTGCATTTGATAGTAACTTTCTTTCTGTGTCAAGCTCGATGATTCTTCTAGAATAATTACCAATTCTATTTCTTAGATTGAGAGTATTAGAATAAAAATTAATGTTTGTATAATTCTTTTTGATGTCCCTGTCCTCAAAAAACATTGAAAATTTTCTTAAGGATTCCTGACTAAATTCAAATGTTGAAGATCTTGCAGATACACCTAGTCTTACGTCATTATATAAATTATTATTAAAATTTTCATTAGTAAGTAATAATGAAAAAGGATGATAATAGCTGTAATATTTTATTGCAATATCATCTACTAGTTTATTATGATCATTTATTCTTTTGGATATTGCTTCATAATATTTATTCATTATGCTATGAATTTGTTGAGGAAAAAGATTAATTCTTCCATTAGAAATTAGTGATTTATATGTTGCGTCTGTCATAAAAAAAGTCTGATAAGTCCATAAATAACCTACATTTATTATTCCTTGATAATATTGCTTATAATTTATCTGATTTTGAATTTTTGAGTCAATTAATTTTATTAGTCTATCTGACCTAACTCTACCTGAATCGAGTGAAAGATTAACTCTGTTGATTATTAATGAATCACTATTTAAATCATCGACTAAAGACTCAATGTCTTTAATATGTTGAATTCTTTCAAGTCTATTTCTATTCCACTCATCAATCCAAAATGTAACAGAAATACCAACTACTATGACAATGAATTCTAAAATATACTTAACTAGTAATTTTTTTTTATAATCATTCATTTGGTAAACTAAATGTTTAAATTTTTTCTTTTAAATTAAGTAAATTAATTTTAATACAACATAAATTAAGAACAATGAAACCTAAATCTATCCTTTTTTTGTTATCAATTTCTCTAATTTCTTTCTCTCTATCGTCTCAAGATGTTTGGAGTCCTGAAGAGAGTATGAAAATTAAATCAATTAGTCAAACTGATATTAGTAATGACGGAAAATATGCTGCCTATGTAGTAAGAAAACCTATTATGGAAGATAAAAAATCAGAATATCTCAGTCAGATATGGGTGTCAAATGTAGAAACTAAAGAAAATATTCAGTATACATTTAATTTAAAATCCAGTTCTTCTCCTGAATTTTCTCCAGATGGAAAAATGATAGCTTTTTTATCTGCAAGATCAGGTAAAAATCAAATTTGGATTATTAATACTCATGGTGGAGAAGCAAAAAAATTAACATCAGAAAAAAAGGGAGTTAATTCTATAAAATGGTCTCCTGATGGAAATTTAATATATTTTTTAAAAAGCGATGATGATACAGAAGAAGAAAAAAAGTCAAAAGAAAATAAAACTGATGTAATATTAGTTGATAAAAACTTTAAATATTCTCATATATATAGTTACAGTTTTGCTGAGGATACAGTAAGACAAATTACCAAAGGAAATTTTTCTGTAAATAATTATGACTATTCGCCCGATGGGAAAAAGATAATTTTTTCTCATCAGGATGATACGAATATAAATACTGGATTTATAAATACTGATATATCTATTATTGGATCAGATGGAAAAAATTTTGAAAATTTGATAATTAGACCTGGATTAGATTCAAATCCTATTTTCTCAGGAGATGGCAATAAATTTGCATTTATTTCATCAGGTGGTAAGCAAGAATCAATAGGATTAAGAGATGTTTATATTTACGATTTAAAAAATAGAGAGATAACAAAACTATATAACACCCCTAACAGAGATTCTAATATAATTTCCTGGAGTTCCGATGACAAGAAAATAATCATAAGTGAATCTGTTAAAACAACAGGGCAGCTATTATTATTACCTATTAATGGAGATAATTATATATCATGGTCCAATGATAAATATAAAGAAGGTGTTATTTCTTCAGTAGTTAAGAGTAAAAACTCTGAGCATATTGTTCTTTGCTATGAAAAACTTGATAAACCAGTTGAAGTCTATATATCAAAAGAAAATAACATATCATTTGAAAAACTAAGTGAAATAAACAATTATGATTTTCCAAAGCTTTCAAAGACTGAAATAATTTCATGGAAGTCTTTTGACGGTAAAGAAATTGAGGGAATTCTAACATATCCAAAAAATTATAAAAAAGGATCAAAATACCCTGTAATTCTACAAATTCATGGAGGTCCGGCAGGTGTTTTTTCAGAGAGATTTAATGGAAGACCAGGTATTTATATGACAGAATACTTCTCTGAAAAAGGTTATGTAACAATTAAGCCTAATCCAAGAGGAAGCACTGGGTATGGAAAAGAATTTAGATATGCTAACTATAAAGATTGGGGTTATGGAGACTATGAGGATGTTGTTTCTGGAGTTGATAAAGTAATTGAAATGGGTATAGGTGACCCTGATAAACAATTTGTAATGGGATGGAGTTATGGTGGTTATCTTACAAGTTTTATTGTTACAAAAACTAATAGATTTAAAGCTGCAAGTATGGGAGCGGGTCTCCCTAACCTTATTAGTATGGTTACTACAACTGATATTCAGGATTATTTAGTAGCTCACATGGGAGCTGAATTCTGGGAAGATTATGAAACATATGAGAAACATTCTGCTATTTACCAGATAAAAAATACTACTACACCTACTCAAATTATTCATGGAGCTAATGATTTAAGAGTGCCATTTACACAAGGTCAAGAATTTTATAGAGCTCTCGACAGATTAGGTGTTGACACTGAAATGGTAGTATACCCAAGAACACCTCACGGTCCTAGAGAACCTAAATTTTTAATGGATGTGTCAGAAAGAATTTTAACTTGGTTCGAAAAATACAAATAAAATAAGTTATGAGTAAACTTAACAGACGTAGTTTTATAAAAAAAACATCATTATCTGGTGCAGCAATTGCATCATCGTCTTTATTTGCAAGTAGCACCCAATCTAATACCTACTTAAAATCTCCTTTTGATGATTTAGATACACTTGCAACAAATGACTGGTGGAATAGAGCCGATAATCCAATTATTGACTTAAAAGTTAATAGAGATAGAGTAATTGCATTTGGTATTTATACTTTATCAAATAAAATACTTAAGTTATCTGCTCAACTTTTTCCTCTTTATCCTGAGGAGTCTAGAAATATTAAATTAGAAATAAATAAAAATGGAAAATGGAAAAATATAAAAACAAAAAAAATAAACGATATAGGTTGGAATACTACATTTGTAATTACTAATTGGGATGATTCAAAAGATATAAAATACAGACTTAAACATGGTAAAAACGCTGAATTTATTGGTTTAATAAGAAAAAATCCAACGGATAAAAAAAATATTGTTTTAGCAGCATTTTCATGTAATAGTAATAAAGATAGAGGTGATAGAAAAAACTATGTAAATAATATAAATCATATTGATCCTGACATTTTATTTTTTGCAGGAGATCAATCTTATGACCACAAAGAACATACTGCTGCATGGCTTAAATTTGGAATGCAATTCAGAGAAATATTTCGTGAAAGACCATGTATTACAATCCCTGATGATCATGACATAGGCCAAGGAAATTTATGGGGAGAAAATGGAAAAGTTGCATCATCGCCAGCTGGTAATGATGGTGGTTATTACTATCATAAAGAATACGTTAAAATGGTTGAAAGAGCGCAGACAAATCATCTGCCTGATCCATATGATAAAACCCCTATAGAACAGGGAATTGGAGTATATTATACAAATATAGAATACGGAGAAGTTGATTTTGCAATAATTGAAGATAGAAAATTTAAATCTGGACCAAATGGCAAAATACCAAAACAAGGTCCAAGGCCAGACCACATAAATGACCCAAATTATGATCCCAAATCTATCGATTTAGACGGCCTTAGTTTACTTGGTGATAGACAACATAAGTTTCTAAGTGAATGGAGTGAAAAAAAAGATAATTCAGTAATGAAAGCAGTATTATCACAGACTGGATTTTGTGGAGGAGCACATCTCCATGGCAGTAAAGAAAATAGATTACACGCAGATTTGGACTCAAATGGATGGCCACAAAAAGGAAGAAATAAAGCATTAAAGCTTATTAAAAGAGCTAATGCTGTGCATATTGCTGGTGATCAACATCTTGCAACTGTTATTCATCATGGAACAGATAAATTCGAAGATGGACCTTGGGCATTTGTTGTTCCTGCAATAGTAAATAACTACTATAGCCGATGGTGGTGGCCAAAAAATGAAAAATCAGGTGAAAAATCTAATAATGTTTTACCTTGGAACGGTAGATATTTAGATGGATTTAATAATAAAATTACTATGCATGCTTATGCAAATCCAGACTCAGATTCAAGTGGGGCTGGTTATGGTATAATTAAATTTAATAAAGAAAGGAAAGAAGTTACTTTCGAGTGTTGGCCTAGATATCAAGATGTTAGAAATAATAATTCAAAACAGTTTAAAGGATGGCCTATTACTGTTTCTCTTTGATAGATTTATACCATCTATCTGGATTTAGCTTATTATATTCTTTTCCCATACCTAAATCCATAAAAATAGGATCAATCATATCTTTTTCCCATTCCTTAAATTTAGATTTAAGTCTATTATAGATTGGTTTAGATGAATCAATAATATTTGATTCTTCACTCATATCATTTTTCAAGTCAAAAACATACTCTTCATTTTTTATTCTTAGGTATTTATATCTCTCATCTCGTACTACATCAATGTCTTTATCAGGATTTTTCCAATATAAATATTCATGTGGTGATTCATTTTTATCTCCATTTAAATATGGTAAAAGATTTACACCATCGATTTTATTTTTAATATATTTTTCTGCTTTTGCGGCTGATGCTACTGTAGCAAAAATATCTAAAGCAATAATTGGCTTGTCATACTTTATACCTGCTCTTATTTTTTTAGGCCATTGCATTACAAAAGGAACTCTAATGCCACCCTCAAAAAAATCCCCTTTAATTCCCCTTAAAGGACCATTATCTGAAAAATTATACCACTCTACTCCTCCATTATCTGAAAAGAAAATAACTATAGTATTATCAGAAATATTCTTTTCTTCAAGTTTATCTAATATCAATCCAATTCCATCATCCATGGATGATACCATCGCAGCATAGGTTCTTCTCTTTTCAATATCTATATGACTATTTCTTTCTAAATCTCTCTGTGTAGCTTGTAAGGGAGTATGTGGAGCGTTGTAAGAAAGGTACATGAAAAAAGGATTATCAGAATTATCATCTATAAAGTTTACTGCATTATCAGACAATTCTTCTGTTAAATATTTTTTAGTATCAATTCTCTTTCCATTGTCGTAAATTCTAGTAATATACCCATCCATTTGCCTTCTTGCCTCTGTCAAATCATTTAAAGTAAGATCATCAGGAAAATACCTGTGTCCACCAATTAAAAAACCAAAAAACTCATCAAAACCTCTTTTTTCAGGAACAAGAGATTCATGGGCTCCAAGGTGCCACTTTCCGATTGCTTTTGTTTTATAATTAACATTATTTAAAACTTCAGGGAGAGTTTGCTCTGTTAAAGGAAGGCCCATCAAAGAATCTTTAGGAGCTAGTAAAATATTACGAGTATATCCAAATCTATTCTGATATCTTCCTGTGATTAATCCTGCTCTACTTGGAGAACAAACAGCATATGAAACGTATCCCTCAGTAAAAAAAACTCCATTATTGGCTATTCTATCAATATTGGGAGTAAATATTTCCTTGCTACCATGAAATCCAACATCGGCATAACCTTGATCATCACTTATTATAACAATAATATTTGGAGGATTATCATTTGAAAAATCACAAGAAATTAAATTTAAAGTGAGTGATAAAATAAATAAGAATCTAATCATAGTCTAATTTGGATAAAATATTTCTCTTTCATAAAGGTCTTTAAGTATTTCTTTTTTTGAATATAATAATTTAAAATATCTATCATTAGCCCAATCACGGTATAGGTTTCTATAAAACTTACTGTTAGGATTACCAGACTGACCTGGTGCATTTGAAGCTAATGAATTATCCCAATCTTTTGTGTCAATGATAACTCTAAATGTAGCTCCTGAAGATTGGCTAAGGTTAGATCCTGTAGACCCTGGAGTATAAGCATTCCCTCCTCTTGGATAAGAATTAAAACTCAATATCTTATTAATTGAATCATTAACAATGCTTTCAAGGGGATGTTTAACTTTAATATGTTTATAATTATCTTGTCCATAAACCCAATTTTCAACTTTATTACCAAACCTTAATTCAATTTGATCTACTGAGTACATAAATGTTTCTTTAAAAAAATTTTCTCTTTCTATACTTTTAATAGTACTAAGTTTTTGAATTATTTTAAAAAGCTGAATATTTAAAAGGTTTTTTACTTCTTCTGGTACATATTTTTTATAAAAATTTCTAATAATTTCCCTTTCCCAGTTTACATATATTAGAGCTTCTATAGAATTTTTTTCTAGCTTATTATCCCACCCTTGAAGTAATTTAAAATATTGCTCATATTTATTCTTAAGTTTAATGTCTTTAGACATTTGAAGAATTTGAATAGAAGGAATAGATAGGTAATCAACCTGAAGACTAATCATATCTTCCATAGTTAAATTAGAACCAGACTGCAAAACATCATTAACTCTATCACCCCTATATGGATCTGACCAAGAAAATCCAATAGCATTCCAATTTTCATATGAACTTGGTGTTACGTTTTGATTTGCAGTGGCGAAAAACTCATCTTTAGGATTAAATATGTTTGGTTTATCTATTATCGGAAGGTATCCGTCCCATTCATAATTCCCATCTCCCATAACAGGTACCATCCCACTATGGGTATTCCTTATTGGCGCAATTCCAACAGCTTGCCATCCTATATTTCCTTCTTTATCTGCCCATACCATATTCTCTCCGGGAATATTACTGTAATTACATGCATCTCTGAACTCTTCCCAAGAATATGACTGATTCATTCTAAGAGATGCTAAATATGGAGAACCACCCACTTCTAGCCATCCACATCTAACAGAATAAGCTTTATTCCTAATATTATCAACAAATGTTACTGGGCCATGAATTGAATATTTTAATTTTACTTCAATATCTTCCATGTCCTTTACTTTTATTAATTCTTTAATGGTTTTAAAAGTTAACCATTTGCCTTTATGCCAATACTTATCAGGATTATCAGGATGTAACTCATAGACATAAAGGTCTTCTGCATCAGTTCTAAAAACTGTTAAACCCCAAGCTCCAAAACCATTATGACCGATTGAAATACCAGGTATTTCTGGCTCTCCACCACCAATTACATCCCAGCCTGGAGCTATAAGATGCGTGAGGTATCTGAGAGACGGAGCGACAATACTTCTGTGAGGATCATTAGCTAAAATTGGATATCCAGTCTCTGATTTTTTTCCAGAGATTGCCCAATTATTACTTCCTATAGAAAAGTCATCATTAAAATCAAAGTCAATTTTATGTAATAATGATATGTTATCGTCACTAAAATTTCTGTATTCTTTTTTTATATATTCTTCTTTAAAATTTATTGGCTTTCTAAAGGCATTGTATAGTTCCAAAATATCATTATCTAAATCCTCTTTTTCAATTTTTTTGTCAAGTTTTAAGGAAGGATCCTTAGGATGAAGCCAAAGTAGTTCTTTAACCTTATCCTCTCCTATTATTGATACTGCTCTACCTATATTTAGTTCCTGATCAATATTTCCTAAAAGTCCCTGGTGCCTTGATATCACAACTTGAGGAGTCCATAATTTTGGTTTTATTCCTAATAAATCAAATTCTATTGGTAACATTTCAGGATTTTGTAAAGTCTCATTTATATATGCATTCACACCATCGGTATATGATGTTATGATTTCATATCCGTCATCATGATAGTGATTTAATTCATCTTTCAAATCACCTCTGAACATAAAAAGTCTTGTGCCAATATCCCTTTTTAATTCTTTTTCACCAAAAATTTCAGAAACAGTACCTGTAGCTTGTCTTCTCCAAATTTCAAATTGAAAAAGCCTATCTCTTGCTGAAAGATAACCTTGCATAAAAAAAAGATCATTTTGATTATTTGCATAAATATGATTGATACCATAATTGTCTCTCAGAACCTCAACAGACTCTTTAATATCAAGCTTCTTTTTTGAGGTACACGAAAACGAGATTAATATTACGATTAAAATATTTAGATATTTTTTTTTAATCATGAAATTTATTGGTCGAGCTAATTTATTTTAACATCAACATTATCAGGTTTTAAATTTTTATTTTTCACATATTTTTCAAGCCATGAATCCATTTCATATAGAGTGTGAAGTATAGACTCTTTAGCTCTGTAACCATGACTTTCTTTAGGTAACATTACAAGTTTAGAAGTACCTCCATGACCTTTTACAGCATTAAAAAACCTAACACTTTGAATAGGGAAAGTACCTGAATTATTATCCTCTTCTCCATGAATTAATAATATTGGTTCATTAACCTTATCAGCATGCATAAATGGAGACATATAATTATATAACTCTGGTGCTTCCCAATAAGTTCTTTCTTCTCTCTGGAAACCAAATGGAGTTAATGTTCTATTATATGCTCCGCTCCTAGCTATACCTGCAGCAAATAAATTTGAATGAGCTAAAAGATTTGCAGTCATAAATGCACCATAAGAATGTCCTCCAACTCCAACTCTTTCTCTATCTCCAATTCCCATATCAACTATTTTATCAATGGCTGCTTTTGCATTCATAACTAATTGTTTTCTAAATGAATCATTGGGCTGATCACCATCAAAACCTACTATTGGCATTTCAGTGCTAGCCATTACTGCATAACCCCTTAAAGCCCAAAATATTGGTGATCCATAATTTATCCTAGTAAATCTATAGGGTGAACTTCTAACCTGACTAGCTACAATTTTTGAGGTATATTCTCTTGGATATGCCCAAATTAATACTGGAAGTCTACCCTCTTTTTCTGGATCATATGATTTTAATGTATAAACTTCAGCACTCAAATCAATTCCATCATCTCTTTTATAATTAATTACCTCTTTCTTTAATTGTTCTAATTTTTTATATGGGTTTTCAAAATCAGTTATTCTTGTTATACCATTTGTTTGAGTATTTCTTAAAAAATAATTTGGATTTTCTGATTTAGATTCCCGAGATGTTATAATTATTTTTTCGTTTTTATTAAATATTTTTATTGGTCTTTCATAATAAGGAGCTTCTGATCTGAAAAGAATTTTATTCTCAAGAGATTTAATATTGAAAGAGCTGTAAAAAGGTCTATATCCTTCTGGAGATCCTCCTTGACCTATCATTAAAATTGAGTTTTTTTTAATTTGAAATATATTTCTTCCATAATTATTCTTAGTTAAAATAACCGATCCAGGATCAGAATAAATATCATCATATTTCCTATTAAATAAGACCTTTTCAATTGATTTGGATTTAGTATTTATTAATGATGTAATGTCACTTCTATTTTTCCATAACCTCTCAGAAAGAATAGCATATTCAGAATCTGACCATCTAATGTTTCTGAATCTTAATTTAGTTTTGGTTAGTACTTCTTTTTCTGATGTAAATGGTTTTGATAATGTATAAACTATATCTCTGAACTCCACATCATTTCTTGGATCTCCGCCATCATTTGCTTCTACCCAATAAAGTTCACTTCCTTTATCATTTCTCCAAGAAACTGATCTAATTCCTAACCTAGTTGCATCAAATCCTGTAGGTCTTACCTCATCAATTGGAATGTCTGAAATCATATTAATAGATCCTGATGACAAGTTTACAACATCAACTCTATATGGAAATCTATAATATGGAACTAAGTAGGAAAAAGGTTTTTTAATGGTTTTTATCATTAAAAAATTATTATCAGGAGACAGATCATATTCTTTAACCATTCCTTTATTTAATACAGTTATTTCTTTAATATCTAATGAAATTTTTACTAATGAAACACATGAATAATGTTCAAACAAAAGTTCTTCATTTTTATTTTTTATTAAATCCTGATATGTCCTTGAGGGAGCATTTTGATTATTTGTTTCTTGAATAATTGGTCCAGAAGGTATTTTACTTATTATAGGTTTTTGATCATTGCATTTTAAACTTATAAGAATTTCATTACTTGAATTAAACCATTGAAATGGTTTTACATTAATATCATTTACTAATACATCTGATAAGCGTGATGATTTTCTTGACTCTATATCCAATACCCAAAGTTCAACCCCATTATTTGAAGTATTTGTAAAAGCAATTTTTTTCTCATCAGGAGACCAACTAAAATTTGAAAATCTCCCGTTTTTTGGATAATCTACATCAATTTCATTTCCTGATTTTACATCAATAATTGAAAAAGATTTATAATAAGACATTCTAGATGAAGTATATCTAACCGGATCAAGTCTAGTCCCGGCTATTCTTAACTCATCTTTTGCTAAATCAGAAATTGACTGATAACCATCTCTATTTAAAATAAGACCAAATGTTCCTTGATTATTAAGGTTTAACGATGGAGGTGGATTTGCATCAATTAAAGATTTAATTACATCAGGAGGAATTTTATATTCTTGACTATATAACGATGAATTTAAAACAAAAAAAAGTAATATAATTTTTCTCATAATTAAAAATTATTTTAATACTATAGTATTTATATCCATTGAATTCATCTTTTTAATAAATTCCTCAAGATCATTACTTACTAAGGTCTCATATGCAACTCCAACCTCCTCAAGTCTATTATGAAGAAGTTCATAAACGTCATAATATGAGTCTGCTGGTCTAAAATCAGAAATCTGAACATTTTCAGCTAAATATGTAAGCTTTTCACCAATCATTTTTTGATATCTAACTGCATCTTGTCCTTTCCCCGTAGTTTGAAGTTGTAATAATTTCTTTTCTATTTCTAAAAACTTACTTTCTAAATTATTTACTTCATCTATTAGGTCAACTCCTTTATTTGTACTTAATAATATTGATTTCAAATCCAAAAGCTGCCTTCTTACACTTTCTATAGAATTAACATATCTAGCAGTTGTATTTAAATCATCATATATTTTATGCATCAAATTATTTTGTAAACTTATATCTTCAAGAGATCCCTCAGAATGAGGATCTTTCATAACAATCATCTCTTTTTCCGATATATTTCCATCAAACTCAATACTTACTGAATAAGTACCAGGTGGTTGCATAATAGAAACATTTGAAGGTAACTTTCTTGTCCTATTATCCCCTATTGATACCCAATCAGCATATAACGGCTTGGTTCTCATTACTATTGGATCACTTTTTTCTCCCATATAATTCCACCATACCCTATTTATGCCTTTTTTACCTTTATCTCTTATAGTTCTTACTGTATCTCCTTTTGTATTTGTAATTACAATTTTAATATCCTTACTATCATCGAGCCAATAATTTATTGAGGCACCACTAGGTGGATCTTGACCGGTTGAAGCCTCTGGAAACATTTGCAAAGTACTTGTTACACTTTGAAATCTATAAGAGGGTTTTATATCAAAAAGGTGTACTCCTTTTTTAGAAATATCATTATTTAGTTGTTGTAGAGGAGATATATCGTCTAAAATCCAAATTCCTCTTCCATAAGTACCAATTACAAGATCATTGAAGTGTTCTTGGATATCAATCCAATACATAGGTGTATGTGGAAGATTAGACATTAATTCTTGCCAATTTTCTCCGTCATTAAAAGAAACGTATAATTTATTCTCTGTTCCTAAGTATAATAATCCCTCCCTAACAGGGTCTTCCTTTATACATCTTGTATAACTCAAATTACTATCATCAATTCCTTCTGTTATTTTTTTCCATGACTTACCATAATTTTCAGTTTTATATACATAAGGTTCAAAATTTCCAATTTGATGAAATTCAATCGTTAGGTATGCTTTACCCTCATCCCATTTGGATGCTTCAATATTTCTTACAACACCAAGCTTTGGGAGATTTGGTATATTCTTAGTTACATTAGTCCATGTCTCTCCACCATCTTGACTAATATGAACTAATCCGTCATTGGTTCCTGCCCAAAATAATCCTTTTTTCACAGGAGACTCATCAAAAGCATAAATCACATTAGCATATTCTACAGCAATATTATCACCGGTTAGTCCACCAGAAAATCCTTGCATATTTTTATCATTAAGTGATAAATCTGGACTTATAACCTCCCATGTTTGTCCGTCATTAGTTGTTCTATGAACATATTGACTTGTTACGTAAATTGTCTTATTATCATGTGGTGATATTAGAAGAGGAAATGTCCACTGAAAACGATATTTTAATAAAGAAGCGTGGCTACCAGCACTTAGCTCTGGCCAAACCTCTAACTGCCTAAATTGATTTGTGTTTTCATTATATCTAGTAACGATACCACCCAGAGGTCCATATCCTGATGCACTAGACCATATAATGTCTGGGTCTTTTGGGTCAGCTGTAGCAAAACCACTTTCACCACCTCCAATAGTCCTCCACATTCCTGACTGTATCATTCCAGGACCAAACCAATTTGCACTTCTTGTTCTACTGGGTCCTTTCATTGAAGGTCCATCTTGTCTATTTGTTAAAACATTATAAGGAATATTATTGTCAGTAGTTACGTGATAAAGCTGAGCTATTGGAAGAAAAGTTCTATGCCAGGTTTTTCCTCTATTTTGTGAAATAGCAATACCACCGTCTCCAGCGACTGCCATCCTATCACCATTATTAGGATCAATCCACATCTCGTGGTGATCCCAATTTGGAGAAGACTCCCTTGGTCTATTCTCTAGAGATAATCCACCATCAATACTTGAAAAGAATGAATTACTCATAAAATATACCTCATTTGGATTATCTGGAGAAGCAGTAGTTCTTGTGTAGTATGCTTGCCTACCTCCTAAATCCCTATTAGAATTAATTAATTTAAAAGTTTTTCCATTATTTTCAGATCTCCACAATTCACCTGATTCTGTCTCTTCACCTTTGTAAGGAACCCCATCTCCAGTTTCGATAAGAGCATAAAGTCTATCAGGAGCAGCGGGGGTCATTGCTAAAGCTATTTTCCCAACATCTTTAGAAGGTAGACCATTTCCTTTCAATTTATTCCATATCATCCCACCATCGGTAGACTTAAATATACCACTCCCTGGACCACCACTAATTCTTTGCCAAGTTTTAAGTTCTAAATGCCATGCCCCAGCAAATAATACTTTAGGATTATCTGTATCCATTACCATGTCAGATATTCCAGTATTAGTATCTACAAAGAGTGTTTGATTCCATGAATTTCCACCATCATGGCTAACAAAAACTCCTCTTTCTCTCTGTGGAGAATAGGCATGACCTAAAGCGCCAACATAAATTTTATTTGGGTCATTGGGATGTACTATAATCCTAGAAATTCTACCAGAATTTTTTAGTCCAATATGTTTCCAAGTCTCTCCACCATCTTCTGATTTATATACTCCATCTCCTATCGATACATTCGATCTTATTGAACTTTCGCCTGTACCTACATACACAACCATTGGATTTGAAGGAGCGACTGCAACTGCACCAATTGAGTGAACTTCTTGACTATCAAATATTGGGAACCAATTTAAGCCTCCATCTTTTGTCTTCCATACTCCGCCCGATGCTGCACCGACATAATATATCATTGGCTCATTAGCAACTCCAGCGACACATGTAAGCCTATTTCCAACTGGACCAACATGCCTGAATTTCATATCTGAAATTGTAGCTTTACTTATTTCCTGGGTATAGGATAAAAATGGTAAAGCAAATAAAATAAAAAAGTAAATTTTGATTTTCATATTATTTATTTAGTGTAATTATCAATTAATTTTCGAACCTTCCTGGAGTGTAAGGTGCACCGAGAAGCTTCATCTTATCTTCAAATTTTTTAACCATTTCAACTAATGATTCTACTTTAGATTTAATAGGTAAAAATTCCTCTTTTGCAATCTCAAAGCTATTCATATGAGTTTCTGTTGGTGAAGAAGTCGAATACTTTTGCTCACTAGCAATAATTCCTACTCTTGACGAAGGAGTTGGAATTTGTTGGATATCTAGACGTCTTTTTACGTTATCCCCATAAAACAAAGTACTTACGATCCTAGAATTTTCTTTTATTTGATTAAATTCTAAGGATAATTCATTTATAGGCTTTTCAAGTTTCATTATAGCCACTTCAAAGTATCTAATTTTATTATTTATCTCAGATAAAATACTTGAATAAGAACTGATCTCTCCTTGCATTTTAGCAACATCTCTCTGAAATTTAACTTTTGCCTTTCTGTCTTCAGCAGGAAGGACAGTGTTTTCAAGAAGAGTAACAGTAAAACTTTTTGGTTCTACAAGTGATGTAACATTTCCATCCTCTAAATAATCCATTTGAACAGTGTACTCTCCTGGTTCAACTAAAGTCCCCTCTCTTGTCCCAGCAAAAGGATTATAGAAGGATGGTGATGATAAATTAATCGGGTTTGTTACTTCATACCTTAAATTCCAATGAAATCTATTTAAACCTTTAGTTGGTTTTTTTAATAGTTTTTTTACTACAACATCATCAGAATTTTTTATGGTAAATAGTAAATTAACATCACCCTCATCCATTTCAGCCTTTAATTCTTCATAACTGGGATAAGAAACGTCTTTATTATTTTTTACTAAATTCTTTTCAGCATCCTTTCTTTTATCTCTAATCGATTTATAGTTTTCATTATAGTAATAGTTTATCATGGCAACAGGATCAAGATTATCACCAGTGTAGAAATTGTCTCCCTGAAAAGATTTACCTGGGAGACCTAGAGGAGAAGCTTTTTCCCACATAATAGCTTCTCTAGTAGATAGTAGCATTGCTTTCTCAGATATTGTTTCATTTTCAATATTTCTAAGTGGAGAGTAATCATCTAAAACATAAAAACCCCTACCAAATGTTCCAAGAACTAGATCGTTCATGTCTCGCTGAATGGCAATATCTCTGACAGCAATAGTTGGCAGGCCATTTGATAATTCTTTCCAAACTTTACCGTTATTAGGTGAGAAAAATACACCAAATTCTGTACCACAAAAAATTAACCCAGAATCAATGTGATCCTCCTCAATTGAATATACACTTCCTCTAATTGGGAGATTACTACTAATTGATTTCCAAGTAACTCCTTTATTTTCTGTCATAAAAATATATGGTTTAAAATCTCCATATTTATGGTGGTTAAAAGCAACATAAATAACATTCTCGTTATGATGAGAAGTATAAACAGAATTTACATAGGACTGTTTTGGTGCTCCTGGTATATTATCAATTTTCTTCCATGACTCTCCACCGTTTGATGTAATTTGTACTAAACCATCGTCAGTACCAATAACAATTAGTTCCTCATTAATAGGCGATTCAGAAAGTGCTACAATTGTTCCGTAAGGTGAAGTAGATCCATTTTTTGATACAGCATCCATACTCAAAACTCTATCATAAACCTTGAGTTTGTTTCTATCAATTTTTCTAGATAAATCTTCACTAATAACTTCCCAGCTGTTACCGTAGTTATCTGATTTAAAAACCTTATTTGCAGCAAAGTATAATCTTCCTGATTTATGATTACTGACAGCAAGGGGTGCATCCCAATTCCACTTATAACCAAGTTCTCCTTTTCTTGATATGGGTTTTATTCCCACCTCTTCACCACTTTTTTTATCATATCTTACTAACCAACCGTATTGAGACTGAGAATACACAATATTCGGATTTTTAGGATCAACTTGCGACTCAAACCCATCCCCACCATGAGTAATAAACCAATCCTGATTAGTTATTCCATGTGATGTATTTACTCTCGATGGCCCCCCAATTGTGAAATTATCTTGAGTACCACCATATATATTGTAGAAAGGAACATCATTATCTACTGCAACTTTATAGAACTGTGTTATCGGTAAATTCTTTTTAAAATCCCAATTTTTTGCAGCATCAAAAGTCTCGTAAATACCTCCATCACAACCAATTAGCCAGTGATTGTTATTATTTGGGTTAATCCACATTGCGTGATTATCAACATGCTTAAAGTCCTCTCCAACATTTTTAAATGTTTTACCTCCATCTTTGGTTACAGACATCCAGGTATCCATAACATACACAGTACCTAAATCTATCGGATCTGCAAAAATTTCTTGGTAATAATTACCACTTGTTACTTTGCCACTTTGCTTAGACCACGACTCACCCATATCTTCAGATTTATAAAATCCCCCTTTTCTATCAGCTGCCTCAACTATAGCGTAAAGAACGTTATTATTAACAGGAGATATGTCCATTCCAATTCTTCCTATTTCAACAATTGGCAATCCTTTATTAATTTTTTTCCATGTTTTTCCTGCATCCGTTGATTTGTACATACTTGATCCTGGTCCTCCACCAACATACGTATATACATGCCTTCTTCTTTGGTGTGCTGCTGCGTATAATACATCTGGATTTTTTGGGTCCATGTGAATTTCATTAATTCCTGTGTGCTCGTCTATGTATAAAACTCTCTTCCAGTTATTTCCTCCATCTTCTGACATATAAACACCTCTCTCTCCACCTTTACTCCACAGGGGACCGTATGCAGAAACATATATTACATCGGAGTTATTAGGGTGAACTATAATATTTCCAATATGTTCAGAATTTTTTAAACCTACATTTTTCCAAGATTTACCTCCATCAGTAGACTTATAAACACCATCACCATACGCTACTGATCTTTGGTTATTATTTTCTCCAGTACCAACCCAAATTACATTTGGATTATTCGGATCAATGGTGACACATCCAATTGAGTAAGAATCTTCACTATCAAATACAGGGATATATTCTAGACCCCAGTTTGAAGTCTTCCAAACTCCACCAGATGCTACTGCGACATAGTATTCAAAAGGGTTATTTGGATTCACAGCAATATCAGATACCCTTCCAGAGGTTAGCGCAGGCCCTACAGATCTCCATTTTAATCCGTTTAGTGATATTTTGTCTAAGTAATTCGTTTCTGTTTTGTTTTTTTTCTGAGATATAGATTCAAGGCTACATAAAAGAAATAATAATAAAAATAAGTAAGTGGTTCTCATAATAATTGGATTAATACAATAAATAAAATTATTTATTATTCTAATCTACCAATAACTATGGTAAAATTCAAGTTAAAGTATTCTATACAAGATTAAAATTAACTAAGGAGCTAGATTCTTAAATTATATCTATAATTTTTTCTGCATTATTATTAAAAATAAATGAATCACCTTTTTTTTTATCTAATAAAATTCTTCCAATTGGAGAAGAAAGAGATATAGCGAATACTGAATGATCATCAATTATATACTGACCTAAACCTATAGATATTAAGTATTTATTTGTATTTGTAATTACTAGACTACCATAATTAACTGATTTATATTTTTTTTTTGTGTCAAGTAATTCAATTTTTTTTAGTTGATTCTTTTTTTGAATAAGTTGATTATTTAGCTTATCATATTCAATCTGCATAGTAGACCTACTAGTCTCAAATTTATCTCCAGCACTACTTTTAGTTATATTATTCTTTTCATCAGATAAGATATTAAGCTCATTTTCTATAATCAATATTTTATCCCTTAGAGAAACGGTAATTTCATTTAATACTTTATCCTTAAACATGTGAGTTATAATTCTTAATTATGAGAGTCTACTACCCTTTTAACAAATTCTCCAACCTTTGTAGAATCTAACCAGCGAGCAACAATTACCATATCATGATCTGGGATTACTACGACGTAATTTCCACCGAAACCAGATCCATAGTATATATTTTCAGATAATCCCTTCCAGTATCTATCTCCCCTGTTAAGCCACCACATGTACCCATACGTAGGATTATTTTCAGAAGGAACTCTTATCATATTAATCCATTCAGGTGATATAAGCCTTTCTTTATCCCATACCCCATCTCGTAAGAAAAGTAATCCAAATCGTGCATGATCCTCAGAGTTTATGAAGATACCACCACCAAAGTGACCGCCACCACTTACTGATTGTACATTAACCCCATCAACAATGATCATTGAATTATCGTATCCGTACCACCTCCAAGTTGAAGAAGCTCCAATTGGATCCATAATATTTTCTTTAAGTACTATAGGTAGAGGTTTTCTAAATACATTGAGCAGGGAGTATGATAATAAATTTACCCTCACATCATTGTACTTATATGCCTGACCTGGAGGCAAAAGTTTCTGCTTTTTAATTTCTTCTAGAGAAAGTCCTGTTGGAGGTCTATCTGCCCAGTCGTAAGTTCCAAATAATTCACCAGACCACTGAGAAGACTGGTTAAGAAGGTGGTGCCAAGTTATCTGACTGTTATGAGGATCGTCGAACTTGCCGTCCCATATATAATCTTTTAATTTATCGTTAACATAAATAAGATTTTTATCGTGAGCAATACCTGCAACTGTGGATAGGTAGCTTTTTGTTACGCTGAATGTCATGTCTACTCTTTTTGTATCTCCCCACTTTCCGACGATATACCCATTTTTAATGATTAATCCATTTGTCTCTCCCCTCTTTTTAGTTGGTCCCTTTATTTTATATCCCGGCTCACGTCCAAATGATTTGAGTATAGCAATTCTAAGATCTTTTTCTACCGAATTTTCATTATTTCTTGCAAACTCAATAGCTTGATTTAATTTCTTGGAATCTATACCTTGAGATTCTGGAGATTTTTCTTGCCATTCATTTCCAGGAAAATAAGGGTTTTGTGCTTTTGATGAAAACGAAAAAAATATAATTAATAAAATAAATCTCATAATTTGAATCTAATAACTAATATGATTTTTTAAAAATAATTATATTGTTATTAATTACTAAAAATGAAATATATAATTATATACTTAATAATATTTATTACACATTTTTCATGTAAATCCTCCTTAGACTATACATTATTAGAGAAAAAAATAATTGAAACATTAAACTCTCAAAAAGGAGATTTTTCAGTAGCATTTAAAAATTTATCCAATAAGAAGACTATCCTGATTAATGAGAATGAGGAGTTTCATGCTGCGAGCACGATGAAAACCCCAGTAATGATAGAGGTATTTAAAAAAGCTCAAAAAGGAATAATTTCTTTAGATGATTCTATAAAAATAAAAAATGAATTTAGAAGCATTGCCGATGGGAGTACTTTCAAGCTTTCATCATTTGAGGATA
>CEQL01149163.1_pt1 | contig 34012 bp, 31 predicted proteins | sample 356281 | NCBI WGS metagenome assembly CEQL01 (sample SAMEA2621203, study PRJEB7988) | marine metagenome | biome: marine biome (ENVO:00000447); feature: surface water layer (ENVO:00002042); material: "saline water (ENVO:00002010), including plankton (ENVO:xxxxxxxx)" | depth 5 m
GCAATGTCAATGCAGTACTCTACTATTGAGCTAACGGCCCGAAAATTAAAATACTTATATCATTAATTTTTTTTAAAAAAAATATTAGTTTCCTTATTTATTGCATACATTAATGAGAAATTAATCATAAATAATGTAATATTAAAATTATTAAAAAAAGATCCACTTGGTAAAATTGGAACAAAATTTATTAGTAAAAATATAAGGCACCCTGCCTGAATATAATTCCTTGTATCTATTATTTTTCTTATCAATCTAAAAGCAAGGTAGAAAATTATTCCCATGATAATTATTGTGCCGACAATGCCATGCTCAGACAACATCTCAATATAGATTTGATGAGGATGAGTTAAACAATAATACTCATTATGAATTGAATTTTTATCAGTATCGCATGTTTCAACTCTGTAATTTTTATTACCTACTCCAAACCAAGGGTTGTTTTTAAAAACATAAAATCCTGACTTATATAATTTTATATAAAGACTATTATTTAAAAACTTTTCTCTTTCATCTTTTGTATTTATTTTTATGTATAGCTGATCAATGTACCTATATTTGACATAATCTGAGAAATTTACAGTTAATAGGAAAATTATAAAAAGTGTTGAGAAAACTAAAATTTTGTCTCTTAATTTTACGTAATCAATTATTGAAATGAAAATGGAAAATCCTATCAAAGCTTTTAAACCATTAGATCTTTCGCCTGTAACCATTACTCCAACTAAACAAAAAAAAATAATAAGGAATCCAAGCAGTTTTAATATCTTTTTCGATTTTAAAAAATTTAATACAAATCCTACAACTATAAAAGAGAAACCACATAAAAATGCTCCAGGGATTGGTTCTGTTTTAAAAAAACTTACAACTCTATAACCTCGAGTTTGGGCATTAATAGCATTTTCTATTCCTCCAAAACCTAAAATATTACTCCCAGTAAATCTTTCGATATAAACGTCAATCAGTACTACGAAGAATATTATGCTCCAAATTTTTAGAATGCTTAAATTTTTCTCATTAATAAAAAAAAGATAGTTTATCATTAGAAAGAATAAGATAAATCTTACAAAACCAAAGTTTCTGTAAATTCCCGACATTATATCGTTTGAGATAAGAGAATTAAATACAAGATACAAATTGAGAATAATTAAAAGTAAAACTGGTTTAAAATCGTAAATTCTAATATCATTTTTAATAAAATAAATTAATATAAAGCATAGACCAAATAACACAGTATTAATCAGTGAAACACTTGAGCCTAAAATTATTGAGATAGGCAAGAAAGATAATAATACTGTTGGAATAATTATTTTTATATTATTCATGTTTTAATTTAAACTTTTCACACTTAATTCTTTTTGATTTATGAACTGTCAATTTATTTTCTTTGATGACAGACAATCTTTCGAAAATATTATAAAAAAAGTCTGGTCTTATTGTATCGAAAATAATTTTTGTATTTTCTTTTGAAACAGAATTTAAATAACTAGAGTAAAAATTAAAGTCATAGTGATAATCAAGCGAGTATAAAGAAATTATTAAATCGTAATTTTTTAATGGAAAGTTTTTTTTGTCAAAATCATAAATTTTATATTGGTTATCATTGATGCCATTAAGATTAAAAAATTCTTTTGTTGTTGATAAATTGTTATAGGCTTCATTATTTTTATAATCCCATCCATATTTTATTTTATTTGAAACATAGTTTTTTTCTATTAAATCTATTTTTGTATTAGGAAATTTTTTTAAAATATAAAGCTCTAGACCACCTATTCCTCCTCCAATACTTAAAATTTGTTGTCCATCTACTAAGAAACCTTTAATGTTCTCATATTCGTCATTTATAAGTTTGGAATATTTTCCTGATACCTTTATCGTATCTATCAAATATTTTGAAAAAATTTTTGAAAATAGGTATCTTCCAAATAATTTTCTTATCCTCATTAAAAATTGGTTTGCAAGTTCTATTCTTTGTAGAACCGCTAACTGCGCAATATCTCTTGTAAATTTAAGTTTTTCCATTTTGAATTTTGGTTTAAATATAATTGTTTACATTAAATAACATAATTTATATGTAAATTTACTAAGTAATATAATTTATTTTAATGTATTTTATATGTTATCTTGCAAAATTATAGGAGTTTAAACTGACTCTAGAAAATAGAAAAAAGTGTCCAAGCTGCGGCGAAAAGAATTTTAATGAAATTTATTCCTTGCCTTATAGCTCGGAAAAAATGCAAAATTTTTTAACTTCTTATTATAAAGAAAGAATCAATATTAAAAAATTAGAGAAATTTAAGTTTGTTTTATTAGAATGCAATATCTGTAAAACAATCTTTCAAGAACAAATACCAGATAGTAATTTCTCCTTTGAGTTATATGAGGAAATAATTGATAAAGATGAAAGTTTGGCGAAAAAAGAAGATTTTGAAAAGAAAAATATAATTAAATTAGATTATGAAATAGGACTGATAAAAGGACTTTTTAAAAAAAATAATGAGGAAATAAAAATAATGGAATTTGGCGCTGGGTGGGGTTTCTGGTTAAACTATTTAAAAAAGAATAATTTTAATGTATCTGCTTTTGAAATTTCGAAGTCAAGAATAGATTTTATGAAGAATAAAGAAATTAATGTAATATCAGATCTTCTGTCAGTTAAAGAGAACTTTGATTTTATATTTTCAGAACAAACTTTTGAACACATTTCAAATCCAAGAGATACATTATTTAATTTGTCCAAGATATTGAAATATGACGGTTACATTTTCTTAAGATTTCCTAGTAGTTTCCTTTTCAATTTAAAATTAAATAAAAGTTATAAACCAAAAAATGATTGTGTACATCCTCTAGAGCATATAAATTTATTTAGAAAAAAAAGTTTTGAAGCTATGACGAGTAATTCTAATTTACAAATAATTAATTTTAGATCTCGATACAATTTTAGTATAATTAATGCTTTAAAAGATATAAAAAATTTTTTTTATTTTGACTCCATTCTTATAAAAAAAACAAACAAATAACTATGAGAAAAAAGTTATTAGTTTCCTTCCTCTCATGAGTTTGTAGTATTGAATATAATTTTTAGAAATATAAAAAAATTAATAAATATTTTTTTTTAATTAATACTTAATATCTTATCAAGTGCTAAATAGTGTCTAAACATTGTATATTTTTGTGCATTTCTCTTTAAAATAACTTTATCGGAAAAAACCTTTTTTTCACTTAAACTACAATAGTTTTTTAAACTATTTGAGAGACTCTTTTTATGATTATTTTTGAATAATAAACCATTTTTTCCATCGTTTAAAAATTCTTTAGGTCCATTTGGACAGTCACTTGAAATTACATAAGCATTACTCATTGCCGCTTCAACAATAACAAAACCTACTTCTTCCCATAATGAACTTAATACAAAAATTTCACAATTTTTCATGTAATTTACAATATCCCTTTTAAAACCGAGTAAAAAAATTTTTTCTTTCAATTTTTTTTTATCAATTAACTTAACGAGTTTTCTCTTCTCCTCACCCTCTCCCAATATGATTAAAATAAAATCGTTATTTTCTTTTAAAAATTCTGAAAATTCTTCAATTAAATAAGAAAAATTTTTTTGTTTTGTTAATCTGCCAGCTGATAAAATTATTCTTTTGTTATTTATTGCTATTAGATCGGCAGGAATTCTATTATTTTTTTCAAAATTTTTAATTTTTATTATTGCATCTGGTAAATAATACAAATTTTTTTGACTGAATATTCTTTGATTTTCGAGTTTCTTTTTAAGATCTAAAGTTGGGCACGTTATTATCTTAATTTCATTTGAAATAAATTTCCAAAAAATTCTTCTAACTATATTCAACCTTGGGTATCCGGAAATTCTTAAAATAAATTCAGTTTTAAAATTAAATAGTTTTAAAAGTAATAATGGAAGTGAGGTTATTAAATGTAATATAATTTTGTTGGGCTTTTGTTTTTTCAACATAAAAATAAGTGGGAAAAATGACAAGATGAATATTAAGATATAAGAAATTCTACTACCAAGGAACCCTTTTTTAGGTAGAATTTTGAAATATTTAAAGTTTAAATCAATTAAATTAATTGAGTTTTCATCAATGGTTTCTCTATATTCATCCCATTCACCACAGACATTTATAATTGATACATTATAATCTTTATTAAATTGTTTCAACGAAGTTGCCGAATTTATTGTCGATTTAATAGTTCCCACTGGATTAAGGCATGGAGACCAGTAAAAAATATTTTTTTTCATAATTATATGTTCCTTAATAAATCATACGGATTTAGGTAATTATTTTTTTACTATAAAATTAAAGCCACTACATTGTTCAATGTTTTTAGTGTCACTCGTAAATTTATCTAATAGAATGTTAATGCCTGTTTTTTCAATGTGTCTTTTCCACCTTGGCTGAAATAATATATTTAATGGTGTTGATATTCTGCCCCTAATAGGAAAAATTTCCAAATTTTTAAAATCTTTGAATAAGTATGACAAAGCATCTTTTGAGAATCTGAAGTAATCCTGAAATTTTAGATCAGTAGGAGCATGATAATAAAATAGGTAAGGAACATAACCATACAAAACACCGTTATCTTTGAGCATCATCCTAATATTTCTTACAGCTTGAAAGGGATCATAGACATGTTCTAATACAGCAATACAAATTATTTTATCAAATTTTTTTATTAGTGTTTCATCCAGCTCACTGCATATATCATAGACTATATCTGGATAATCCCCAAAATCATTTACATCAACAGTCAATATTTTTTTTGCTTTAATTTTTGTAAATTTATCACGCATTCCTTTTCCAATATCTAAGATATCATCATTAATTTTAATATCTTCAATTATTCTGTTTCTAAAATCTTTTTGATTCTTGATGTAATAGTTATTAATTTTTGTTCTTTTTATTAAATCAATTAATTTTGAGTTAGTTTTTTCTGGTTGACCAATTATCTTTTTCATATTGTTCCAATTAATTTGCTAGTTTTCTAAAATTTTTTTTACTCTCCACAGCATATTTTCTTTTTTTGCAAACATAAAGGCGTTATACCTTATTTGATTATATCTTTGAAAGTTTTTTGAAACATATTTTATTATTTTAAGCCAACTATTAGAATTATTAAAATTTTTAACAAGGATAGAGTTAAAGTTATTTTTTAATACTTCTCTTAATACTGGTAAATCTGAACATATAATAAGTTTGCCGTTTATCATATAATCAAAAACTTTTAATGGGGAGGTATATTTAGAAATGTCTCCAACATCACCCGAAACAGTAATTCTTTTTGTATATGGTAAAATACAAACATCAATTTTTTTAATCTTATTAGATATTTCTTTAAATGGAACGTGGCTATTGATAATGAGATTTTTACCAAAAAAGGATGATTTTATTTTTTTAACCTCTTTCTTTGTTCCCCCATAGACAATATAGTCATTTTCTTTATTTAGTTTACAAAGTTTCAAAATCATTTCTATTCCTCTTGATTTATAAATTGAACCAAAATATCCTATTTTAATATTTTTATTATGATTGAATTTAAAACGCGGTTTTAAAGATGTCCCATTATGTAAGACTTGTATTTTTTTTTCATTTACATCCCAGTTATCCATAAAATATTTTTTTAAAGTTTCTGTGGTGACTGTAATTTTGATTATTTTTTTAAAATTTAGAAAATTTAATTTCCTTTGTAAAATTTTGATGAACCTACCTTCAATTTCAAGTGTATCATGAATTTCAAGTATCACTTTTTTTTTAAATATACTTAATACGAATGCTGCAAAATAATTTCTTGTAATGAATAAATCTGGATTAAAATTAAAACTTTTAAAAATTGCTATTAAAGAAAATAAATAATACCTTATGCCTGTTGGAAATTTTTCGAACAATTTAAGTCTTAATATTTTAAATTTCTTATCTATATTGTAAAAATTAAAATAATTTTGACCAGTGCCAGTATTTGGTAATATTAAAGTTACTTTATGGTTGAGAATAGAAAGAGCTTCGCATAATTTGGAAACTTGAAGACTGCTGGCATTTTTTGATGGTGCTGCTGAGTTAGATATAATAACAATATTCATTCAAAGCTGTTATTTAACAATATTTAATTATATATATAATCATTAAGTATTTGTAAGGTAATTATATAATTTGTTAAAATTATGTTATTAAAAAAAATAAAAAATATCGTTATTACCATAGACAACAAGTTCTTAAAATCCTTAATAATTGATACATATTTAAAATTAAAATATTTTTTTAAAATAAAAAGAGCTTACGCTTCTATTGGAAAAATTAATATTGAAAAAAAAAGAAAACATACCTTGAATAAAGAATTATTAATATCTCTTACATCTTACTCAAAAAGATTTAGAACATTGCCTTTGGTTTTGTATTCACTCCGAAATCAATCTATTTTGCCTGATAAGATTGAAGTTTGGATAGAAGAAAATGACAAATCTTTACTACCAGACAAAATATATAATTTAAAAGATGTGAAGATTAAAATTTGTGAGAACGGTCTTTATTCATACAAAAAAATTATTCCCTCTTTAAGAGAAGATGACAACAGATTTATAGCTACCTTTGATGATGATATAATATATCCAGAAAATTCATTGGAAGCTTTAATTTTAAAATCCAAAAAATATCCTAATGATATAATCGCTAACAGAATTCACGAGATAAAATTGAAAAATTCCTTACCAGACTCATACGATAAGTGGGAAAAAAATTTCTTAGGTGAAAATGATTTAAGTTTTTTTACAAGCGGGGGCGGAACTCTCTTTCCACCAAAATGTTTTTACAAAGACATTTTTAATAAAAAAAGTTTTATGGAACTTTGTCCATCTGCTGATGATATCTGGTTAAATTGGATGGCGAAATTGAATGATAAAAAAATAAGACACTCAGGAATAGAAACGAAATATACTTTAATAAAAGTGATAAAATCTGGCCTATGGAAAAAAAATGTAAAACAAAACTTTAATGATGTTCAAATAAAAAGAATTATTGAAAAATATGGTTTCCCGTATAAATAAATAAACTTACTTCTTCTAAATTTTTTGGAAGGTTTTAAAGTCTTTTGGAGTGTCAAACTCATGCCAATTAAATTTTTCAGAAATAGCATTTATCTCTAAATTATTTTTTATCAATTCCATCAAAAAATTAGTGAAATCAATTTTTTTGTTATTTTTAAGTATTTTATTAACAAGTCTTTTTTTTAAATATTTAATTGTTTTTTTTGAAAATTTCGTAATACCCAAAAATCTTCCATCAATATTTTCCAAACTAAATGTTTTTTTGCCAAGAGAATAAATTTTACCTTTATTGATTTTAAGAACCTCTAAATCATTTAAAAAATTTGATTTTTTTTTCCATTTTTTTTTCCAATCTGTATCGATAACAGTGGAAATCGAATGTTTACTTTTTATTATTTTACTTAAACATTTTTTTTCAAATAAAATATCTGAATAAATAACTATAGTTTCATCTGGTTTTATTTTTTTCAAAACTTGATTAAATGAATAAACCATATTTGTAGAATTAAAATTTTTATTAAAAATATATTTATATTTATCTAAAGTTTTATTTTTAATAAGTTTAGACTTAAAACCGGTTGCAAAATAAATTTGATAATTTTTGAAACCACAATTACGTAGGATTTTGAGGTTCTTTTCAATAAGCATTTCTCCATCATTAAATTTATATAAACATTTTGGATATCCAAGATTTGTTCTTCTACTTTTTCCAGCACATAATAAAATAATCTTCATTTAATTTTAAGTTTTTTTATAATCAAATTTAGTTGATTATAAGTTTTATTTCTTTCAGGATGCCACATTAATCCAAGAATATTTTTTCTTTTGTGCTTAAATATTTCAACATTTTTATCTTTATCTAAAGCAATTACATCAAATTTGTTAGACATTTTTTTTAATGGAATGCCAAAATTATGAAAACTATTTACATACATAAATTTTTTACCAAAAATTTTTTTTTCAAAATAAATTCTATGACTATTCTTCATGTGTCCATAAATTCTATTTTGTTTACCTTTAAAAAATAAATTTATTACTTGCATGCCTCTACAAATGCCTAAAATTGGAATATTGTTTTTTAACGCATATTTTATAAGTTTAAACTCAACTTTAAGTCTTATCCTTGAGATTTTATTTTTTGAATAGACGTCATTACCTCCGGGCAAAATCACTAATCTTATTTTATTTTTAGAAAAATTTTCTTTGTAGTTAGCTATATTTGGTATTAAAAAAAAGGATATTTTTTTAAGTTTAAAATAACTTATCCAATAGTGATCTATAAAATCAATATATGTTTTATGATATTTTTTATAATTACTGGAAATAATAACACTCATTAATTTAAAAAAATTCTATTTTCTTTACAATTCAAAATTACTTGATCTCCTAAAATTAGTTTATCAAAACTTTCATCACCGACCCCTATAGCTGCGGGAATATTAAGTTCAAGACATCTTATTGACATATGTGAGTTTACACCACCATATTTTGTTACTAGTCCCTTTATCTTATAATTGAAAATCCAATCAAATCCTGGATCTGCATTTTCAATTAAAACTATTTTTCCATTTATTGCATTGGTGTTTTGTTCTTTTCTTAAATTATAAGTTTTAGAAATCACTTTTTTCTCAGTTATGAAGTTTGGTTTTGAAATCAAAATCGAGGCCACAAAGAAATCAGAGTTGGTTGTAATAAGATAAGGCAATTTGCAAACTGAATTAATAATTCTTTGATTTTGAAAAACATCATCATTAAGTTTTTTTTGAGGGTTTTTAATACTTCTTAAAATATTTTGAACATCAAAATTACACAGTTTTTCAACATTTAATGATCTTCTCTGTCCCCATTTTTCGATTATTTGAAGATAATCACTTAGTGCTCTAGTAAAAATGAATTTTGAATTTTCTCTAAGTTTTAAAGACAAAACAATATAATTATAAAGTTTAATGGCGTTAAATTTCAAGTCATTTTTTTTCAAAAATTTGTCAATTTTTTTTATCTCAACTGATGATAGCAGATTTTTTGATACATCTTTAAATGAAAGAATTGAATTCAAACTACTTATATCTCTTTTTTTAATACTTGGGATAGATCGTTTAACTGTGATATCGTAAGTACCTGGTCTTAAATGAAAAAACAAATTTTCAAAAGCTATTTTATTTTCAATATTTTTATTTTTATTTTTAGAATGTGATAGATATTGAGAAGTAATAGTATTAAGTGAATTTAAAATTTTATTCATCTTAAATGAATTGATATATTTCTTAGATTTTAATGAAATTAAAATCTTTTTTGCTATAAAAGCATTTCTTGCATATTTTGCAAATGGTACGATCCCATTTTTTTTTATTTTTGTAAGGAAACTATTCATTAAAGAATTAAAGTTTTTTTTGTTTTTTAAAAAAGTTTCAACTAATAAAATTCTTGATGACTCAAGTTTTTTTAACTTTTTATTATTTTTTTCAAATTCTAACAGAAAGTTCTTTACCTGATTTTCCGTAATTTGTTTGAGACAAAAAAGATATTTTTTTTTTTCAATTTTATTCAGAAAATTGTAATTATCTTTTATTTTATCCTTAGTGAAAGCATCAAAACTTCCATCAGCAATTTCAAATTCAATTTTATCGTGTAAGTAAGGTTTTGATATTAAAATTTTTGACCAATAATCAACAATCTTTTTTGAAGTTTTTTCAGAAATATTACCCGGTATGAATGAGTAAAAACTTAACCTCGCATCAATATAAGGTTTTCCTGTAAAATTATACATCAAAGGTCTTAAAACTTCCTTATATCCCATTTCTTTCCTTGCTATGTTCCATGCAGTATCAGTGATAATCTTTTTATATATTGAGTATGATAAATTATTTGGTTGAAAACCAATCATTTCTGCTGGATTCCAATCTGGCATCAAACCAAATATCGGTAAACTTCCGTATCTTTTATTACTTTGGTTAATTTCAATAAACTTTTTTTGATTTCTTTTTAAAACCTTTTTTAATTTTGTTGACGATATTTTCTTCCAATTTTTTTGTGTAGACAAAGGCCTAATCTGAAAAATATTAACATTGCCTTTTTTATCAATCGCAAACTCGAGATCTATATGTTTTTCACCAATTTTTAATTCAATTTCTTTTGTAGTCTCTACTACCTTTTTTAATTTTTTTGATCTAATGAAATTTGTCTCATCCTTAAAAATATTTATTACTCTTCCACCTGTTTTTGATCCAGAGGTAACCGTATTAGTGCTACCTGAAATATCATCGTAATTGATTACATAATAATCTGTACCATCTTTTATACACTTGTTAGTCAAGACACCACTTAGTGCGGATTCTATTAAATGGTTCTGAAATATTATTTCACTTTTAAGAAGAATTTTTTTATTTTTACTTTTTTTTTTATATTGTTTGATTAAAAATGCTATGCCGTTTAATACGTTTTTTTTGTTATTATTAACATTATATAAGCCATCAAATTCTCCAGCTAGAGATGACGAGGATTTATCCTCTAAGGAAAATGACGATCTTATTGAAATTTTTTTATTTAAGTTAACATTAATTATTTTGACGATTTTTTTTTTATTTTTCATCAATTCATCAACTGAATAATAATAAAATTTTGGAATTATGGATTTTTTCAAATTTAATTTTTTTAAATTAATTAGATTTTTTGCTTTTGTTGAAAATTTCATTTAATTTAAATATATAAAATTTATATTTGTCTAAATATTGTCATAATTTATATAAATCAATTGTCAAATAGTATGAAAACAGTAATTGTTTTAGGATCTGGAAATAGCGGTGCGGGGGGAGTTCATGATTATTTATTATCGAGGAATGACTTCCAAAGCCCCTTTTCTGGGAAAGAATTTAGAATTGTAAATGATCCTGATGGACTGGACGAATTATATAATGTTCTATACAAAAACTTCAGTATAAATGCTGCAGCGAATAAGATTGATTGTTTTAAAAAATTTATAAAAAACAACTACTACTCAAATTATAATAAAAAAAATAAATTATTTGATAAAGAAATAATAGACTTATCTAATATTTTTATAAACAAAATATCTGAAATTAAATATAACGGTGGTCCACTGTTTTACTTTAATAAAATGTCATTTTTGAAAAAAATATTTTTTTATTTCAATCGCTTTTTACTTAGAAAAGATGCTCAAGAAATTTCAATGATAGATATGATTTTGCCTTGTGAAGAAAAAATATTTTTAAAAAATGCCGAAGAGTTTTTGCGCAATATTTATAGGTCAAATAAAAATTTTGATGAAAAAAAAAATATAGTAATAGATCAGGGAGGGAATTTTTTAAACCCAATTGCTTCTACCAAATATTATGGTCAAAACAGAAAGATTATATTTGTCACTAGAAATCCAAAAGCAATATTTTCGAGTATGAAAAGAAGAAATTCTCTTAGTTATCCTGGTAATAATGTTAAAGTTTTCGTAAAATGGTACAACAATATAAAAAAAAAAATAAATAAAGAGGATTTTAAAAAAATTATTCATATAAATTTCGAGTTCTTTTTTGAAAATTTTTATAAAGAAAAAGAGAGATTGTCTCATCTATTGGGTATTGGGGTTGATAATACAAATAATTTCGATTTAGAATTCACTTTAAAAAATTTACACAAATATAAAAATTATTTATCAAAAGAGGAAATTAACTTTATTGATAAAAATATAGATGAAAATTTTCGAATCTAAAAATAAAATAATCTACATTGCAGAATTTTCTTTACCAAATATGTCTGCATATGCGGTTCATGTACTTAAAATGTGTGATAATTTTTCAAAATTTAATAAGGTGGAATTAATTTTACCCTATAAAGACAATAAATATAATTTTAGTCAAATTAAAAAAGAATATAATTTAAAAAATAAGTTTGAAATTAAAGGTATATTTAATTCAAAAAGCAGTTTAAATTTATTTTATAGAATAGTTTTTGCATTAAAAATAAAAAGTTATGTTAAAAATTCTTTATTTAGCATGATCATATCAAGAAGTATTATTCCAAGCTTAATACTTGGATGTTCCGATATCAAAAATATATTAGAAATTCATACAGAACTAACTGGTGCTACAAAGTACATTTTTAAACTTAAAAATATAAAAAAAGTTATAAAAAATTTAAAATTTATTGTCCTCAATTTTGAGTTAGTTAAGATTCTTGGACTTAACAATAATAGTACAATAATTTTAGAAGACGCGGTGGAGTCCAATGATTTTAAAATAAATAATTCAAAAAAAATTATAAAAGCATGTGCATACAGTGGTAGTTTTGCTGCTGGAAAAGGTATTGAAATGATTTATTCTTTAGCAAAAAAATCTCCAGAAATTGAGTTTCATGCCTACGGGAACATTAATACTTTAGATAAAAAATTTAAGGATATATTAATTCCTAAAAATCTTCATTTCATGGGTTTCGTTTCATATAATAAGGTTACAAAGATATTGCCTAGATATAAAATTTTACTTATGCCATACCAAAATAAAGTTGGGGTGCTTATAAAAGGAATAGATGTCTCAAAATACTTTTCACCACTAAAATTGTTTGAGTATATGGCATCGGGACGACCCATAATTGCCTCAAATTTAAAAGTTTATAGAAATATACTTAAGCATAATTATAATTCTATACTTTTGAAACAGGATAATATAACCGATTGGACAATAGCCATAAAAAAAATAATGTTTAAAAAAAACTATTCTTATCTTGGCAAGAATGCGAGAAATGATGCAAAAAATTACTCTTGGAAATCACGGGCTCAAAAAATAATTAAATTCTATGAAAAATAAAAAAGTTCTAATTACCGGATCATCAGGATTTATAGGATTTCATGTTGTGGAAAATCTGTTAAAAAATAATTACCATATTGTAGGAATAGATAATCATAATAATTATTATGATCCAAAGCTAAAAAACGTAAGAAAAAAAATACTAAATAAATATAAAAATTTTAAATTTTTTAAAGTTGATATTAAAGATAAAGATAAATTGCTTAAAATTTTTAAAAATCATAGACCCCACGTTACGATAAACCTAGCTGCTCAAGCAGGTGTTAGATACTCATTTAAAAATCCTCAAAAATATATTGATTCAAATATTACTGGTTTTACAAACATATTAGAAATAATGAAATTTCTCAATTTAAAAAATCTTATTTATGCCTCATCAAGTTCTGTTTATGGGGATAGTAAAAAATTTCCTTTTAAAGAAAACCAAAATTTAAATCCACTAAACTTTTATGGGCAGACAAAACTTATGAATGAAAAAATCGCAAACATTTACAAAAAGAACTTTAATATTAATACTATTGGTTTAAGATTTTTTACAATATATGGGCCTTATGGAAGACCTGATATGTTTATACCCAAAATCTTCGACAAAATTAAAAAAGGCAAAACTATAGACCTATTCAACAATGGGAATCATTTTAGAGATTTCACATTTGTTGGAGATGTGTCCAATATAATTCTAAAAATGATTAAGAGAATTGATAATAAAAAATTATCGAATATTTATAACATTTGTAATGGAAGGAGTTACAATATAAAAAAGATAATTAAACTGATTGAAAAAGAAACCAATCAAAAGTTAAAAATCAAAAATAAACCTTTTCAAATGGGCGATATGTTTAAAACCTTTGGGGATAGCTCCAAGTTAAAAAAAAGTTATAAAATCAAAAAATTTACATCTTTTGAAAAAGGAATTAAGTATACTTTACAAAAAGATTTTTAAAAAAAATTATTTTTTTATTTTAATAATTAATATTGAATGACGTTTTTTTTTGGGGTCACTTTTGTAAGCATCAAAATTGAAATAAACCTGAGAAATATTTTTCTCAAATTTTTTCAGTATTTGGTCAGTTGAATAAATTAAATTATTTTGATTTGGGTGATAGGAAAAACCTATACTTATAATTCCCTTATTTTTTATTATTCTTAATAATTCATCTAAAATCTTTTCGGGTTTAGAGCTATAAGCGAGTACCCACCCACAAAGAATTATATTGAAAAAATCATCTTCATATTTGCTATTGTGTATATCGCCCAAAGTTATCAATTTAGAGTAACTTAATAAATCAATTCCATAAATATTCTGCCATTGAAATCCTAAACTTCTTATTTGAAAAAGTTCTCCTTCATTTCTTGGACCAACGGAGAGAACTTTATCTTTTTCAAAATTTAGAAAATCAATAGAATTTAATGGGTAAGATAAAGCTTTTGTTTTTGACCCGTTAAATCTATGGAAAGTTTTCTTAAAATCGAAAAAATCCTCTACAAAACGCATATTGTGAGTGATTACAGTTTTTTTCGATGCATCTTTTTTACCCACAAATATATGTTCATCAATTTTTTTGTTTGGATCGATAAAATATGACGTTTTTTTTCGTATATGATGAAGAAAAACAAATCTGATAACTACTATTAACGTTCTAACAATATCAATTTTATAATAATCTGCAATTAAACTATTAATTATTTTTGAAAGTAGTTTCATAGAGATTATTGTTTATATATAATAAAAAAATAATATAAAGATACTTTTATTTAAATAAAACAAAGATAACAACTCTATATAAATATGAAAAATATCAAAGTATTTGTTTCGACTGGATATTACAAAAATATAAGCCCAATTAAAACTTTAAAATATCTAATCAAAAAGAAGATTAATGACATTGAATTTTCTGGTGGTTTACCAATGTCATTAAATGAAGAAAAAGAGTTTTTCAAAAAACTTAAAAAACATAATATTAGGTTACATAATTATTTTCCCCCTCCAAAAGAAAAGTTTGTTATAAATTTAGCGAGTAGTAATAGAAATATTCTTAAAAGGAGTATTGCCCATGTAAAAAAAAGTATTCTATACTCAAAAAAAATTAATGCTAAATATTTTTCTTTTCACGCAGGTTTTAGAATAGACCCAGGTATAAAAAGATTAGGAAAAAAGTTTGAAAAAGTTAAAATGGAAAATAAAAACAAATCTGAAAGTATTTTTTTAAGAAGTGTTGAAAATATCAATAGATTTGCCTTAAGAAATAAAGTTAAAATTTTAATTGAAAACAACGTAATAAATAAAAAAAATTTGTCTTTATTCAGTGGAAATCCACTTTTATTAACGCATCCAACAGATATTTTAAATTTTTTTAAAAAAGCCCCTCGGAACATAGGTTTTTTGTTGGATGTTGGTCACCTTAAAGTCAGCTCAAAAACAGAAAATTTTAATTTAATCCAATCCTTAAAAAGATTAAACAAAATAGTATCGGGATATCATTTAAGTGAAAATAATTTTTTCGAAGATCAGAATGCTGGTTTTTCTAAAAACACATGGTTTGTTAAATTTTTGAAAAAGGATTTGGATTATTACACTATTGAAGTTTACGACAACAACATTGGTAAAATTAAAAAAATAAAAAGTTTTTTAGAAAAAAGTCTTAATTAATGATTTATATTTGGAAAAATTTTCTGTATATAATTTAAGAATATTTTATTAAATTTTCATGAAAAAAAGAATTTATTCACTTGTTGAAATTAAAAGTAGAGAGCTTAATGGTAAAATATTATTTTCTATTCAAATGGCAAATAAAGGATACTCAGTCGTAATTGGTAAGAAGAAAAGTCTATATGAATATGCAAAATATTTTAGGAAAGGTATTTTTTTCTTTAAAGGTATGGGTCCAAAAAATATCAAACCAATGCAAGAATTAAAGAAATTAGGTCACAAAATTGTTGGTTCTGATGAAGAGGGTTTAGTCATGAACATGGCTGAAATAATTCCTTTGAGAATAGACAAAGCTTGTTTTAAATTAGTTGATTACTTTTTTACAGTAGGAAATGTTCAAAAAAGAAATACTCTTAAAAGCTATCAAAACGAATATAAAAAAATAATTTCTACTGGAAATCCAAGATTTGATCTTATGAAAAAACCTATGAGAGGATTATATAATGATAGTGTAAAACAAATAAAAAAAGAATATGGTAAATTTATTTTTTTTCCCTCTAAATTTACAATGATAAATGCTCACAAAAAAGTAAAAGATAATTTTTTAAAAGTTATAAAACAACAAGAAACTAAAACTCCTAATTACAAACGTTGTTACAAGAGTGATTGGGATGATCAAATTTTAATAAAAAAAAAATTAGAAAAATTTTTTAAATATTTTCCAAAAAAATATCCAAACATTAAGATTTTGATAAAAAAACATCCAACAGAGAAAGAAGAATATTGGAGAGATTTAGTGAAAAAAATAAATTGTAAAAATTTAATTTTTGTCGATGACAAATATCCTACAAATGCTTATTTAATCGCAGCTGAATTCAGCATAGGCAGTAATTGCCATACATCTTTAGAGTCGTTTTTTTTTGAAAAGCCAACAATTAATTGGAGAGCTAGTAAACAAGACAGTTATTTAACAAGTAAAGTTATAAGAGCTGTAAGTAAAGAGTTACTAGACCAAAAAGAGTTAGAAAACGTTTGTAAAGATTGGTTTTTTAGAAAAAAAAAATTTAAGAATAATTTAACGATATCTAAAAAAAAATTACTTAGTGATAATATTGAAAATATAAATAACTTTTCAGCAACTATTCAAAAAAAATACTTTGATAAAATAGTTTTGAGCAATTTAAATTCATACGATAAATATTCTAATAAATTTAGTTTCTATATATTAGAAATTATACGAAAATTAAAAAATGTTTATTATACAATCTACAAAACAGACAAAAACAGTGCTGAATTTTATAAAGCAAAGTTTGATGGTCTAAATTTAAATGAATATAAACATCTTATCAAAAAGTTTTGCAAACTGATGAATTTGAACTTCGACGATTATTTAATTAAAGAGATTTATCCAGGATGTTTTAACATAGAAAAAAAATAAGAAGAATATATCTTTGCTTACAAGATTATTCACTTATGAATTAATAAAGTACACAATCTTGACAAAGTTGTTGTTATAAATACAAAAAATTGAAGAAAATTTTGTGAAAACATATAATAAAAATAAATTTAGAGAAAATCTTTGCATCATACCTGCAAGAAAAGGTTCAAAGGGAATAAAAAATAAAAATATTATTAGTTTTTGTGGAAAGCCTCTTATCCAACACACATTCGATACAGCTAAAAAAATCAAAAATGAATTTGATATTTTAGTTAGTACAGACTCAGATAAAATTAGAAAATTAGCTTTAAAGAACAAATTTTATTTCCTCGGTTCAAGACCAAAATTTTTGAGTGGAGACAGAGTTGAAACGAAGGATGTTCTCAAATATGAGTTAAAACGAATCGAAAAATTAAAAAAAAAAAAATATAAGAATATTCTTTTACTTCAAGCAACTTGTCCTTTTAGAAATCCAAAAAAGATTTTTTTATCTTTAAAGAAGATTAATACTAAAATATTTGATAGTGTAGTTTCTGTATCAAATGTTGAGGCCAATCATCCTTTAAGAATGAAGATATTTAAATCAAAATATTTAATAAATTTTATTAAGCAAAAAAAAGAAAATATGAAACCAAGACAATCCTTGCCAAAAGTATATTTAAGATCTGGTTCGATTTACTTATTTAAAAGAAATGTTCTTTTAAGAACTAATTCAATTGTGGGAAAAAAATGCTATGGAATAATTTTAAAAGGTAAAGAAACAATCAATATTGATAGCAAAGAACAATTAGATTATTTAAAGTCAAAATATGAAAATTAAAAAAATGAATCTTCTTTGTCCCTCGCCCAAATCCTTTAGTGACACAATTAAAAAGATACTATTAAAAAAATTTAAATGTAATTTCACAAAGTTAAATAATTCTGAATTTAATAAAATCTGTCACAAATATGAAATTATATTAATGAGATTTGATAATATAATTAAATATAAGCAGAATACAAAAATCAAATTTATTTTGTGTCCTACGACTGCAACTGAACACATTGATGAACAATTCTTTAAAGATAAAAAAATAAAGATATTTACGTTAAGAAATAAAGTAAAATTTTTACAAAGTATAAGAGCAACTATTGAATTCACAATTTTTTTAATATTATTCTGCTTAAGAAAGACAAAACAGACTTTAGTTTCAAAATCTAAATTAAGTAAAAATATCACACATGAGGAAATCTACAAAAAAAAATTTGGTATTATTGGCTATGGTAGAATTGGAAAAAAAGTAAACAAAATTCTTACAAGTTTTGACGCTGATATTAAAATTTATGAAATAAAGAAAATTCACAAACCTAAATCTCTTAATTTTGTAAGTTTAAACAATCTTTTAAAAACTTGTGAAATTATTTTGGTACATATTCCTCTAAATTTACATAATGTAAATTTCTTAAATTCAGCAAAATTAAGATTATTAAAAAAGGGTACAATCTTAATTAATACTTCAAGGGGTAATGTCTTAGATGAAGATTTTATATTTTCTTTAGTTAAAAAGAAAAAAGTTTCATATTATACAGATGTAATTTCTAACAAAATTTTATTGAATAAACAAAAAGTGATTAAACAAATGAAAAATAATGAAAATTTTTATTATTCTGGTCATGTTGCTGGCTTGACAAAGGAATCGGTTGAAAAAACAGATTTATTTATCTATAAAAATTTTTCAAAAAGTATTAAATCTTATTAAATTATGTCGATAAAATACATTGCTGAGCTTTGTCAAAATCACTTGGGTAAGATTAAAAATGTTGAAAAAATGGTTGAGCAATGTGCTTTTTATGGTGCAAAAATAATCAAACTTCAATATATCCTATCAAAGAATTTATCACACAGACCAGAGTTTGACTTTGGACTTAAAAATAAAAAAAAAATTATTATTATCAAAAGACCTTTTAAAGATGAGTTTAAAAGATTAAAAAAATTGGAATTAAATGATCAAGAGATAAAAAAATTTATAAAGATTTGTGAGAGAAATAAGGTTCAACCCTCAATAACATGTTTTGCAAGACAAGACATACAAAGATTAAGAGATTTAGGTTTTAAAACAATAAAGATTGCTAGTTATGATTGCGGTTCATTTCAGTTAATTAGGGAAGTTTCAAATAAATTTAATAATTTAATCATTTCAACTGGTGCTACTTATGACAATGAAATAAAAAAGACATTTGAAATCTTAAAAAAAAGTAAAAAAAATTTTTCATTTCTACACTGTGTAACAATATATCCAACTCCTTTTAAACATTTAAATTTAAGTAGAATCGAATATTTAAAAAAATTTTCAAACAATGTTGGTTATTCTGATCATTCAAGCTCTGAGGGAAAATTGAAAAATCTTGCATCTATGGCGGCAGTTTTTTTTGGTGCAAAAATAATTGAAAGACACATAAGAATTTTAGATACAAAAGACTCAAAAGATGGTCCTGTTTCAATTCAACCAAAAGATATTAAAGAAGTCATTGAGTTTAGTAAATTAAGCAGGAATGATCAAAAAATATATTTAAAACAGATGGGATTAAAACTCAACTTGCTTAAAGGAAAACAAATAAGGCCGCTTAGTTATGAAGAGTTGTTAAATAGAGATTATTACAGAGGTAGGTTTGCATCTTTTTCCAGAGAAAATAAAAGACAAATTTTTAATTGGGATGAGGCATCAATATGATTAAATTTTATGAACCTTGTATGATTAATGAAAATGATAGCATTAACCATATTATTCAAAAAATTAATAATATAAAAGGTAATGAAAATTACTACCCAGTTGGCATTTATATCAAAAAAAATAAGATAATTGGTATATTATCACTTGGGGATATAAGGAGAATAGCTGTAAAAAAAATTAATTTTAAAGATCCTGCAATAAATTATTTAAATAGAAAAACTGTTGTCATAAATTCTGACTTATTTAATGCAAATTTAATTAACAAATTAAATTTTTTAAAAAAAAAAAGAAAATTAAATTTTGATTTTATTATTTATAAAGATAAAAAAAAAATTAAGATAATCAAAATTTCTAGTTTAGAAAATACACAAGAATTTAAAAAAACATGTATTATTGGTCTTGGTCATATTGGGTTGCCTTTACTGGTGTATTTATCAAATAAGGTTAGCAATATCGTTGGACATGACAACTCATTAAAAGTTATTAAAAATTTAAAAAAAGGAAAAATTGGTTTTTTTGAAAAAAACCTTAAAACACTTCTAAAACAAAATTTAAGAAGAAAAAAAATATCTTTTACCAATGACTTTAAAAAGATTGAAGCTCAAAACTATATAATATGCGTAGGTTCAGAAATAAATAATAAGAATATTGTAAACAAAAATTTGTTAAATATTTGTAAAAAAATTGGACCTAAATTAAATGAGGGAGACCTTGTAATTTTGAGAGGCACTGTTCAAGTTGGATTAGGTCAAAAACTTTTAGTTCCTTTATTAGAAAAGACCTCGGGATTGAAGTGTGGAAAAGATTTTAATTATTCTTTCATGCCTGAGAGAATTGTTGAAGGAGAAGCATTATTTGAACTTAAAACATTACCTCAACTAATATCTGGTAAAACCTATCATTGTAAAGAGAAGGCCTTAAATTTTGCTAAATTTTATTTTGAAAATATAATTGAATTATCAAGTTTGGAAGAGGCTGAAATTATTAAGTTAGCAACAAATTCCTACAGGGATTTAAATTTTGCTTTTGCGAATGAAATAACTCGAATCGCATCAAAGTTCAATTTAAGTGGAAATAAACTCATTAAAAATTCAAACCTTGGTTATGAAAGAAATAAAATCTCGCTACCAAGCATTGGGGTTGGGGGTTATTGTTTGCCGAAAGATCCATTATTATTTTCTAAATTATTTAAAATTGAAGATGGATATTCACTTGGAAAAAACTCGAGACAAATAAATGATAGAAGTGTCTATGAAAGTTTTAAAAGGATCTTGATTAACACCAAAAATTTTAAGAATGTTCTTATATTTGGAGCGACTTTTAAAGGCTTGCCTGAAACTATAGATTTAAGAAATTCTCCTGCTATTCAAATTTCCAAACTATTAAAAAAAAGATCAAAAAAAATTGAATTTTATGACATAATGCAAAAAGACATTAAATCTGTCAATCCAAAATTGGGAATTTCTTTTGTAAAAAATTTAAGTAAATTAAATAAATACGACTTAATAATTCTGGCAAATAATCATCCTAAATATGTGGAGGCAATTGAGAGCGAAAAAGGTATTAAATTCAATTACAAAAATGAAAATAAGTCTATTTTTGATCCCTGGTGTTTATTGAATCAAGACCTTATTCAAAAATTAAATTGGAAATATATTAGTTTATAATGAAAGTAGGTATAATTCCTTGTGACAATGGTCTTGGCCATATTTCAAGATCAATTGAATTAGCGAATTTTTTAATTAAAAAATTTAATGTCACTTTGTTTCTATCAAAATATGAAAAAAATTTTTCAATAAATAAAAAAGTTTCTGTAAAAAAAATCAATTCAAATTTTAAGTTAACAAAAAACTATAGTTATAATACCAATTGGTACAAAAAAATAAAAAACAAAAAAATACAGAAAATAGATCTTTTAATTTCAGATAATTTGCCAGAAGCGATATTCCTTAAAAAAAAAACAATTCTATACGCAAATTTTTTTTGGCATGAGATTTTGAATAAAAAAAAATATCTAATTAGAAACTTAAACAAAGAAATTTTAAAAAGAGACATAAAAATTTTATCAAATTATTTATTTGGAAATATCTTATCATTAAGAAAAAATATTTATAAGATAGGTTTTATTGGAAAATTTAAGAAACAAAATGTTCTAAAAAAAGAGGGAATATTGATCTCTTTAGGAAATTCAAGGATTGGCTATGATAAAAATTTTAGGATTTCATTTAAAATACTCCAAAATCCCAAATATGATAAATACACATTTTATGTTGATAAAAATCTATTTAAAAAGAAAAAAAAATTCCCTAAAAATATTAAAGTTGCAAATTTTTCAGACAAGATGTTCGAAGATATAAAGGTAGCTATAATTAAACCAGGATTTAGTACAATACAAGATTGTTTGAAAAGGGGTATCACAATAAACAGCTACTTGCAAACTTACAACAAAGAGTTTTTAAATAATGCAAAAACACTAAAAAAAGAAAAAATTGGTGATTATTTTTTCAATATTAATAAAGCAATAAATGATGCGGTAAATAAATTTAATGATAATAAAAGAATATTAAAGGTACAAAACATTTGTAAGAAATTAAAATGGAAAGGTGAAAAAAATTTTCAAAAATACATTCTCGAGGAAATTACTAATTTATAATGAATCATTAATATGTGTGGATTTATTTATCAAAAAAAAATAAACAAAAAATTTAATGTTGATAAAGGTTTATTTAAAAAGGCATCAAGATTAATCTATCATCGTGGGCCAGATAGTAAAAAATATTTTTTTAGTGGAGATGTGAATATTTTTCACTCTCGTCTTGAAATAATTGACCTCTATAAAAGATCCAATCAACCAATGACCAGGCTTGGCTATACTATAGTTTATAATGGGGAAATTTATAACTTTAAAAAAATTAAAAAAGAACTTGAGAGTGAATTTAATTTTCAAACGAATTCAGATACTGAAGTATTATTATTTTCATTTATTAAATGGAAAGAAAAGATGTTTCAAAAAATTAATGGAATGTTCTCATTTGTAATTTTCAATAGTTCAAAAAACCTTTTTTTTTTTGCAAGAGATTTATTTGGCCAAAAACCTCTCTATTTTTCAAAAGATAAAAATCAAATAATTTTTTCAAGTGAGATTAAACCAATAATAAAGTTAAAAAGAATTAACAAAATTAATTATGAGGAAAGGGAGGTGCTTAAATATCTAAATTTTAATTACTATGGCGACAGCAACTTTACTTTCTTTAAAGACATATTTCAAATTAAACCAGGTACTTTTGGTTATTTGAAAAAAAATAAACTAATGTTTAAAAAAATCAAATACACAAATTATGAAAAAAAAATTAATATCAAAAATGTATTAAATATTTTACAAAATGAAATTAAAGATCATTTAGTTTCTGATGTCGAGACAGCAATCTTAATTTCCGAAGGTGTGGACTCAAAGTCTATTGTGGACATAACGGAAAAAAAATTTAAAAAAAATTTAAAACTTTTTAATCTCGAATTTGAAAAATTTGATAATAATGAATTTCGAAAAAAATATTCAAATTTTTATAAAAAAAACTTATATTTCACTAAATTTTTAAGAAAAGAAATGTTTAAATTTTTAGATAAGACATCTGCTATGTGTGAAGCTCCACCATTAAGTCTTTTTACATTAGGGATGGCAAAACTTTTTAAAAAAATAAAAAAGAAAAATATAAAAGTTGTTTTAAATGGACAGGGTGTTGATGAAATATTTGGAGGTTACAATTTATATTATCAAAAACAGGATCAAAGCAAAACCTATCATCCAGATGGAACTGTTTTTTTAAACAAAAAAAATGTTTATAAAAAAAGAATCAAAAGTGATTTAAAATTAAATAGAGATTTAAAGTTGCAAAGACAAAATATGGCCTTTAAATCTAAGATTCCAAAAAATCTTAATCAATACGATAAAATATCAATGAATTATTCAATAGAATGTAGATCGCCATATTTAACAAAAAAGTTAGCGAGCTTAATTACAAGATTAAAGTTATCACAGTTAAACTTTAATGGTCATAAAAAATATTTGTTTAGAAAATCTTTATATAATCTTACAAATGATAAATTTTATTTTAATGAAAAAAAATTTAAACAAGCGCCCCAAACAGAATATATGCGGGATAATCAAAATTTTAAAATTATAAAAAAAATAATTTCTAAAAAAAATTATTGTGATAAATATTTTAATAAAAAAGTACTAAAGGACTATTTTAACGAATTTCAAAAATCAAATAACAATGGATTTGTTATATGGCAATATATCAGCCTAAATTCTTTTTTAAATTATTTTAATAAATTTAATGTTTGAAAAATTCTTTAATTTTTTCTGAAATATAGTTAATTTCGTTATCAGTTAAATTAACAGAACTTGGTAAAGAAATTACACTTTTACTTGCATCTATTGAATTTTTATATGATATTTTTCTACTGTAATAATTTTTGTAAATTTTCATTAAGTGAGCACTATAAAAACCTGCTCTAGCTTCTACACCCTTGTTAGTTAAAAATCTTAATAATCTATTCCTTAATTGTTTATCTTTTTCAAAATTTTTAATTCTAAAATATGTTAACCAATGTGAATGTTTAATTTTAACATCTTTTTTTGGAAAACTAATATTTTTAAGATTTTTTAACTTAATAGAAAATTTTTTTTGAATCTCAATTTTTTTATTTATAAAAAAATTTGCTTTCTCTAGCTGAGCAAGACCCACTGCTGCCTGCATATTTGTCATTCTAAAGTTGTATCCTACTTCATCATGCCAATACTTTTTTAAGGGGCTCATGCCGTGGTTTCTCAATTTTGTTGCTAAATGAAAATGTTCTTTTTTTTTAAAAATTAATATCCCCCCTTCTCCTGTAGTAATTGTCTTATTTCCAAAAAAACTGAACGTTCCAATATCTCCAAATTTACCGACATGCTTTTTTTTATATGTAGTTCCAAAAGCCTCTGCGCAATCCTCAATTATTTTTATTCCTCTTTTTTGGCAAAATTTGACAATTTTTTCTAACTCAGGTGTATTTCCATATAGATGAACAATAACTACGGCTTTGGTCTTTTTGCTCACAAGTTTTTTTATACTGTCGTATGATATACAAAGTGTTTCATTATCTATATCTGCTAGAACCGGTTTAGCGCCACAATGTAATATTGCATTAATTGGGGCTACAAAGGTAAAATCAGGGACAATAACTTCATCTTGGTTTTTTAATTTAAGAACCGAAATAGCAAGTTGTAACGCTGCTGTTCCACTGCTTGTTGCTAAAGTATAATTTGACTTTGTAAACTTTGAAAACTTTTCTTCAAATAAATTTACATATTTTCCTACTGATGAGATCCATCCAGATCGGATTGTATCTGTTAAATATTCGAGTTCTTTTCCTTTAAATACTGGTTCAGATTGAGGTATTTGTTTAAATCTTTTTTCATTTGCGTAATTAATAACTTTTTGAAAATCATCAACTATTGGAATCAATTTATATTTTGCAATTTTTCTTTGTAAATCTATAAAATCATGATCTTCTTTCACTGAGACAAATTTTTTTGTCTTAACGAGTTTAATTTTATCTTTAAGTACAAAGCCTTTTAATAGTGATCTCCTTATATCTCCATCAGTGACAACATTAATAAGTTTACCTTTCCTAGTCAAAAAGCATGCGCCAAGGCCATTTTTTGTAATATTATTAAGTGCATCTTTTATCGTTTTATTATGATCCACAATTAATTTTTTAATATTCAAATTTTGATTTTTTTGTACCATTTATTTTAATTAAAATTTTAAGGATTTATTTTTTACTTCCATAAAATTCAAATTTAATTCTTTATCTTACTATTTATAAATTTTTTAAAGATAGAAAATTGCTTTCTTGCTGATTTCGGTTTACATAGAATTTTTCTTAGACGATTACCGTTTGACCATATATCATCATAAAAATTTTTTTCAAAACTAAACAAATCATTATTTGGGTTATCTGTTTCGCTTGTTACAGCGAATGATAAGAAAAGCATATCTCGTTTTTTTCCAATTTCTGGTGAAGATGCTCTATGAAGACATTGGGGGGTACTACAAATTAATAAGTCACCTACTGATCCAGTATTCTTAATAACACCTAGCTCTTTTTCATTTTTTAATTCATAATTTGATCTATTTTTGTACTTGTTTGAAGTAATAAACTTTTTTGAATTTTTTTTTGAATAAAAATTCATCGGGCCTTGAGTTTCATCAACATCTTGTAGATTTATAAATATTTTAAAATAATTCATAATATAGTAATCGACGTGATAATTGTTACTATAAACATTAGTGTTGTGTTCAATTTTTTTGTCCAATGGAAAGTTTCTTGAAACCGCTACATTAATTAAATACATCTTTAAATTAAAGTAACTTTCAATTTTATCCTTTAAAGTTTGAAATTTTGTTGATTTTAAAATACTTCTAATTATATCTTTAGAGTTATCGTTTAATAAAAATTGTATTTTTGCTTTATGATTAATAGATCTGTTCTCATCTAATGTACTCATTAGTTGATTAGCTTCATTTTTAAAATTTAAATTTGGTTTTAAATAACCATTTTTATGAAAAAACTTTATTTCATCGTCTGCCTGGTTTAAATTTATTATATATTTATTATAAAAATAATTGAATACACTATAAGTAAGTGTATTCGGACTTTTAAACAAAAATGTTCCGCCGTATTTATTTACACTTGATAGTATTGACATATATATGAATACATATATTACAATTTAATTAATAATAGTAAAGTCGATATTTCTATTTTAACAAACTCATCTTGGTTAAAAATATATTTAATTAATTATTTAAAATTTGTGTTTTTATTATTAAATGAAATGGTCTATTAATTTTTTTTAAGTAATCTTAAATTAATTGATTGATTTTTTGATACTTTTTTTCTTAGTTTTTTGTTTATAACTTTTTTATAATCTGAAACCTTAATGCCGTTGAATGGACGTCTTGCAATAAGATCTGATTTTTTTATTCTTTTTCCGGCAGCAAGCTTCGTTCTAAAGTAAAGACCTTTTCTGGAAACTTTCATCATTTGTTTTTCTTCTTTTTGAATAAATTTCTCTTTTTTTCCTAATATGATATTAGCTTGTTTAATTTTATCCAAAAATATTTTAAAATTTTTAAGGTCTAAAGAAGCTTTATGATCGGGGCCGGGTAATTTATTATCCAGAGTAATATGTTTTTCAATAATTTTTGCTCCTTTAGATATTGCAACCAAAGAAGCCATGTATCCATCTGAGTGATCAGAAAAACCTACTGTGCATTTAAATTTTTTTAAATCATCAAGACAGTTCATATTAAGTGAAGAGTAAGAACAAGGATAATTTGAAACGCAATGAAGTAAAGAAATATTTTGTAGATTTTTTTTATAAATCTTTAATGTATCTTTAATCTCTTGCATATTGGACATACCTGTGGAAATAATTATTTTTTTATTAATTCTTGAAAGATATTCATGCAAAAATCTGTCTGTTAGATCCGCTGATGCTACTTTTATTGCATCAATTTTAAGGGAATTTAAAAATTTTGCGCTTTCAACATCATAAGGAGTTGAAATGAAATCAATCCTTTTTTTTTTACAGTAGCTTATTAAGTATCTATGATCTGCTTTACTAAGTTCAAGTTTTTTAAGCATTTCATAATGGCTTTCTGAATCGTTTTTTGACCTAAGCTGATACTTAACTTTGGGGGTACTCCTTAATGCAAGTGTTTCTGCTTCAAAAGTTTGGAATTTAACAGCATTAACTTTTTCCTTAACACAAAAATCAATAATTTTTTTTGAAATGTTAAGATTGTTATTATGATTTACCCCTATTTCAGCAATTACATATGTCATAAAATTTAATTTTTTGCTTTTTACGATAATGTGGTAAATAATTATTAAATGCAATCTATTTATTACACAAAAAAAGATAGTTTAGGTGTCGTGATGTTTATGGGAAGGAAAAATTGTTCTTACTCTAAACGAATTAAAAAATTATTAAAAAACAATTCAAAAAAATTTTATTTTTTTGAAAGTAACAAAATTGGTGAAAAGATTAATAAAAAGTATTTTAAATTTAGTTATGACTATATTTTTTGTTTTAGGAGTTTTTATATTTTAAAAAAAAATATTTTAAAAAAAGTAAGAAAATCGGCAATAAATTTTCATCCTGGACCACCAGAATTTCGTGGCTCAGGTTGTGTCAATTATGCGCTATATCAAAAATCGAAATTTTATGGATGCACTGCACACATAATAGATAAAAAGATAGACAGCGGAAAAATAATAGATGTCAGAAAATTTAAGATTAATAAAAAAGATAATGTTTCAAGTGTTTTAAAAAAAACACACGAAACTATGACTAATCAAGCAATTTTTTTGATAAGAAGTATCAAAAAAAAACAAAATTTTATAAAAAAACAAATTTTGAAAAACAAAAAAATTAATTGGTCAAAAAAAATTAAAACGGTTAAAAATTTAGATAACTTTTATCAAATAGATTTAAATATTAAAAAAAAAGATTTTTTGAATAAAATTCGTGCTACCACCACTGAAAAATTCAAGCCTTATATTAAATTATATGGAAAAAAATTTTTTTTAGAGCGATAATTATTAAAGAAAAATTTTTAAAGAGTAATGTCATTATTAAATGTTTAAAATATTAATTTTTATTGTCTCAATTTCTATTCTATTAGAATGTTTGATAACTTTATTATTTTTATGGCTTAAAAAAGATTTTCAGTGGTTAGTCAATAAAGATGATGAAAATCCTCGATTTGACAAATTAAGATTTAATAGATTTTTAAAAAATAGTTTTGATGAGTATTTGGGTTGGGATAGAAAGCGTTCCACATCTGGTTTTGAATTATCTAATCGAAAGACATATTTTAAAATAAATAGTTCTGGATCGAGAGGAAAGCGAATGTATAAAAAAGATGGAATAAGTGTTTTTGGCGACTCATTCGCATTTTGTAGATACGTTAATGATAATGAGACGTGGCAGTATAATTTATCAAAAAAACATAAAACCAATATCTTAAATTTTGGTGTGGGAAATTATGGTCTTGATCAAGCATTTCTTAAATATATAAAAAATAGAAAAAAAATAAAAACTTCAAAAGTTGTCTTTTGTGTGGTTCCTGAAACAATAGCAAGAGTTTTTTCTTATTGGAAACATTTTAGAGAGTTTAATAATATTTTTGCTATAAAACCTTTAATAAATTTAAAAAAAGACAAACCTAGTGTAATTAGTATTCCTAAATTGGAAACTCAAGCAGTATCAGAAAATCTTTTAAGATTTGATGCAAAATTTTTAAAGAAAGTTAAAAAAGAAGATTTTTTTTACACAAGTAAATTCAAAAAAAATATGTTTAAATTCCCTTTTACATTTTCATATTTAAAAAATTTTAAATTAAACTCATATTTGTTTTATTACCTAATTATTCATAGAGTTTTAAAAACTGTAAACAGCAAATATGATAAAAAATATTATTTTTTAGCTTGCTCAAAAGTATTTCAAGAAAACATATTAGATTCTCATAATTTATATCAAAAAGAATTTTATAAAAGAGGTTTTAAAAGACTTCTCAAATTTATTGATGACTTTTTCAAAAGTAAAAAAATTAAGTATTCAATATTAATAGTACCTCAATATTACGACTTAAAGTTTAACGAAAGTCGCACAAAATATATAAATTTTTTTAAAAAATTGAATAATCCAAACATTTTAGATGTTTCAGAAGAAATTCTTTGTCACAAAAATTGGAAGAAGTATTATTTCGTTGACAAATATGGTGGCCACCTTAACAAGCAAGGAAATAAGCTGTTAGCAAATTTACTTTACAAAAAAAATTTGTAATATCAAAAATATTAATTTAGAACATTATTATAAATTTCTATGTGCAAAATTATTTGGATTACTGGTATATCTGGTACAGGTAAAACTACATTGGCTAAACACTACATGAAATTTTTAAAAAATTTTATATGGATAGATGGAGATCGGTTCAGAAAACTTTTTAATGAAGATCTGGGGTATACTTTAAAAGATAGAAACAAAAACGCGGAGAGATTAATAAATTTTGCCAGTTTTTTGAATAAACAAAAAATATCTTTGATCATTTCGGCAAACTTAACCTCAAAAAAATACAAAAAAAAAATTAAAAAAAAGTTTAAAAATATTTTTCACATACAAATTAACTCTGATTTAAACATTTTAAAAAAAAGAGATAAAAAAAACATTTATAAAAAAAATAAAAACGTAGTTGGAAAAGACATTAAATTTTTCAAATCTTTTAACAAATATGATTTTCTGATTAATAACAATAATTCAAAAAAAGAATTTATTAAAAGAGGAAACATAATTTTAAAAAAAATAAGATTAGCATGGGCATAAAATTTATTTCAAAATTATTTGAGGTTTTAGAAACTGATCAAAAACTTAGGATTGCTTTGTTTGCAGGCTTTGTTTTAATTATCACATTTTTAGAAACTTTTAGTTTAGGTATGTTTTATCCTTTTTTACAATCTATTACTAACAATGAGGTCAATACAAGAGTAAGTGAAATTTTGTTAAAGATTAATGATCAATTTAATTTTACAATAAATATAGAACTTACTGCACTTACATTATTTGCTTTTTTAATTGTTATTAAAAATTTGCTTCTTTTCTATTTTGAATTTTGGCAACTTAATTTAATTAGAGATTTTAAAATAAGTTTAAAAAATAAGATTTTAAAAAAGCACTTTGAAGATGATTATGAAAATGTAACTAACATTAAAACATCAACTTATGTGAGGGATTTTAGCTCTACAGTGGATCTTTTTTTAAAAAATTTACAAAGTGGAATGCATCTAATAATTGAGTTTTCAGTTTTTTTAGGACTCTTAGGACTTTTGTTGCTAATCCAATCGAGTCAAACCCTATATCTTATTAGTGCAGTTGGTTTAATTGCATTTGTCTTTTCTTATTTTGTTAAAAATAGATTGAGAAAAATGGGTGCTAAAGTTTTATCTTATAATAACAAATCACTAGGTAAATTATTAGATATTTTAAACTCTACAAAAGAAATATTAATGTTCCGAAAATCGGACATATTTATTAAGCAATACAAAAATATTGAATTTAAAAACCTTAACTTAGTTCGAAATGGAAAATTAATTAATAAAGTACCGAAATTTTTTTTTGAAATATTGGTAGTAATCTCATTTACCTCCTATATTTTCTTCATAAGTCAAAACAATCAAAATATTAATGAATTAATTCCTCAATTAGGAATTTTTTTCTTGGTAATTATAAGAATACTTCCTGCAATAACAAAGATTCTTTTTTATATAACTAAGCTAAAGTGGGGTGAGGCTGCTGCACTAAAAATTGCCGAAGATATTAATGTTTATAACAAAATTTTTTCACAAAAAAAAACATATCAAGAGATTGGTTTTGAAAAATCATTAGAACTTAAAAATGTTTCTTTTGAATACAAAAATAGAGGGAATGAAATTCTAAAAAATTTAAATCTTACAATTAATAAAGGAGATTATGTGGGAATAGTAGGGGCTTCTGGGAGTGGTAAGTCAACTTTAGTTGATATCATTTCGGGACTTTTGGTACCTAGTAAAGGTGAAATTATTTTAGATAAAAAGAGAGTAAACGAACTGAAAACTATTAATTGGTTTAATAAAATAGGATATTTGCCCCAAGAAAATAAACTTTTAGATGAATCAATTTTAATAAATATTTCATTAGAATATGATAATAAAAAAGTAAATCATCAATTATTAGATGAAGTTTGTAAAAAAACTGGACTTAATAAACTAATTAACAGCTTAGAGGAAAAATACGATACAAATGTTGGAGAAAATGGTTTTGGATTGTCAGGAGGTGAAAAACAAAGAGTTGGAATTGCAAGACTTTTGTACGCAAAAAAGGAAATTTTAATTTTTGATGAAAGCACCTCAAATCTTGACGAAATAAACAAAAAAAAATTCATCGAAACTGTAAAGAATATATCACTGAATAACACCATAATAATTATCAGTCATGATGAAGATGTAATTCAAGGGTGTAAAAAAAAATACCTAATAAAAAATAAAGAACTAATTCAACTTTTTTAAATGAAAAAGATTTTCAGAAAGTTTTTTAATTATTATTTTTTTTCTAGGCCTGTTTTTTTCAAGCAAACAATTATGCACTTCTTTTTTAAGAAGTTTCGGAAATTTTTGTAATTTATATTCATGCGATAAAATATTCCCGCCATCTAATTTAAATAAAAGTTCACTTAAAACTGGTGTTTTTAATGATATTTTTTTAATGAGAATTTTTTTATTTGATAGAGATTTGCTGAAAGTGTTTTTTTCATCATAAAATTTTTTAAGTTTTTTAAGTTTGTTCTTATATTTTTTATTCAAAAGATTAATAAATTCCTCAAAGAAGACTAGTTTCTTCTCGCTGTTAGCAATAATATCTTTTGGTCTATTTGTTTTTTTAAAATCAAATTTTTTTTCATTTATTTTTAAATTCATAAATCTCAAACATTTTTCTAAATTTTTAAAATAATATCCAAAATTTTTAAATATCTTGGCTTTATTTTTATGTTCTACTGGAACAAAATAAATAATTTTTTTCTCTAAAGACGCTGCTTCAAGGAAAGATGTGCATCCACCGTGTAGATAAAGTTCACAGGCTGCAACCCATGGAGTAATAACTCCATCATAAATTACCTTTATATTTTTATTTTTATTACCAAATCTTTTTTTAACAAGATCTATTCTTTGTCTTGGATGAGGTCTAAAAATTATATTTATATCTGGATTTTGAGAAGCAAACTTATTTACAAGATTAATCAAACTTAAGTAGTTTACTTCTTCTCCTTTTAGATACTTATAAAGTTCTCTTTTGATCAAATCCTTCTTTTTTTTTATTACAAAAAAAAAGTTTTCTAGCCTAAATTTATTAAAGGCAGATTTTTTCATAATTTGATCAACAGGAAAACTTGATGAAATAAATATGAATTTACCGTATTTTTTTTTTAGATTATGAATTTCTTTTTGATAAAATTTGATATTTTTTTTTTTCAAAATATCAAATTTAGGATGTCCAAATATATGTAAATTTTTACTAAATTTTTTAAAGAGAGATTTATTTTTTACTAAGTCTTTAATTCCCCACAAAAAATAGTCATCTAGGTTTTTTAATATATCTTTATGTAGTCTAGATTTTCTTGTATTAGTATCAAAATTAGATATTGGCCCCTCCTCATCTAAAATACCTAAAAAATTTTTGTCATAAAATTTTTTATCAAAGTTAAATCTTAATCTCGGACCACCTTTAGACAAAAGATATACCCCATGATTATGTTTAAAAAGATTATGTACCTTGCCTTTTTCTCCTATCACAACATCAAAATTTGTTTTGTCTAATAATTTAGAGGCTAAGAAAATTTTTGAGTGGAACTCTCTTACTTTAATTTCTATTGGTAATAGTATTGTCATTTTATATAGATATCTTTTTTTTGAATAAAGTTTCAGCAATTACAAAATCATAATTATCGTCTATATCTACTGAATATTTTTTGGGGAATAATATTGTTGATACTTTGCCATTGAATATATTTTTGGTCTTTAAAATAAATTTTGGTTTTAAAATAAAACATATTGTTGACATGCTATACACCTTGGGAGCATCCTGTCTTCTTGCAAATTTTTTTTTTTTATTATTCACAATTTGAGCATGTTTGTTTTTGTTTAATTTGACCATATTAAAATATGGGTTCCGATCAGACTCTTTAATTGTAATAAGAGCATCAGATTTACTTTTTTCAAATTTTTTAATTGCTTGGTCTATGTGTATTTTTTTTCTTAAAGGAGAAGTAACAGGTAATATAACAAGTATATCAGGAAATTTGTTTACTTTTTTTAAATATTTTAAAGCATGTTTCCAAACATTAATTTCTTTTGAATTATCTTTTGCTAAATTTTTTGGTCTTAAAAAAGGTACTTCTATACGATTTTTTTTTGCTATTTTTGCAATTTTTTGTGAGTCTGTTGATAAAATAATATTTGAAAATTTGTCGATACTTTTTGCAATCTTAAAAGTCCATTCAATTAAGTGTTTACCATGAAATTTTTTTATATTCTTATTTTTTAAACCTTTAGAACCACCCCTCGCACATATCAAACATGTAATTTTTTTCATAAATAAATTTACTTAGTTTTTTTAATTTATCGGAATATATCTATATTTTATTAAATTTTTTTCAGTGCATAAATCAAGCCGATTGAGCTATTAGTACT
>CEQL01146324.1_pt1 | contig 33927 bp, 25 predicted proteins | sample 356281 | NCBI WGS metagenome assembly CEQL01 (sample SAMEA2621203, study PRJEB7988) | marine metagenome | biome: marine biome (ENVO:00000447); feature: surface water layer (ENVO:00002042); material: "saline water (ENVO:00002010), including plankton (ENVO:xxxxxxxx)" | depth 5 m
TTTTTACGAACTTGGTGATGTGTGATGTGGATTTCTGGAGATATGAGTCCGGGTGGCCAATAGCTGAGTTTCAGTTCGGGACAATGGATTAGAAGATTGCAGAAAGAAATAGTTCCAATAGAAGAGAGAAAAGTAGTCTCTGTGCAATGCGTGATATATCCTGCCACAACCATCGGCACAACGTATGCAGTAACAAACTCTGTTTTACTTACTGCGTTGCCTATGCTAGGTATGATATGTTTATCGAACTTATGATGAAAAGAGTGATACCTATAAAGATATTTGTTATTGTGCATTGCCATGTGAACTAGGTAATATCCGAAATTGTGTATGAGAATAACGTAAGCGTAATTCAATGGTTGAAACTCCCAAGACAAGTTGTCTAGTATTTTCAGATAATGCACCACGGTTGCGTATACAATTGGAGTTATGTAAAAAAGGTTTTGATGTATCATATCAGTTCCTTGTATGTAGAGAGATGTTTCATCCTCTAGAAGGTTTCTTAAACTGTTATGTGATACAGATGTGTCTATGATTCGACCAGTGTAGTAGGTTGTGCATCCGATCATGTATCCAACGAATAAAAAATATCCTAGATCGAGTAACTCTTGGATCATTTGTGATTATATACTATTTACCATGAAAAATAATAGTATATAATTCTTTATTTTTACTTTATTCTTTTGTTTATTACTTTACGCTTATTTAATAACAATACACAATTAAACTAAACTAAACTAAACTAATAACTCATATTTTTATTAGGGGCTGTTTACTTCTTGCTCTTTACAACCTTCTTCTTGACTTGCTTTACTACAGGCTTAGGAGGCTCAGGCTCTTCCTCCACTTCCTCTTCCTCCTCTTCCTCCTCTTCTTCTTCCTCCTCTTCCTCTTCCTCTTCCTCCTCCTCGTCCTCTACCTGAGTATTAACCTGGGACTCGGAATCATCTGTTGTGGTAACAGACTCTTGGATAGCCTTCTTATCGCTCTCGCTTGCAGATAGAAGACACTTAGAGAACACGCTGTTAGGAGGGCTCTTCACTAGAGCTTGAATGAGTCTCCAAGTGACGCCAAATCTTCCACTTGCGAACCAAATGCCGCCACACTCGATAATGCAACTAACCTTCATTCCCTTTCTGAAATAGCTCATAGGAGTATTCGTTTCATCATAGGAATCGGCCTTATCTCTTAGCCAAAGAGGGTTTTGATTCTCATCGTAAATGTTGCACTGGTATTCTCCCTTCATCTGTGAGAACTTTACACGAAGTGTTGGGTCGCGAGTGTGATCTGCTTCACCAGTTTCCTTGTTCTTGGGATACTTGAGAATGGGGGTAAACTTATCAGTTACCTTCTGAAGAGTTGTGCTTGCTACTCCAAGCCACTCCTTGGAGTTCTTCACAGCGTCTTCTAGGATTTTCTTCTCAAACTCGATCATGTTGTTTAAGAATGTTTCGGATTCTTCGGTCTTGTTATCGGAGTTAGGAAATTGTAGAGATAATTCAAACTTTTTATTGTCTTCGTAGTCAGAGGCTCCCCATGTAAGCATAAGAGGGAGCATAAGTCTTGCATTGCTAGAACCAAGCTTGACATTAACAGTCTTGGATTTTGCCAGTTGCTTGACAGGACTATACTTGATAGTAGAGGTGTTGATAGGTTGTGTTGCGTCAGTGATTGTATCCATGATTATATGCTATAGATACTTATATATACGCCTCCGCCTTTAAATCAATTCTTTTTTGTATTTGAAAACAAATTAAGTTTTTTCCACCTTTATGGTAACGATTATGTTTGATATTTGATGATTCATTAATTAAACATATTAAAGTGAAACATCTATGAACTATATATATGAGCGGACCTATTGCAAATAATGTTGTTGTGTTTAATGATAATTCGCCACTACAGCAATTATTAAGTGAATTAATCGGAGACGTGAACACTATTGATGCAATTGGTGATGTTGAACAGAAGTTAACAGTAAAGGAAAAGCCATCCTCTGAAACTTCTATGGACAGTTACAAAAAGTTTTTGCATGTAAAATGCATGCAGGATTTTAAGTGTTTAAACTTAAAGAAGAAATGTCCGGATGATATGTTCGTTATACCCAACGAAGAAGACTACAGCCTTCTTACCAGTTATAAGCTGAAGAAAGATCAGTTGAAACAAATTTGCAAGTATTATAAGCTGAGGATATCGGGAACAAACAACGAGCTTTTGACGCGTTGTTATACGTATCTTAAGCTCTCTAATATTTCCACAAAAATTCAGAGTATGTTTCGAGGTTTCTTGTGCAGGTTTGTGAACAAGCTGAGGGGCGTGGCTGTGTTAAATCGTTCATTGTGTGTCAACGAATCTGATTTCTTAACTGGGGATAGTGTTGGGGACATTCCTTTCTCTCAGTTTATAAGTTATACGATTAAAAGTAATGATAACGATAGAAACGAAAATCAGGACCTTGTATATGGATTCGATATCCTGTCCCTCTACAACCTTCGAAAAAATGCTTCCGAGGCTGCAACAGGAGAGGGGTATAATGGGACACTGAATCCGTGGACTAGAACGAGAATCCCTAGCAAGGTGTTTACGAATATGAGAAGGATCATAAAGATAAACAAACATATCTACAAGATTCATTTAGACACAAACATAGAAAAGGAGTCGGCGACAGAGATTCACAACTTAAGCATTGAAGAACGAGCCAGAAGACTTTTTATGGAGTTTGATAGGCATGGATACTATACTTCTGACTCTTGGTTTCTCTCATTAAGTAAAAATCTAGTAGTGAGATTCATACATGAACTTGCGGACATATGGTGTTATCGAGCACAATTAACAAATGAAATCAGAAGAAGGATATGTCCATCAGATCCCTTTAGACATGCAAACATACTCATTGCTCTACTGCACACGGATGATTCATTAGAATCTACGCAGAAGAAGGCATTGGAGATACTGGAGGCCGTAGCCTTGACTGGGATCAGTAACGAAGACAGGAGTTTAGGGGTTATCTACATACTACAAGCATTTACATTGGTCAACTTAAATGCAAGGGAATCTCTGCCTTTTCTGTATGAGGCTGTTGCATACAACGGATGATACAAACGATTGATTATTTAAGTAAATTTCGTTTAAATTAAATATAAAAACACAATTTGAATATTTTGTTAGGTAAACTCATAACAAAATATATTCCAATCATACAATAATAGATATATAGTGTAAACCAACTTAAAAACATACCGATAAGGAGTGTATAATGGTTAAGACGACTACCAAGAAGACCGAGACCCCTGCTGCTACTGACAAGACCGCTTCCAAGAAGAAGGTTGTGAAGAAGACTGTTGCTCCTAAGAAGGAGGAGACACCCGTTGTAGAGACTGCTCCTGTTGTGGAGGAGGCTGAGAAGACTGAGGATAACAGTCTCATGGAGCAATCCTCTGTATTTTTTGCTAAGCTTCAAAACCTTACTCAGGCTATCACCGCTCTTAAGAGCGAGTTCCGTGGTCTTGAGAAGAAGTGGGTTCGTGAGATTAAGGCATCTCAAAAGGTTGCCAAGAAGAAGCGCAAGAACGCTAACCGCGCTCCTAGTGGTTTCGTGAAGCCTACTCGCATCAGTGACGATCTTGCTGAGTTTTTGGGTGTCCAGAAGGGAGTTGAGATGGCCAGAACTGATGTGACCAAGGAGATCACCAACTATATCAGACAGAACAACTTGCAGGATAAGGACAATGGTCGTAAGATCAACCCTGACACCAAGCTTAGCTCTTTGTTGAACCTTCAGAAGGAGGATGTTCTTACCTACTTCAACCTTCAGAAGTATATGAGTCCTCACTTTGCCAAGAGTGTTAAGGCTGTTGTTGGAGAGTCTGCTTAGATGTATATACACATTACACACTGATCATGTAAATAATGTAGCTAACTAAATAAATCTAAAACAAAAATTAGTAAATTAAGTTAAATCAAATAATAGCGAGATAGTTATTATTTGATCGGTCCCATGAAAAGTTTTCTTTTTTCTTCAAGTATATTATAATGGTGTTTTTCAAGAATCCTAAGGATATGTGCACTCCTGCGCAGATATATTTTTACATAACTGCTCTTCTTGTATTTGCAACCCTTGTATTTGACATGATAACCTTAACGTTTCCATATAAACCAGTGTTCCATGGAGCAATTGTCTTTATCTGGGCGTGCTGTTTAGCATGGATGTGTGATAAGGGATATAAAACAGTGTCTTGGATTTTGGTGAGTTTGTTCACCATATTACCCACAATTATTATTCTGCTTGCACTTGTTGTATTAGGAGTAACATTTGGTGCTATGTCAAAAGAAGAAAGAGCACAAGAATATCAGAAGATAATGAGCAAGGAAGCTGCTATGCAATAAATAATAAGTTTTTAACATTTTTAACATTTTATCGTATCAAATAATTTCACAAAAAATATTTGATACACTCTATACATACTATTATACTAGTTTAATAGTCTTTGAAAAGGACTCTACTGTGAACATATTATATATTTTTTCAAGATTATCGTAGTCTATGTTGTATTTTATATACACGCGAAGCCATTCGTAGAAATTCATGTTTTTGTATTTCACGTTTTTCTGAAATCGATTGAAGAGTTTCATCGCCGTATACAGATTTATAGACGACCCCTTTTCAATACTGTTATAGTCCGTCCCGGAAATAACACATATGCGCTTGAAGTTTTCATACGTTATATCGAGTTCTCGCAAGATCTCTTTTAAATTATATAAAATCGCTGTTTCGTTTTCCATATCAAAATCTCTTATGATGAAGTTACAGCCGTATATGAACATGTCCATGTCATCGCTCATACATGCCCAACATAGATCATTGACAACCATTTCGGCACATATCTTGTCAGCTTCTTGATCTTCTGGATCAATGAAGCAAACGCCCCTATTATTCAGGATATTCTTTACATTTTTTATTTTGTCTCTCGTTAGCGTAACTGCTTCCTTTTTTAGCTTTTTGTATTTCTCAGTTAATAACAGCTTTTCTTCTTCCGAAATATTATCATCGGAAAGCATATTGTTTATTTCCTCGCACTCTTGACTTGCTTTTTTTCTGGCCTCTTTTCTAGTTTCAATCGTTTGGGTCTTCTCGCATGGAGGTTTTCCGTCAAATACAAAGATGGGTTTGATCGAGTATTTACACATGATATCGATTAGTTTGTTCATGTTCACTTCTAGTTTACCATCGACTTCAAACTGATACAAGTATATACTAATGTCTACAACTATACATCTGTTACTTATTTCAGCTAGGGTTATTTTCTGAATGGATCTTGAGCATTTGTTTTTTAGAAAATTATTAAGGTTTCTTATTCCCATTCAACGGTTATTCTATTTATATGCCAAGAGTATAATTATAGTTACTGTTCAATTTTATTTAAAAATGAATAATCCCAACTACTGACTCAGTGAAGTTCGAATAAACTCATTCTCAACGTATCCAGTATCCAGCTTTCTTTTCCTACGCTACCTAAGACCTTTTCAAAGCATTTTTTCGTGACAAATTTAGAATACATACTATTTTTTTCGCCCATGCCTTGATATTTCGACTCTATAAAATCGCAAAAGGATGTTACATTAGGAATGGTTTTCTTAAATGATACGAGGGATAGATTGTTTGTGTCACACCATTCTAGGAAGTCTTGAAAGTTGGTAAGTAGTAAACAACCTATTACGGAATACGCGAATACGTTTGTTTTTTCGCGATACAAGTTGTCTCTCGCTATTTTTGCAGTTTTTGTTTTCTTATACAAGTCTGTATATTCCAGTCCCATAAAATCAAGTATTTTTGCCAACTGGAACATCTTAAATGTTAATTCGTATTTTATAACAAAAGGATAAGTTTCGTTGAACTCACGCAGACTTTTATGTCCTCTAAGAGCGTAGAAGTTTACAAAAATAGTGTTCAACAAAATAGTCCAAAATTCAGTGTATGACTCAAACATGAGAAAATCAGATTCGATGGGGAACAGTGACTTGATTCTTTTTTTACATATTTTCTCTGCATTCATACCTGAAAAGTCTAGTGTGAGAAGATGAAATGACTCGTGTATGAATACTTTAAACCATTCTTGACTTCGAAATAAAACTATCTCTGATTCACCTGTTGGACAGGAATACGTAAATCCAGTATTTGCATGTATTTGTTCAATCATCTGTGTGTTGTTTTCGGGAAGTGTTTTCTTAAGTGGTGTGAAGTAAATATATATTTTGAGGTCTTTTCCGCATGTATTATTTGAATACGTGTATGCCATTTTCAACCAGGTCATGACTCGTTCGAAATATACGTTGTATATTTCTATATGAGACATCGGGTCGGTCTGATCTAAAATAAATATCAGATTTACGGATTTGTCTCCTATATTATTCTTGTAACTAAGAGAACTTTTTGCTTGTTTGTTTATGTAGCTTAGAGCCTCGGGTGGTATTGATTTCATATTGAACGTGTTAGGAAGAGGGATGTCCGAATGATGAGAGATATTTTTCAATGATAACTTGTAGAACTCCTTTTCGGATCTAGACTTCATGCTTTTGATATGCGTGTCTGCGTTTTTTAGATCAGTATATAGTCTGTCTACAATCGTTTTTGTTTTAGAAGTCAGCTCGAAATCGGGAAGACAATTATGGTTTGATTTCTTACTAAGCCACTTTGATAGGATACTGCTTTCTTCACTAAGTAAATGTTTATTCATGGTCTATCCTACTTTAACTTAACTTAGATTAACTATATATATTAATGACAGTTGTTTTTATACTGTGTCCTTTTTAATTTTCTTCAAATGGACTTTTGGTAAAGCAGTTTGAGTAGCACATGTATCTCCACCACCACCATCTTCTTCGGGACCTTTTTTTTTCTTCTGGTTCCAGCAATTCTTCCAATACAGAAAGGGTTTTCCCTTGTGTAAACGAATACATTACTATTTACGAGTATACTAATGTATCTTACAATTATTTGTTTAACTTTATAGTTACTTATTTACTTTCTATAGTCTCTTGTCATGCGGTAGTCTACCTCATCATCATCACAACCATAATCAACGATAACAGGTTCGTATTCTATTGTGGTTGTCTCTTGTGTGACATTTTCGGTTATCGATTGTGTTTCATTTACATTCACGAAGTATCTTAGGACCACTGTGGTTGTAAACGGATACATCATGAAAGAATATAGGTAGACGGGAAAATATATTATGGACGTTAAGTTCATTTTATCTAAAGGATAATATATTTTTAAGTTGTATTATTAGCTAAAGTATTTCGTATTTTGATCAGATTTTGATCAACACTTGGAGGTTTACCTGGTTCGTATTTGTTGAGAGTGGCGTTTTTTGTCGACATCAAAAGTTTTTTAAACTCTGGAATCTGTGTGAATTTCGCATTCATAGCATTGAATGTTAATTGGTCTTCTTTTCTACCAATAAAGTTCGGATCAGGCATGTTACCCGATGATTTGTGTTTTTTGGAAGCCTCTATTGCACTATCTACATCTTTCGATACTCTACTTCCACTTTCGCTCGTGTAGTCAAAATATATATCTTTGTTGTTTATCCATTTATTGGCCTCTAGGTAGTGAACAACACTATTCCACTTGTAATTGTCAAGATGAAAGGGTGTTTCTTCATGATACCATTTGTTGTCTAGTTTTCTCCTCCAATCCTTATATTTTCCTTTTGGTGTCAAAGATGAATACTCTATTCTTTTTTCAGGTGGATGTATTTTTTCTCCAGTCCCCTTTCCTGGCGCTTTATTCAATGACCTATGATAGAACTGAAACACTACATTTGGGTCAATTGATGTGAGAATGTCTAGGTTAAGTATCTCTACATCGGGTTTTAACGTGTTTTCATCTAAGTTTAACGCCATTGCTTTGAACTCGGGTATCATAAAAAACGCCCCACTGTTCTTTTCTACACATTTTGTAAGGACCAAGTTTTTAAGGTCAAATGGTATTTCAGAGAAGGTAAATATGCGTTTATTTTTATATGTTATGAGGCGATAGTGGTTTGATGTATGTTCTACAATAATATAGAACTCAGGTTCAAAAATACCTCTCGATTCCATTTTTTCATCGGCGACAGTGCATTGAATCACATTGTCTGACTCGTTTGACGCATGCTCTGTAGACATTACAATAAACTTTACATTCAGTATTCTTTCTAGCGTAGCAATTGCCCATGAATCTGCCCAGTATTCAGGTGTCTGGATAACTTTTTGAAGACCCTGGAGATCCTTTACTTTCTTCATGAACTTGAACTCGTTGTATATCTCTTGAGCGTTTGTTTTCCTAGAAAGTGCTGCACTGTGTTGTTCTGCTACACTTTTTGCTGTGTTTATAATGTCCCTTTGTTGGTTATCTGATATGGTATTCGTTATTGCGTCTTTGCAAGAGTTATACTCCTTTTCTAGGGTTTTAAGATTATTACTTTCTGTCACGAGAGTCTCTGATGACATTTTGTAGTGGGTTAGATATTCCTGTAATATATTTTGATCTACTTCAAGCGAAAGCTTTTTTCTGAGCTGAGAAACAGTTGTAATCTGTCCTTGCTCTGAAAATGCTTCACGAATCGTGGCAAAAAGACAGTCACCATTATTTTCAGTATCAACAAAGTTATAATTCATGTTTTGCATTGATTTTTGAACCCAAGATGCAGACTTTTTGTCGGACTTGTGAAAAGCCTCCCTTTCCTTTCTGGAATCTTCCGCTGTTTCTTGAACGAGTCTATCTGGAGGTGTTATACTTTGATCTAGTGCGAATATATCTTCTCTGTATGAAGGAATGTTGAGGCTGGAAGACACCACGCTAGAAGGATTTATTGTAAAATCTTCCGTTTTAAGAGGTTGATCTTCTACTTCCTCTGACTCTTCTTGTTTATCCTGTGGAGAATTAGAGTCTGGGTTTTCATCGGGAACATCTAACCTTTTTCTTTCTAGCATTTCTTTTGTGGCAAATGTGTATGGTAGTGGTTCTGGCATTTTTTGTATTAATACAGAGCCATCTTCCGATATAACATTTATTATGTCAGATGTTTTTATTTCGTATACGCCAATCTGTATAGCCTTCCCCTTATTTGTTATTAGATAGATTGGAAAATAAGTTACATTTTTGTCTTTATATGTTTCGTCGTCATTTCTCCCTATTGCTATCACTATATCCACTCCTCTTACTTGAATTGCATAAAGTTCGATACTTCCTTCTTTATCTTCGTGTCTAACCTTTTTAATTTCAGGATAACTTATTGAATTATCTATTTTCGAAACTACCATCTACTTTATAGTATACAAACAATTATTATTTATATATTGACCACTGTTTATTCATTGTCAAACTGTTTACCATTGTATTTCCAGTTTACAATAAACCTATTTGTAAATTTATTTGAAGCTACATTATTCATACATTTCCACAGGTCAACTCTTTCAAAAACAAGTTCAATGTTTTCAGGTTGCGATTCAAACCATATAATATGCTCTACCACATCGGACTTTTTTGCCTTTCCTGAAAAATCTTTTTTTATGTTATAGTATTCGCATATTCTCATTAATTGTTTGATTGTGCAACGAGAATATTCCTCGAACTGGTCAAGATAATGTTCTGTATACTCTTCATCGTCATTCTCTTCTTGTAATTTATATTCATCTCCTTTCACAGAGGAGTCATCAGAATCTTTATTTGTCGATGAATAAAACTTATCAGCTAATTCTTGGATGGTATTTCTTAAGTTGGCATAAGAACTGGGTGTGTCTAAGAACACCGAATTATCATTGTTATCTAGACTAATACTAATAGGAACAGTGCTATTTAAACCGAATTTTTCCTCAGGAACATGCGAAGGTTGTTCTTTTATTTCAAATGATATATTTTCGTCATCATTCTTCATAATAATATAATTTGTAAGATGTCTCTATTATATTATTAGATGCTTTTAGTATATTTTTCCATTGCTTCCATTAACTTAAATAGTGATTTGATGGTGACACCAGGATAGGTTTTTGGTTTACTTTGTGACAAAGAGACCATGAAATCAAAGGGTGGTTGGTTATTACTCGTGACACCCTTCTTAATTCCTTTCAATATGTTGCTGTCGATATTCAAAATAACGCACACATTTTCAATGATTTCGTCTATCAAGGACTTCTTTTCGGAGTTTTGATAGTTCATGTCAACCATGTTTATAAGTTCCCATGTAATATCATGCATCTCGTCACATGTGATCTTGTCTTTCTTATATAAGTTCGCAATAAAGCTAGTGACTGCTTTACGATCTTCGTTTTGCTTATTTATTTTGCAAAACAAGTCGTAATCGTGTGATGGGTTCACCTCTTGCACATGAATGTATGATTGTATGTAACTTCTCTTTTTATTCTCAAACACCTCCGTCATTATTTCGTATTTGTCGAGAAGATGTGCAAATAAGTTGGAATAAACATCGCTATAGAATATATGTTCTGATAATATAGATGTCAGTTTTTCAAATACTTGCATAACCTCCTCGGCGGTGATGTCTGTTTCAAGGAACTCGTCTATTATTTTGAACACCTCTAAAAATAATCCGTTGTTGTTGGTCTTGCCTATTTTATTTATCAGTGCCCGTATACTTTGTATATATGAATCGGTTCCATCTTTCTTTGTCATTTGGTTCATTTTGAAAACTATGTTTGACATAGCACCATCATCGTTATTCATATGATCGGTTGGTCTCATCCTATTGTTCTTTTTCCTCTTTCGGTCGGTATCATTAGCTCCTGTATCTTTTTTACCAAATACTGGAGTTTTTATATAATTTGGTGATCCAACTTGGTTTGTTAGTATTTGTATCATATCTATGGTTTCTCTAGGCAAGCTAATATTATCTAACATAGATTCAATTATTTGAAAATCTTTGAGATGGTATTTTGTAGTTTCCATTGGATTGAATACATAAATGAATAGAAAATATTTATATGGGTTTATCAACTTATTTATTTATCAGCACAACAGTAAATAAAGATTAAGAATAACACTTAAATATAATTACGTAGTTAGATTACTATGTCTGCAAATAATATGTTTAAACCTAGTCTTAAGGTATCCGACATTCCTAAAATTGAGAGAAATGATTCCTCAAACGGAATGGAGGATACTGGGATTACGAGCTACGAAAAGTTTGAAGATATGGGTCTTCCACACGATATTCTCAGAGGAATTTTTAGTTATGGATATGAGAGTCCTAGTCCTATTCAAAAAAAAGCAATAAAACCTATTATGGAGGGTAAAGATTTAATAGCTCAGGCCCAGTCGGGAACTGGGAAAACAGCAACATTTACCATAGGATCTCTTTCGAGCATTGATATCTCTATTAAAAAAACACAAGTAATATGTCTTAGTCCCACGCGTGAGCTAAGCACACAAATTTGTTCTGTATATAAATCAATTGGAAATTTTTGTGAAGGTCTAAGTGTCCATCTTCTGGTTGGTGGAATTTCTGTAGATAAAGATTTGAATACTCTTAAAAATGATTGCCCTCATGTTATTGTTGGAACCCCTGGAAGGGTGTATGATATGTTACGAAGAAGAGCATTATCGTCAGAACATATAAAGTTGTTTTTACTTGACGAAGCAGACGAAATGCTATCGCAAGGATTTAAAGAGCAAGTAAGAAGCATCTTTCAAATGTTACCTGCGGAATCACAATGCTGTATATTCAGCGCTACTTTACCAAGATACATTTTTGACATAACTTCTGGATTTATGAATGATCCTGTAAAAATTACCGTAAAGGCTGAACAACTTACATTAGAGGGTATTCAACAGTTTTACGTTGCTATGGAAAATGATGTTCAAAAGTTTGAAGTATTGATAGATCTTTATTCAAAATTATCTGTTGCACAATGCATTATATATGCGAATAGCGTAAAGAGGGTAGAGGATCTGTATCAGGCCCTTATTTCCGAAAACTTTAAGGTGGTTTGCACTCATTCTGGTATGAATAAGACAGACAGAGAGGAAGCTCTTACCCAGTTTCGTTCAGGAGACTATCGTATTTTAATTTCATCCAATCTTACGGCTCGTGGTATTGATATTCAACAAGTTTCTTGTGTTATTAATTTTGATATTCCAAAAGACATTTCTACTTATTTGCATAGAATTGGAAGAAGTGGAAGATGGGGAAGAAAGGGTGTTGGAATCAACTTTATGACAGAGAAGGATTGTGACAAACTTCGTCAGATTGAAAGATATTATCATACGCAAATAAATGCACTTCCTCAAGACATTGAGTTTTAGAGAGTGTATCAATATGTAATACTTAGTGCTTACTAGTTCGTTGTTTCAAATATAATTATTTCTAGTTTTGATATATCTTACTGTATCAAAACTATGCCCACTATAAAGATAAACGAAGATATAGTATCTAATTTTAGACCTCCAATATACTACAATAAAAAGATGAAGTATTTAAAAAAAGAAATTGCTGGTGATCTAGAGCTTATCGAATCTGTTGATCCTTCAAGCACACCTGTAATGAAATACGTCTTTAAAGACACAACTTTTATAGGTGATATTGTCATGCCAATGATGTCAGAAATGTATACAACAGATATAAAGTTTATATCCGAAACAGCGAAATTACTTCAGTCTACAGACCAAACGCTCTGTGATTCAAGTAAAAATATGAAGGAGATATATGATCTATGGAAAGAAATAAGAGGTGACGCGAACTTTAGAGAGAAATATTACTACGTGGAATGGGAGAGATTTCTATACCTGAATAAGAGTGAAATGTTTTTGGAAATATTGAGTATTTACAACCTCATTTCTCCAGTATTGGCGCTTATGGTTCCATTTGTCGTCCTTCTGGTTCCTCTCATGATACTGCAAATAAAGGGTGTAAAGGTAGATTTTCCAAAATATCTCGAAATGTTGAAGGTTGTTGGAAAGACCCATGCATTGGGTCGGTTACTTACGGGTTTTGGTAGCACAGACTTACAAGGGAAGGCGTATTTACTAGTTTCTGCATCTGTATATCTGTTTTCTTTGTATCAAAACGCTATGATATGTGTGAAGTTTTATAAGAATATGTATAAGATACATGACAAGCTATTTTGTATTCGAGATTTTTGTAAAAGATCTATGACCAACCTTGAGAAGTTTACTAAAATAACTGGGAAATTAGATACCTACAAGGACTTCAACGAAAACGTCGATAACCATCTCCAGGTTCTTGGAAAAATTGTTGAAAACATAGACAGAATAGAGGCATTTAAACCATCCTACAAAAAGCTTATAGATATGGGAGTCGTGTTGAAGTGTTTTTATGATATTAATGAGTCAGAAGATTACAATAATACAATTTGTTTTTGCATTGGTTATCATGGATATATAGAGAACATGATCGGAATAAAGAAACATATAGACTTGGGAAATATGGGAATAGGAAAGTTGCTCAATAAAAAGTCCAAGGGTAAAAAGAAAACAAACAAAAAGAAGGAAAATGCAAAAGAGGAGGCCAAAGACAATGCCGATGAAAAGAATCCATGCATTGATTCAAGAAAGATGTATTATCCCCCTCTAGTTGACGAGTCTCCTGTTAAAAATGATATTATTGTGGAAAAAGACTCTATAATAACTGGTCCAAACGCGGCAGGAAAAACAACTATGATAAAATCAGTTCTCATTAACATTCTACTCACACAGCAGTTTGGATATGGGTTTTATGAATCAATGAAGTTTTATCCATATACACATTTACATTGTTACTTGAATGTTCCTGATACATGCGGACGGGACAGCTTATTTCAATCAGAGAGTCGAAAGTGCAAAGATATACTGGAGGAAATAAACGCATCTGAACCCACCTCATCCCATTTTGTTCTGTTTGACGAGTTATATTCGGGGACAAATCCTTCGGAAGCGGTGAAATGTGGGTGTGCATATCTAAAATATCTCTCAAGTATTAAGAATGTCGATTACATGTTGACAACTCATTATACCGAGGTATGTGAAAGGCTCGGAAAAGAGAAGAGAACGACAAATTACAAGATGGTAGCAACTCAAAATGAGGACAAAACATTGGTTTATAGTTACAAGATCGCGCCTGGAATTAATAGAATAAATGGGGGAATCGAGGTTTTAAAACAACTAGAGTATCCACAAGAAATAATCGATAATTTAGTATAATTTTAGGTAGGAACAATGTTTCCAATACGTAGTAATCGGTGAAATATTATATGAAAGTTTAGTAATATGAGTGAGGTCTTTAGCTATTCCTTTGTTTTGACTATTGCTATAACCATGGTTCTTATAGGCGCAGTTGCATTTATTCTTTACAACAAGCTGCAACAGCAATCCATGAAGATAAGTGCTGTTATGGATCTAGTGACATCTGTTGTGAAAGAGGTGGAAGTTTTAAAAGGAGTTGGCGTTGATAAAATGTTTAGCCAAGACTATGACCAAGAGTATTCTGAAAGCGACACGAAAATAATTGATAGCTTGGGAGGTGTGAGTGATGAACAAATGGATCAGACAGGCATGATTGAAGTATCTGACGATGATTACGAAGATGTTGAGGAAGATGAGGATGAAGAAGACGATGAGGAAGAGGAGGAGGAAGATGATGAGGACGATGAGGAAGAGGAGGAGGAAGACGACGAGGAAGATGACAACAGTTTGCTGAAAGGCATCGATTTAAAAACCTTAAATTTTGAGGCTACTGTCGAAACTCTTGACGAACCCGAACTCTCAAAAACCGTCAACATAGAAGATGAGCTTCTAATGAACAAAGACGAAATCTCTAATATATCAGTGGATGACGATAGTAAACTCATCAATATTTCAGAAGGTAATACCACAATTGATTATACCAAACTCAGTGCTGGCGAACTCAGGAAGATGGCGGTGGATAGAGAACTATTAGGGAAAGAAGAAAAAGCACCAAAAAAGAGCAAATTAATTGAAATGCTTTCTTCAGACTAATTAATTATGTAGGCATATAGTATTACGATGTCGAATCCACATTTAGGAACTCTTCAAAATCCAACGAATAACCAGTTTCATTCTATGCCCGCTTTAATGGAAGATAAAAGACAAGGTGCTGCATCATGGAACACTGAAGCATCTGTTGATCAAAAGTTAAAAGAATATACCAACTCAACTTCTAACTGGGAGTATAGAAAATATCTTACCAGTAATGCAAACGAGGTGATGTCTGTTAATTTTAGACATAAGTTGATGGAGAACCCTGTTCAAAATCAGATCACTAGCCAAGCCCCTATCACAAACAGATCTCCGTATTTGTATGGTGGTCTTTTAGATAAAACAAACGTTGCAAGTGATACTTTTTCAAGTGACTTAAAAGATTTATACTTGACCAGAGTTCAATTGCAAGCAAAACACTCTGGACCTAGTGTATATCATAAATACATTGAAGATGCTGAAACACCCGAAGTGGACTAAACTTAAGTTGACTTAGGTAAGGTAGATATATTAAGCTAATTAGACATTTTCATACGATTTCAAAAAATCATATGAAAATAAAAAACAATATAATAGAAATGAAAATCGTAAGTATTGATGTTGGTATAAAAAATCTTGCAGTTTGTGTATTGAAAGTAAACAAGGATAGTTCTGACGAACATGTTCTCTCAAGCCACATATTTAAATGGGATGTAATAAATCTTACATTGAAGGATGATATAGTTTGTTGTGGTTTAGACGATGAGTCTTGTCTACAAGAGGTGAAGTATGAAAAAGACGGTAAATACTACTGTTTGAAACACTCCAAAAAACAGAACTATTCCCGACCATCAGCAGATTTAGATGCCAAATACTTGAAAAAACAGCCTCTGAAAAGATTACTTGAAATAGCCGAAAAGCACTGCATAACTTACGAGGCTCCGGTAAGAAAAAATATAATATTCAATACCATTACAGATTATAGAAACAACACATGTTATCGAGCGGTTGATAAAGTTGACGCATCTAAGTTAGACATTGTCACCATAGGAAGAAACATAAATCACAAACTTTGCAACATGTTCAATAACTTCTTTGAGGACATTGACAAGGTTATTATTGAAAATCAGATTAGTCCAATTGCAAATAGGATGAAGACAATTCAAGGAATGCTTTCTCAGTTTTTTATTATGAAAAATGAAAATATAGATGTTGATTTTATTTCGTCTTCCAACAAACTGAAGGGAGAAGAAGAGCTCCTTGATACCTACAACGCAAGAAAAAAAGCTGGTATTAAAAAGTGTTTAGAGATTATCACGGAATCTCATTCTACGTGGGTGGATTTTTTCAATGTTCACAAGAAGAAGGATGATCTAGCAGATTGTTTTTTACAAGGAATGTGGTTTATTGAAAATAAACTATAAACTGTAATTATTCGTAAGACTTAAAAGTAATTAGTATGTATTATTATTATTACAATGGATAACGAAATTATCGAAATTTCTACTTTAGACGGCCCGACAGGTTCTGCAGAATCAAAGTATGGTGGTGGTATAGAGCTTTTAATGAACGAAAAGAAAGAAGAAAAAAAGGGCGGAATAGATAGTATCCAGATAGACGACTTGGAAACTTTAGAGAATGAATTAAATGAAATTACTTCAGGAGGAGATAAATTATCCAAAAACGATCTCTTCAGTGACACTATACCGGAAATAGGAGGTTCAGATAAAATAGACGATCTAGAAGAACTTCCGAGTGTAAGTTTTGATGAAAACACATTGGGAAAGGGAACCGCATCCACTAGTGATGCCAATGATAAAACGTCTACCTGGGACGGATTCAATAAGTTTAACGAGATACCTGTCACACCAGATATTGAGCGAAGTCCTAAGCAACCACAGTCTAAGGAGGAGTTGTTAAGAGAAAAGTTTCAGCTTCTAAGAAAGTTAGAGTCTTTGGAATCCAAAGGTGTTCAGCTTTCCAAGAAATACACTATGGATTCTCCTATTTTGGAGATGAAGGGTGAATACGAGACCATTATGGATGAGAAGGCCAAACAAAACTCGATCAAGTTTCAAGGTAATATGTTAATGACATTTATTAACGGGCTTGAGTTTTTGAACAATAGATTCGATCCATTCGATGTCAAGCTAGAAGGTTGGAGTGAACAGGTTGGCGAAAACATCGAGGACTACGATGAAGTTTTTGCAGAGTTATATGACAAGTATAAATCTAAGGCCACTATGGCTCCAGAGCTAAAACTCTTATTCCAGCTTGGAGGTAGTGCTGCTATGTTGCATATGACAAACACCATGTTCAAATCTGCTATGCCTGGAATGGACGATATTCTACGTCAAAACCCCGACTTAGCACAACAGTTCCAAAAGGCTGCTGTAGACTCCATGAGTAATAGCGCGCCTGGATTTGCTGGATTCATGAATGGTATGAGAAACCCTGATCCAAGTCCTATGGGTGGGTCTGGTCCTCCTCCTCCCATGAGAACACAAGGTCCAGGATCTGTTCCACCTCCATCTACTAGATCTGGAAATAACAACAGCTTTTCGTCTAGACCAGATATTAGAGGAAGTATGGGTCAGAATGACGGAATAGATATAACTGAGAGTTTTTCAAGTTCCCCCTTTGAGAAAAGTTCAAGGAGACCCGATCCTCCTGCTAATCGGGCTGAGATGAAGGGTCCTTCAGATATTGATTCTATATTGTCTGGTTTGAAGACCAAAAGAGTGAATATGACATCCAAATCAAGCACAGAAGCCACAGAAGAATTACCACCTTTACAGACCGACCCCAATGAGAGTAGCACAATCAGTATAAGCGATCTCAAGGAAATGCAATCCACTGGCGGAGTTGCTCCAAAAAAATCAAGACGCAGAAAGACTTCGGATAAAAATACCATAAGTTTAGATATTTAAATATGAGTCAGTAAATGTTACATAGTATATGCATATAACATTTATTATAATGATAGTTATAACACGGTTATTATTTGTTTAAATCTCTTGCAGTCAACACAAACGCCCAGTGTTGTAGAACTTGACGTATTTTAGGAGAAACCTCATAGTCACGTAGTCCCTTTTTCGGATCCCTTGAATACTTTTTCTTGATCAATGTAACAAGAAACTTTCGAAATCTTCCTTTTGGGCCAGCGAGGGATTTCCATCGACCAATCTGTCTTTCATCGTCAGGTGTTCTTTTCCCGGTAAAGAAATCACAATACCACTGCACCCAACCATAAGGGTTGTATTCAGTGATCCATCCTTTACCTTCCCAGAACTCTAATGATGTTCCGACTCTAACCCCGTATTTATTTTTTTTAATGTCGCATTCAGTTGACGAAAGATGGTCCTCTGGAATGCCTTTCCACCAAGAAGACGGATACTTTTTATGGACATTTTTAAACGATTTTTTTGCTATCCTTGACTTAATGGGTCTCCAGTAGGTTCCTCCAAAACTTCCTAATTTAAATATTTGCCGAGGAGTGAGGTTTGGGCGAAAGTCTGGGTAGTCTTCAAAATATAGAGTTCCATTTCTCTTTTTCGGAACCACCTTCCCTTTTGTCGATCTTTTTTGAGTTTTATTTTTTGAAGACGGTGTTTTAGCTTTTATCTTTTTAGTTTTGGATTTGGATCTGGACTTGGACATGAATTATTACTTTAGTTTATATTGAGATTATTTATTATTCCTCTTATACAACACATCATGAACAAAAATAAGTCAGTATCTATATCTAAAACCGATAGCGGGTTTGATGTCTCTTTTCAATTTAATAATGATAGAATGAACTTGCAAGAGCTCATTGGGTATAATATGATCGACATTATATTTGAAGTAAACAAGGAAGACATAATAGACAGGTGCAAAACAAAAGTAGATCATACAGACAACAATAATGAACATGGAGAAGCGAATACTTCCTTTGTATTCAAGCACTTGTTCAAGGATGTAGGTCTTCCTAAGTTTTACTATAACTGTAATACGACTATGAAGAAGACGGAAAGAGAGACATTTGTTACATCCACTGCAACTCCCAAAAAGGAGTGTCCATTCTTAGACCCTGTTAATGACAGGTATGTGGCGTTTTTACCCATTACAAACATGGACGTATCGTGCAATTTTCCAACCATGCATATAGCGAACTGTTTTGTAAAAGTTTACATGGACCCAAACTTCCATTTACCACCTTCTCACGAAATGATTGTCATTTCAATGTTCAAAAAAATATTTAAAAAAGTAAAAGGGTTTATAGAGACAGTTGTATAAGTAGTAGGTAAATGTTGGACTACATAAGCTGTTTATTCTTTTATGTTAGGTTGATGTTCTCTGTTTTGGTGGAAGGACTCGTTCATATGTATACGACGAAAAGTTTTAGTTCTTTTATTCTAGCCCTATTCATACGGCTCGCTAAAACAGATGTATTGTTTGTCAAGGTTATGCAGGCAATATGTTATAACCACAATTTTATTGATTCTACACTTCATGACAAAATAACAACATTTACAGACAATGTTCCATATGATTCTTCAGATATAGACTACGATGAACTTGATAGGATTACACAGACAACAGATTTCAAGATAGATTCGTTGAATCCTATGAAGTCTGGTATGATATCTCTTGTTTATCCACTTACTGAAATAAAAACCGGCAAAAAGTGCATTTTGAAACTAAAAAGAAAAAACATAAAACAAAAGCTAGAGCGGGGTATTAAAAACATGGAAATGGTAATAGAAATACTGACCTTCGTAACGAAATATTTCATGAGCGTTGAGATTATGAATACAGTGAAACGTCATCTGAATATGTTATTTGTGCAGCTGGATTTTGAAAAGGAAAAAGAAAACACGAGAAGAATTGCTAAAAATTTTGATAAAATTGACTATGTGCGAGTCCCCGAGATCGTAGATTATGATTCTGATGGAGGCGATACAAAATCTATTATTATGACTCGTCTTCCAGGCGTTCCTCTATCTGAAGTAAAGAAAGAGGATTATCCTGGATTTTGCAAGGCTCTTATAAAACACGGATTTTGCAGCATGCTTGTCCATGGAATAACACATGGTGATTTTCATCCAGGAAACGTTCTTTTTATAAAGAACGAACCATCACAAGAAAGTTTACATGCGAAATATCAAGTTGGAGTTATTGATTTTGGATTGGTTATTGAGATTAGCGAGAAGATGCGACAGGCCATATTGTTCGCGGGAACGAAATACAGAAATCCTAACAGATCAAAGAAGATCATATACAAGTATTTAGACGCCGCAATAGATCCTCCGAATATACTGGAAACTCTCAAACAGGATACTTATACAAAAGACATACTTTCACATTTAGCGACTATGGTAAAAGAGGTGGGTCAAGATACTATTAACTGTTCTTGTGCATCTCATCTTTTTAAAGGGTTTGAAAAGGTGAATGACATGATGATGACAGAAGAGTTCAGAAACCGCAATGTTACTATGACCGACGATTTTGTAAAATTGCAAGTTGCGATGTCTATGTCAAATGGAGTTGCTATGGAGCTTCTTGGGCCGAATGAGAATTATAGCACTTACATGGATACAACCCTGGGAGAACTTTTTCATTTTGATCTTATCCAGGATAGCGACGATTCTGGATCTGAATCTGAAGCTGAAGCTGGACTTGAATCTAATAAAGAAGAATAATTTGAATAAGACACAATCAAAGTAAGTATTTAATAATATTATGTTATTGTATATTAATACAATATCATGAGACATAATAACAAGAATAGCAGTAACAAAACATACAAGAAAAGAAATAATGTGTCAAGACCACGTATATCAAAAAGAAAAACTGGAAAAAACAGAAAAAAACTTCTTGTTGGTGGTGATGATACTCAAACGGAATCGTATGGAGACAATCCAGATAATGCCAATATTTTTGGGTTAACTGCACGTAGTGGTCCCGCAGCACTTGCGTCTCCTTACGCTATGACCAAAGGGATGGCTTATAAATGGAATGATTTTATAGGTCCGACAAAAGTGCAATATAGAGCATCGGCACGAGATGCAAGAATAAGAGAAAAAGTTGCGGCACCGTGCTTATTTTTCGATCTAAGAGCGATGTCAGATACCAATAACCCCAGGAGACCAGGAAAAGGTTCTGAGCTATATCTATTCGACGAAGAATTCTTAAATAAAGTTGATCAGCAGAGTTTGTTTGACAGCAAAGACAGAAAACATAGTTGTCTGAGAACTTTGATTCATTTAAAGCTCTTCGTCGTGAACGATAAAGAGTTATTCGAACAAATGATCGATGATCTTGAATCTGCAAAGAAGATAATAAGAATGAGACTTGAGGTAGATGGAAGGGCTGATAAGTTTGATGAGTTGTATAAGTTGCTAGAACAAACCGTAGAAGAGCACACATATAATTCATTGTTTAAGTTTATAAAAGATAACTTGGGAACTACCCATGCAAGATCCTTTTTATACGGAAGAGACACTCGACTTGTAGATTTGATAGGAAGATTGAAACCAACGTTTTACTTACGTATTATTACTGACAATCGTCTCAGCTTCTTACAACGAAAACTTATTTATCAAATTATGAATGCAAGAACGAAATGCACAACACCTGAAAAGTTTCGAAATATTTACTATAATTTTAATTATTATTACCAACTGAATTACGGGGTTGGAATGGATCATTTAAAACCACTTATTAATGAACATATAAAACCTTACTTCGAGAACAATGAAATATTGCCGTTCCCCACAAATAACTGGGATACACATATGCAATATAAATCTAGAAAGATAAAAGATGTAGCGAATTGGCTTAACAGTATAAGAGACAGTTTGAATGATGTTAACGATCCACAGATTTTGAATAATGAGAACCTCACAATCTTACTTGGAAATGCGTATGTGGAATCATGGACACGTCCTGGAGGAAATTATATGTTCTTGGCAGGAGGAGATCCAGATGAAGATAACGAGAAAAGCGGTCAAACGGTCTTTTACCGTTACAGTAACGTCCCCGTATTAGATCCTTTGAGTAGGAAATTACTTGATTATGATCACGATATTACACCAGCAGATAAATTTATAACACAATTTATTGGATCTGATCCACGAGGTCATACTATCAAAAGTCTTCCAATGTATTTATTTCACGAATTTTTGGTAATGTTGACAATGAGTGAGGGTGAATCTGAGGAGAAGTCAAAGAGTTTTGCTCAGGAATCAAGTAAGATGCCTACGTTTGTAAGCGAATCATTAAACGGTAAGTATAATAAACCTGGCGATAGTTTATGGGAGGACAATAGAAAGGGAAATGAGAGAAGTTTTAAAAAATCTGAAGAAGCAAAACAAGATATAACTAGTGAAGATATGAAATCAGAAGATTCATCTATTAAAGAAGTGAACCCAGAGGATTCATCTAGCGAAGAAGGGCTTCCAGAAAATATATCAATTGTCTCTAGTTCTTCAGATGACTCTGATTATGGCCGTCTGGGTGGTCAAGAGGCATCTGCATTGAAAAGTGAAAAAAATAAACCTAAAAAACCTAAACGCAGTGTAGGTTTCCAGGACGTAGTTAATATTGAAGGAGAAGAAAGAGTTATACCATCTGATGTAAAGTTTATAGCTCCAGAGACACGGGAAATAATAAGTGAAAACGAATTTTTTCTTCGAAAAGATCTAAAAAATTGTGCAGAGTCTATATCTCAAGTTAAAGCCAAGATCGAATCTCTGGAGGAGGATATTCAGTTGTTGACTGCCACTTCAACCCCTCCTTCTAAGAATACCCCGGAGCAGACTCAGCTTATTGATGAATTGACAAAACCTGATCCGTTAACGAAAGAGTTCAGAGAAGATATGAAAACAGATGAAGAAAAGGAGGAGGAAGCTAATAGAGAGAATGATCAAGATACATTAGCTGAACTGAATAGGGAACTCGATGAGTATAAGGCTGAATTAGAGTTTCTTAAAAAAGAATGCAAAGAAATCGATGATTTGGTTGAAAACTCACCCCCTCTTCCAGAAATTTCTTCCCCCATGAATAAGGGTGTTCCTGAACGAAACAGGGTCCTTCCTGCACATGTTACAATGATAAAGGATTTGTTTGCTCAAACAAACTTTCAGTTTTCTAACCAAGAACAAGGAGTGCAAAAGACCAAGCAGGAAATCATGGTAGATTACTTTCTTGAGATGGAGGCTTTTTATAAACCTAGATCTGACAACGCTGCGAAAAAGATTCTAGAGGGGGATGATTTCACGAAAATGTTTTTGATTCTACGCGCCATGTCTATAAAAACGCCTTCTTTTAATATGGGATGGATTGGTATGACTGGAGGAATATCAATGTCGGATCCTTCAATATTTAATTTATCATCATCTCAAGCATGGATAACTTACGGAACACTTTCTAATTTTGTCCCTATTTACGATTATGAAGATATTACAAATCCGAAAAAGAAGTTGAACATATGGAGTATGCCGGCAGATCAACAAGATCAGCTCTTTCCTAACAACACATCTGGTGCTGATGTTTTGTGGAACCATATCTACAATATGGAGTCTAAAGCAGTTGAAAACAACCCCAACGTTACTCAGATGACAAAACAAGAGTATATTGAACTGTCCGCAACAGAAACAAGTCGATCAAATCAAAACAGTGCCGCTAAAGCTGTTAGTGTTGGTCAACTTGCTTCTACCGATTCAACTATGACACCCATATTGTCTATTCCTAGAAACGAACGAATCGAACATTTTTCTTTTAAATCTCCACAGGATGTGAAGGATAAAAGCACAATAATTGAAAGCAAATCACCCGATGATACACTATCTCTAGATAATACACACTTTTCCCCGACTGGTATTGATTATGCTAGTGCACAATCCAGTGCTGGAATGATTCCTTTTGGTTTGGAGCTCACTGAACAACAGTATTCCGAAGTAATGAACTTTTTAAACTATAAGACGAAAGGGTTGATAAAATCGGACGCGGTGAAAGACTATAATATTAAACATTCTTTGAACGTCGGAACAAATATAATTCTGGCGAACCGACAAAAGGGGTATATTTACTCAATCGTCGCCAATTACATTCATTACACGTCTGCAGGAAATAAAGTTGATGCAGGAACTAGATTACCCCTTGGTATAACGGTCGCTATTTACTCTATTCACAACACAAATGTTGGTATTGATGATGCTGATATTGAAATTGACGATATTACTTTATGGATGACCCCCACGAAAGAGCAACAATATCAAATGAAATTATTACATCCTAGATTATACTATGGATGGTTTAAACATATGTGGGAAGATCTGGAGAAAGGGGTAAAGGACGACAGTGCGATTCCTTATAAGCATGGAGAGGTTTCTCTCACGAAAGACGATTCTATTGAAAATCCTTTGGATATTCCTGGAAGCACTGTGCCCCCTCCTATTCAAGTAGACGCGGAAAGATATGATACTGCATCTGGATCTCAATTACAAAATGCATTGTCTACTGCAGATTTAGGTGTTTCCAGTTCTTCGGTTGACGGTGATGATGGTGATGATGGAAAGGATGAAAAAGACGGTAATGCAACAGGGGCTTTTGGTATTTTTGGTAGACTTGGAGGAGAAGATGAAGACAAAGATGTATTGCGTCCTGATTTTCCAGTTCCAGATACTGTTTCTGTGACCGTTCGAACAACTGTTCCTAATTATACGACCGTTATTTTTGAACCTTCTATGGTGAACAAGGAAGCGAATAATGACAAAAGTTACAGGAATAAAGATAGAGTAATAAGACTTGACCCCCTTGTTCCTCTTACTAAAAAGAGTATCGACAAAACTCCAGAAGATTATGATCTTCGAAAAAGACAGTTCTCGGATAGAATGGCATTTGAAACTCTGGTCGCGCGAGCTGCCACCGAAACTTTATTTGGGGTAAAGAAACTCAGTTTCGAAGATGCTATTCAAAAAAATGTGGTAGAGAACAATATTCGCCTTACATTGGATACTATATTCAAACCTGGAACCGTTATTTATCTGGGAGGAAACCCATATAACATATACAGTGCAGATTTCTCCGAAACAAACTGGAAATTAGGACCAAAAGACAGAGTGGATGCTGATTTGACTATGGCAAATGTATTGGATGCAGGTGTTCTGAGTATTCAAGATCGACAAGGAACGAAGGAACTACAGGAAATGCCAGATGAATTAAAACGTGGAGCAGGAAATGACTCTTATATCCCCCCTAGAGAGAGACAGAGAGGAGGACCTGGTGGAGATTTCAAAGGAACTGTTGCAACAAGTGATTCGGGGTCAAAAATAGATGGTAAAGATAAAGATACGAAAAAGAAACCAGATACGTCAACATCAGCTGGTGAAGAAATATTGAAACCAGCTGATAATACAGTAAATGCCGCAGGAGATGAACCGGTGGATGGTGATGGTTCGAATGAACAAGGAGAAAAACTTGTGAATCCATATGGTCCGATTTCTCCCTTACCTGATCCAGAATCGGCTGTTGGAAACCCATCAAATACTGCGGCTACTGGTATAAACGTGTTTGATAAAACCATCCCTCCCCCTCCCAGAACCGGGAACAACCCTGCGAGAAAGAAACCTATGGAAGTTTCAAATGTAAGCGATGTCCCTGTTGCAAACACTGATCCATTCGTTCAACCGGCCGCAGTGACGAATAGTCTAATACAAGATATGAGAAACTTTTTTATCTACGGTCCTTTGTATCAATATACACCTATTACTGATGATGATCTTGAGGGTCGTCCAATTACTCGTCTGGGACCTGGAGGATTGGCGCCGGGATTAACACAAGAACAAAAAGATACATTGAAAGTTAGTGCAGATTATTTTAACTTGATGAATTATTTGAACAAGGTTTCTAAGAGTGTCTATGAAGAAGACGGGACAAGGTTCAGAGATGGTATATACGAGAACGTTTTCAAGCTTGGAAAGAATATGGTTACTGGTCAAGGAAAAGAATTCACGGTAGATAATTACAAAAATGAACAGGTTAAACAACTTCAACTAATAGAAATTCCTGGAGATGGAGATTGTTTTTACAACTGTATGGCGACTGCATTCAATATGCATAACGCTTACTTAAAAATATCTCCACAGAACGTTGAATCAACACCTGAAGATGCTGTAGACACAGGAGAAATAAAATACGATGAAACTGATGTTTTAACAGGAAAGAGAATTATAAGAGGTGGCACCGAGTTTAATTCCAAGTTTATGCGATGGGCGGTTGTGAACTATTTTAGAGCGAATAAGAGTGAGATCGTCCAGGGAATCATTATTTCAAACTTTTATGTGTATGGATACAATGCAACCTCTAAGTGGGCGCAAGAAACCTTTCCTGAATACGTTACATCTAGTCAGAATATAATTGATTTAATGGGATATTTCAAAACTGAGTCTGAAGCTTTATATAGTTACAACGGGAGTGACTCCAGGTTAGACATTTTCAGACGAGAACTTCTTTCTGAGAAACAAAAGTTACAAGAGAAGAATAAGACGTTTACAGATCAAGATAGGTTCCGTATAATTGAGAACCTTCGCAGACCTTTCTGGGACGAGGTGAGCAATAATGCAATGTTTGTTTCTCTCAACAACATTGAAAAAGATACTCCTTTGAATGAGATAGAACCGTTTAAGGTAGCTCGAAGCATTGAAGAAGCAGAGGTAATGTTGATGGATAAAAATTATTATGCTAAACAGCATACTGTCATTATAATGGAAAAAATATTCAATACGAAAGTGATAAACATAGAAAAATCCGATGAAGAAGATATTGAACCGGGGGTTGACAATACTATGCATCTTAAAAGAGTGCGAAAATTCAGAACAAATAACTATATGAAACTATATGATACAGAGCAGAAATATGACAGAATTGTGTTTTTGAGCTATGAGAACTATATTCATTATAATCTTCTAGTATTTGCAAACCCATTGTCTGCTGCTATTAAAAAAGAAAGAATGGGCGGGTCTAATAACTACAAAACGCGCAGGATGAAGAGTGTGAAAGATATGTTTAAAAAGAGAAAGACGTATAAAAAGGGAAAGACTGGTATGTCGGGAGGCGCAAATATGAGAAAAAACACACAAGTCACTCCTGAAAACCGTAAAAAGGTCGTATTCTTCAAGAACCCCATGAACATTAAAAAACAAGGCCCTTCGAGTTTGGCGAATATAGAAGAGTCTTTCAGAAGAGATAAAAACACTGATTCAGACTCTAAGAGCGAGACGCAGACAAGTAAAGTTCCTCAGTTGGATGATTTGACTACAAGTTTCCCTGTTTACATTTACATGTTGTTGTATTCACAATACAACTCAGTTCCATTATCTGAGAGAAAAGATCCATATGAAATATTTAATTCTTACATCTTATATTATTTGGAGTTTTCCATTATCGATACTCTCATAAACGGACTCGCGAAATCACAAGAAGATTTGAGACAATTTTCCGTATTGTATAAGAGGATCTTTTCGTTAGATAGTCGACCGGTTAATTTAAACACTGACTATTTCCCGGCTATGCAAAACATGATTATTCAGTTGAGTGACACCGATAGTGAAGGATCTGCTGGATCAAAACTTAGAATAGCAAACGAGCCTTTTGTTCACAATATAGATGTTTCAGACGGAGATAAGAAAGAATATATGAATGCATTGACAACTAGAAAAATAATAGATCTTACAGAAGGAGATGATGAAGACGACAATACAACATTGACTGAAGCTCGAGTAGGTGGACAACTTGCTTCCTCATCGGATAGTTATTCTGCGCGTAACATTTACACAAGTTACCCGTATGGATCTATTAACAAGGATGTCCTTGATATCATGAACAAGAAAAAGTCCAACCTGTCTTTCCACGTTACAGTCGATTTAATTTTAAAAGAAGGTAGTGAAAAGACTGGGTTTTTGGATAGTGTTGGTCTAGGATGTGAATCTCGTGGTCAAAAGATTCGGCGAAACTGGTCTGCTATAACAGGAAGGGAGTATCGTCCTACGCCTAGAAAGTTTAAGTTACCTACAGGAAAATCAAGTAAAGAGGAGGAGAAGAAAGAGAAAGACGAGAAAGACGAGAAGGACGACAAATAATATGTTTATCTTAAAATAAAATATATTATTAATTTATATGGCAAAATCAAAGGCAAAGACGTTTGATTATGTGTATCTTATTATACTGATACTTAGCACTTTGATGCTCGGAATCCATTTTGGGACTAATATCGTTATTCAACACACTGTAGAAGGACTTAGCATGAAAGATGTAACTTCTGGTGTAAAAAAAATGAAAAACAAAACAGTTAGAACCGCAACTAATGTTGTTGGTGGAACGGACAGTTTTGTGGGAGGTATGACAGAGGGCGTTCAGGAGCGAATGTCTAATATTTTAGATATGATAGGTCTCAAGTAAATTTGCATGTAAAATATTTTGTTGGTTTTATATATGGGAAGAAGACGAAATACAACATCTAAAAAAATGAAAGGGTCGACAAGTAAAACACCTGCTCCAGGTATGCCTGGAAATCCTGTAATGTTTGGAAATACTGATAGTGGGAATACTTTCAATATTGTAGGAGGTAAACCAGGTAATACAGGGAAAAAAATAAAAATGAATTATTTTCAACGTATATTGTCTACAATTCACGAGTATGTAGGCAGTTTAAATAACAGCAAGTATTTTGCCGGAATCGTTATGATTATGTTGAATCTAGGAGGAAAGATCGTGTCTGTTAATTTTAGTAAGTCGACACAAGAATACTTTAAGTTCAATGTAGGTAAACAGTTTTTCATCTTCTCTATGGCATGGATGGGTACACGTGATATTTATACTGCTCTTGTATTGACCGCAGTGTTCACCGTTTTATCTGAACATTTATTTAATGAAGACAGCAAATACTGTATTGTTCCGGAAAAGTATAGGATGTTAAAGAAACAGATTGACACAAACGACGATGGTGTTATATCAGATGAGGAACTCGCCGCTGCAATGAAGGTTCTGGAGAAGGCCAAGGTTGCATCCAAAAAAGGAAAGACCCCTGAACCCCAATAGACTTAGATTTGCCCTGTTGTTTAGAAATACAAGAAGGATGTTTATTCTTGTATTTTGCTCAAATCGATCAATTTGCGTAATTCCGATATTTTATTATCTTATTTTTTTATAAGTATGTCTTTAGCAATTAGTGCAGCACCATTTAATAATGATGATTCTTCTTCATATGTAAATCCTCCAAAAAGTATACAATCAAGAAAGAATAAAACTGTGAAAATAAGGGCACCTCAGAAGATATCTTCTACAAATGTGGGCTCTATCGTCACTGACAAAACAACAACAGCTAATCTTGTAAATAGTGAACTTAGTGGAGAGATGGGCGATTTTGTTCCATTAGAACCACCTACATCCGCAGGTGTGGAGGCAACAAAATCAAGAGATACTTCTACTGCAGAAGACTCTCTGGAAGTATTAGGGCCACAATATGCTGGCGCAATGGATACTGGAGAACAAGATATGATGTTGGATACGCGGGCATCTAACAAAGACTCTTATGATAAGTATAGGCAATACATGCCGGACTACGCGAAAATGTATGGTCCAGGTGTTCAAATGGATAAGCTTGCAGCAGATGTCGATACTGTGAATGCATATTCTGGTGCAGGAGTTCATATGTTGCAACAAGGAAACATGAGGAAAATGGGAGGAGGAGACCCTCTTATTGACAAGTTAAATTACGTGATTAATTTATTGGAAGAACAGAAGGATGATAAAACTAGCCGTGTTAACGAAGAGATTATCTTATACTTTTGTTTAGGAATATTCGTTATTTTTATTGTTGATTCTTTCACCAGACTAGGAAAATATACTCGATAATTGTTTTATTATGATAATTATCGAATTAATTTATCGCTACAGATGTCTCCGAGAGCCAGCCGTATATAAACTGTTTTATGTGAAACACCATGTCTTCTGGAAGATTTTTACATATTCCTATATAGTCCGCGTTTTTTAGAGACTCTTTATCCTTATGGATTATGAAGAGGTATTTGATGTTATTCACGGGAATAAAAAGTTTATATCCAGGTTTTTGGAAGTTTTGTGCCTGTTCTTCTCTTTCTATTTTTATGTGTGGGTAATCCTCTACTTCGATACCAATACTATCTGCAAGATTGCATGAGGAGCCTTTTATTTCACTTTTTATAGGATTTTGTAAGCATCTTCCCACGACCTGGTCGAACAAACATTTTGTTTTAAGAACTATTCTCACAAGTTTATGTCGTATATATTTGTTTGTTTCACATGGATCCTCCATATATATTGTTAAGATGTTTAGGTAAAATAAAAGATTTCTAGATATACTATATATGAAAACCAGAAAAAATAACAGAAAAAGAGTAGCAGGAAAGAGGACTCGAAGTAAACGTGGAAGAGGACCATGGTTTGATAGCTTTAAGAGTGGAATTAAAAAGGTTTTGCCTACAAGAACGATCGCCAATGTTTTTAGAAAATCCTCCATGTATGGTCAGATTCCATTCATTGTTTTTTACGGAACCGTAATGGCCAGACTTGCTTACATGGACGAAAAAGCGTTTATGCATACATACTCAAATATTTTTGGAAATGTTGTCGAGGAAAAAGCAATGGCGTATATAAATGAAAAGGCGTCCGACAACACCAAAACCTTGCAAATGATGGTAGATGTCCCCACCCCCAACGATCCGGAAAAAGAAAAGGACGAACTTCCTAAATACCAACTAAAATATACAGATGGAGAAACAGTTGATATTGAAGTAGAACTAGATAAATATGCACAACAAGTGAATGAAGCTGTTATAGAAACCGATACACATTTAACTAGTAAAGATAGTGTTGAAGAAAGTAAAGCGAAATGTGAACTGAAGCCAAAACCAGAGGCTTCTGTGAAAATTGTCAGTATTGGATGGACAAAGTATAGCACAGTTTATGTAGTTAGTGACAAGAGAATGCCAAATGTGATTAACGTGGCGTTTAGAGGAACATATAGTGCTGCCGCTGCTGCTATTTATACCCGCCCCACTACAGTAATGACAAAGACTATATGCGAAGATCCAACTCCTGTTGGGTATATGTATGGTATCTATAAAACCGCTGTTTCGCTAATTAGAACAATACTAGAAAGTGCGAAGCACATTCATCAGACATTACAGGGAAATACAAACAAAGCAAGGATTATTATCAGTGGTCACTCTCTCGGCGCTATGCTTGCCACAGTGTTTTCTTCTTTGTTTTATGAGGCAATGGGAAAGGACGAGTATAAAGACTATCCTTTTCTCAGAGAACCCATTTGTATTTCGTTGGGCGCGGCAAAAGTGCACAGCCATCACGCAAGTGACAAGTTTGGAGAGATGGTCGCCGCTCAAAAGATATTTTTCAAGAGGTATAAGACCAGAGGAGATCCTGTTCCTATGTTACCGAAAATTCCTGGAATATATGCTCATCCTGGAGATGGAAGAAGTGGAAAACTAAAAGAAATGGAAGTGAATGGTGTAACAGTGAAAGAGTTAATGAATATCAACTGTAATAACCTAATTAACTCACCCTCTTACGGGTTAATTACTGCAAAGCAGGATGGGGACAATAAAGAACTGGCCGCTAAACTCAAGGAGAATGATCAAGCTGCAATAGATGCAACGGCAGAGGAGTTTAAAGATTTGGGTAAGGGAGAACCAGAAGAAGAGAAAGGCGAAGAAGACGAAGGAAAAGAAGAAAAGGGCGAAGAAGACGAAGGAAAAGAAGAAAAGGACGAAGAAGACGAAGGAAAAGAGGGAAAAGGCGAAGAAGACGAAGGAAAAGAGGGAAAAGAAGGAGGGCAAAATAAAAGGGTGCATAACATCAATGTAAAGTATCCTTCGGTTATACAGGGAACTAAACTAGACTGTATGACAAAAACACCTAGGACATACATTGCCAGCGCTTCTGCGCATGCAGTATACAGCAACATAAACTTCATGGGTGCTATCGATTATAGTTTTATTCTTGGAAGTGCGTTTACACTTAATACCAAAGAGATTCCTTACCATAAAAGTGATAAGGGAAATGCAGACAGGGTGGTTGTTCGTATGATTTTTGGATCTTTTGATGTTGGTGCTCCTGGAGAATGCACGCCATCAGAGTTAAAATGTTCTTTCTTCAAGTTTAAATCTTTGATTACCGATAAGGGTCTTACTGAGCAAGAGAAATTGTTGAAAGAACACGCAGAAGCTGACGAAAAGATTGAACAGGTAGATACAACTGACATGAAGAGCAAACCTGCGTGGTATGACTGGACCTCTGTGAAAAAAGAAGAGGACAGCACTCCTATAAATGTAAAAATTACTCCTCAGGACAGGTTCATGAAATCGGATATATTCGATCTTATTGAAAAAGCTGCGTTACCATTAGATGAAACTCACTTTGACGATAAAGCCTACACAATCAAGGATTACACGACATCTAAGGGATTTGAAGACCAGGTAGTGAGTCTCTCGGAATCGATAGAGAAGGAACGAAAAGATCCTTATGAACAGTTTGATGGCTGTATGACTATAGGTGAAGACGGAGACACACCAAGTGAAAAACCTGAATCACCCGACGGTGATGAGACCAAAACAGAAGAAGAATCAGATTCTGAAGAAGGTTCGGAAAGTAAACCTGAAGATGAAGATGAAAATGAAAATGAATCGGATGCTAGTGCTGCTGATACTAGTGCTGATACTAGTGATACCCCAGAAGGAGATGACAAACCGGAAACAGAAAAAGAAAAAGAAACAGAAACGGAAACGGACAATAAACAAACTGGAGGAAAACGTCGTCGCAGAAAAACACAGAGGAAGCGAAAGAAAAACAAACGATCCCGTTCCAAGAAGAGAGTAAAGAAACATTCCAAGACAAAGAAAAGAAGAAGACACAAAAGCAGAAAGCGTTAAGTAACTGATCTAGTTAGTTTATTATAATGACCTTGTTTGGGTGAAATGTGAAGTATGCAAAGTTGTAGAAGAAGTATGCACCTTTGCTCTTGATCATTTCCTTGCTTTTTTGTTTCAGATTATCGACAATGATATTGTTATTTGATACATTTTCGATACTTAAATAATCAAAATCCCCTCTGTTCGCTAGCAGATTCATGAGAGATATTTTGAAACATTGCATGAAAAGTTCAGGTTTAACCCGTCCTTTTATTGATGCAAATAGACACGTAGAGTTCGCTCTGTTATTGTAAACAGTGCAAGCGTTTCTGAAGAAGTAGGCAGCCTGAATATCATTGTTCGTGTCGATGAACATGTATATGAAGACATTCTGCGTTTTCATGAGCTCCTGAATGTTCCCCAAACTACTCGTTCCGAAAAATTCAAAATCACTCTTGTTATCCTGAATGAAATCAGACAGCATATACAGACTTGTCGGAGGACATTTAATCACCTTTCCTGTGGTGGGAGGTATATTTTCTGTTCTTCTCCATCGCGTGGTGTTGAATACATAAATATCGAACACGCATAGAGGCACTATACCAGTGAGAGTATCTTCTCTCTTGAAAAGAGATACTATCACTGACTTGTTTTTTCTTCTAGTGTAGTATGCATGTGTAAATATGGTATCTGCAGCCACACCCTTTTTACGTTTTCTGCTATCTACACAAAGATAGTCTACGTAGTTGCATTCGAACGGAGGAAGAGATCCATTTGTTTTGTATATCTCACAGTATAGTGGGCGCGTGGTCATACACGACGTTAGAGTATCTATGGCGTAAAGCTTGTCGTTTGTCTGTGTAGTCAGTGTTTTCTTTTCTTTGAACGTGCTTATATAGCACTTGTTATTGTGTCCCTCAAAGTAGGGAAGTATGTTGTTTTCGGAGGGTATGTATTTTACGTCGTAGGACTTTAGGTAGTTATCCTTGACGAACCGACAGAATTCAT
>CEQL01033705.1_pt1 | contig 33820 bp, 12 predicted proteins | sample 356281 | NCBI WGS metagenome assembly CEQL01 (sample SAMEA2621203, study PRJEB7988) | marine metagenome | biome: marine biome (ENVO:00000447); feature: surface water layer (ENVO:00002042); material: "saline water (ENVO:00002010), including plankton (ENVO:xxxxxxxx)" | depth 5 m
CCAAAGAGGGTCTTGTCAATGCTTTCAAAGTATCTCGTGAGATACTGCACAAGTATGACACTGAGACTGGGGAAGAAGTTCCTCGCTATCAGCGTACCTTCAACATTGACACAGGTGAGATCGAGAGTGATGGACTCCCCGAACACGTGGAGGACAGACTCTTCGAGCCATCTATGAAAGGTCAAAGCGGTGATGCTTTCTATTGTGAGGGTGCCAATGGCTACTCTGAACCACAGCACTTCATCAAGGTTGGTTGTGTACACAGACTCCCATCATGGGATATGGTGGACACCAACGATGATCGTAGCTGTGTGAAGGGCCTGCATGTTGGTGGTCTCAAGTACATTGCTTGGTATTCTGGAGAGATTCACAATGTGTTTATTGATCCTATGCATGTTGGTGCCGTCCCTGATTCTAGTGACGGAGCTATTCGTTGTCTTCAATACTTCGTTCACTCTAGCTTGGCTGGTGTGAATGGTAGTATGTATCATTCATCTGCCTATGCTGCTCTAACTGATCAGCAGTGGGAAGACATGAAAGACGAGATAATAGAACAGCACACTAGCAGAATAGAAGAAGTTCGATTGCTACGATGAGTAGCGTCGAACGACTCCCGCCCGATGGGAACATATGTCTCATCGATGCAGACTCTCTGTTGTACTACGAGATGGATAAGCCTACGTACGAGGAAGCAATCTACGGATTGGACAATCGTATTGAGCAGATCCTGACAGCGTGCAACACCTCTTTGTATGATGGGTACTTCACCTCAGGCCGATGCTATCGGTATGGGGTGGACCCCAACTACAAGGCGAACAGAAAAGGTAAACCGAAGCCTCCCATCTTCCATGCCATGAAAGAGTATCTCACACAGAGATATGGTTTCTGGGCTGTGAAGGAGCTTGAGGCTGACGATCTCGTGAGTTACTATTCATACAGTGACAATCGTTCTACAATTGTATGTTCGCCTGATAAGGATGTGCTATTCCAATGCGTTGGTATGCACTACAACTATCAGAAAGGAGAGTTCTGGCACACGACTCCTGAAGGGGCTAACAAGTTCCTTTGGAAGCAGGTGCTGATGGGTGACAGTACAGATAATATCAAGGGTCTACCTGGTGTTGGAGAAAAGACATCTGACAACTGGCTGAAGAATCGAACGAAAGACTTCGAGGGCTTTGCCGTGAAGCAGTATGTCGAGAAGTTCGGCATGGTGGAGGGACTCATGGAGTTTCACAAAAACTTCAGACTTGTGTATCTACTAAAGACACACGAGGATGTGATGCGTGAGACAGGCCTTGACCTCCCTGAGCTAGATGTTAAACAAATAAAATCCAACAACGATGGTGACTTGTGGTAAAATAGTACTGACCCCTCAAAACGGGAGGACTGTTCGACTCACAGGTGATCTCACTAATTGCACAAGAGAGGGCAACCCAGACATAGAGTCACTTACATGTGATTACGACGACTGTAAAATGGTGATACGGATTGGTGATACTGTGTATCCCAGGCCCAAGTCCCCGTACAAAGTCAATGTAATCAAACCTGGTTTCATAGATACTAGACTTGTAAGCTATGAGCTGATGGTTGCTACCGTAACAAACAGCAGCATATTCATACTGCCTTTCCTCACTGGGAATCGTAGGTTGTATATGTGGGATACATTGTTCGTCAATGCCTTTATGGGTACGCCAGAGCACACTGAGTGCATCTGCCTCCTGTTCAGGTATTCTGGTGACACTGTGTTCCTGAAGTTTGAATCAGCCTTGTGCTCTTTCAGACATTTCCGTGCTAGGTTCGATCCTGACCCTAACCACGTGATGTTTGTATTTGATGTTCCGGACAATGCTAAAGCCTCTTATGATCACTATGTAGCTGGTAGGTATTCGCAGATCGATGATCTGTGGAAACTGAAGATACTAGATTTTCATGGCTTTGATATTGATGGACAAACTGGTAAGATTCTTTTCCAGTCGGAGAGTCTACGTAGACAGCTTGAAAACAAGCTTGACGTAGTGTTACCTCCCGATAGTGAACTGCACGATAAACCAAGTTTAGATAAAGAAATATTTGATCCGGAATACTACGCTTTGAAACCAAAGTTATTGAAATGAATGAAGCAATGAAGACGAAGCTTGGGGACTGGTGGCCAGTCCTCAAGCCCATCTTTGGCTCACAAAGGTTCATGGCTCTGCGTGATGCTCTTAAGCAGGAATATAGTACAGGTCACGTTTATCCGTCAAAGGATAATGTGTTCCGTGCTTTTGAGCTCACGCAGTTTCATGACCTTCGTGTAGTCATACTAGGACAAGATCCCTATCACAATGGGATCGCTACTGGTCTGGCATTTGCAACTAACAACAGGAAGATGTCTCCCAGTCTCAGGAACATAGTCAAAGAACTACACGACAGCTACTACGTGGATGTCAAGGACGACTTTGATACAAGTCTTGAGCATTGGGCCAGGCAGGGTGTGCTACTCATCAACACGTCATTGACTGTGCGTGAGAAGCAGCCTAACTCTCACAAGAAAATATGGGAAGGGTTTACTCTTCAGGTAATCAAACGTATCGTCGCTAACCACAGCAATATAGTTTTTGTAGCGTGGGGCAAAGATGCAGCTGACCTGATGACCAAAGCCTATGTCAAGCACGAAGAACCTATCATGTCCCTCTTCCCTGAGGAATGTAAGACGTCACATCATTTATTGACTGCACCGCATCCTGCGGCTGAAGCATACAGTGGTGGTAAGGCAGGGTTCTTTGGATGTGACCACTTTGTCAAGATCAACAAGTATCTTGATAAACCCATAGACTTCTTCAATGCTGTACCAGAGACTACAAAAGAAAAGGGGGCCTAACGGTCCCCTTTTTTACGGCCCTTCAAACGAAGGTAAACTTGATGGTCAATGCTGCTTGTTTCAGCTCAGGAAATTTTGCTCTAATCTCCTTATCGATGGCCGGTTGTAGGTAGAGCTGCACTAAGTCTTCTTCGCTGGTCTCTGTGTGTATTCGGGGCAAGCCAATGTCACTAAGTCCAGCGTCGATGTGTACAAACTTCAAATCTTTAGAACATATTACTTTAACGACTTGTCTTACCATGACTGTTACAATATAGGGTGGTATCTTCGGGTAAAGGAGGTTGTAGGGACAACATGTGGATAAAATCCGCCATGTCTATGGTGCCGTTATTGTTAAAGTCAAACTGGGCCGCATCACTGCCCGGGTAAGGGTTAGTTCCAAAGGCTTGCAACAGTAGTAATAGGTCCATTATGAATGTGCTCCACATACACTACATACGGGAACACTGCATAAAAGGTTACTGATTCAACTCGAACCACTTTGCTGCGGACTCTGGGTCACGTGACTTGAATACACCACGTGCTATTGGCATGACGTCCAGGAACTCCTTCACCCACTTGCTGTCCCCTTTCTCGAACATACCTTGTCTTCTCTGGTAGTACACGTCTTTCTCTTCAAAGGCTAGACCGGTGTGGTACATGCCTGTGACAAAAGTCTGCTCAGCCAAATCGTACATGTGACGGACTGGGTTGATTACAGCTGTCGGGTCACTTATCATTTGGAAGTATGTGATGGGGTTGAGGAACTGTACAGTCTCTGCCCTGAGTCTTAGCAGTTGGTAGGTCAGGAAGTCTGCCATGTATGCTTTATCCTCATCGTCCTTTATGCTGGACACCGCTGCGTGTAGTATGCTAATTGCTGTTGCTACGAATATATCTTGCAGCCCCCTTCTCAAGTTTTGTTTTTCTCCTGCCGTCAGACCAGCAAGTGTAGATGACATGGACTGACCGTTTGCCATCCCTCGTATTGCACTCACCAAGAGGTTGGCGTACGTAGAGTAGTAACCCTCAGTCACAGCTCCTAGCTCCATGTCTGTGTGAGCACCACCAGCATTGTGTCCAAGTCTTTTACGGTACCCTGGCTCAAAGAAGTTCTTAAACAGGAGAAGCAGCTGCCCTTGCCATGTTCTAGCAGCCAGTCCCTTGTCGAACGAGCCTTTGATCTGGTTGGTTCTTTTGATCAGACCATGCAGTTTAGATACAAAGTCTGTCTTATTGAAGTTGGCAACCTTAGGATCTACAACCAGCCTACCGTTCTTGTTTCTTACCATCACGTCCCACAGATTGGCATCTCTGCCGTTGACCTGTATGACGTTGCCTTGTTTGTCTTTCAGCTTACCTCTATAAGAGTCAGCCAATGCCAGCAGCCTGGTGGCTGTAGTCTGGTATTCTGGTATATGCTGCATAAAGAACGCAGCGTCTAGATCGCCGAACGCTTTCTTAAGACCAGTGCCGGTCTCACCCCCGAAGTGACCACCGTAGTGTTGCATGGCATCTGCCCACTCCATAAAGGACGTGAGCTTGTTTGCTTTCAAGAACTTTGGTGTGTCCTTCACAGCCCCTAGCATGTTACCTAGTGAGTATGCTTTTCTTGTAGCCCACGCAGAGTTTTCTTTTGAGTAGAACTGCCCCGCCCAGGCCTCTTGGTTACCCATGGTATGGTCGAGTATCAGTTGGTTTGTAGCCTGCAATGTATTGAAAGACAGGTTACTAAATGCAGTGAATGTACGTGCTGCAGAAGCCATCTTTGCTTTGGATAGACTAGCAAATGCCAGGTCATCTTCCAGCTTGTGAGCGTTGGACCTGCCATAGTATATGTTGTCAATGAACGACATCAGTTGCTTGTATGTCCGTGAGTCTTTACCATCTGCAGTCTTTGCCTCAAAGGGTTCTATCTTGAACCCAAACTTCTGAGCCACACGATCCAGTCGTATGTTCCCGCTAGAGGTCATGTACTTGACTTTACGATTACCAATTGCTGACTGCATGGCTCCCACCACACCAGTAAGATCTGCTTTCTTCTCGTAGCGGTTGGCCATATCCGCAAACTTGATCATACTTGTAGCTACCTCTTTAGATACGAGTTTAGAATCTATCGTATTTGTAAAGTATCTTGGTATAAAGTGCATCTTCTCCCCACTAGCATCCAGCAATTCACCAAATTCTGTATCAGTTTCTTGTGCAGTGAAGAAGTCAGATGTGTTATTCTTGATATTCTCCCAAGCACCGTTCTCATACATTGAGTCAAGACCAGTCTTACGTATGCTAGGCAGTATGTAAGAGAAATCAGTCTCTTCCCACCTATTTACAAACAGCCCGCTCCTACCAACTTTACGCTGAGATTTGTTGTATATACTTATAGCAGTGTTATAGAATTCACGCGCGTAGGCAGGCATCTCTTCGAACTTGGCATTGGCGTACAAACGCTTACCGTTCTCGTCTCGCAGCTTAGGGCGTACCAGCATTCCAGTATACTGCATAACGTTTCTCCCCTGATCGTCTTTGATGATCCTTCTACTACGTTGGATGTCATCGTCCAAAGCATTCTTCTCTAGGTACAAGTACTGCAGCTTCATCTCCTCCCCAGCCTGTATGGCCTGGTAGATTTCTTGTGACAAACTCCGCTGTCTTTCTAGCATGTCCTGAAATCTAGCGTCAGCATCAGGAACTGCCTCAGTGTTACGCCTGTACCACTCACCAGTTTGTTGCAGGTATCCTTTACCATCAGCACTCTCAAAGTATTCGTCAAACTCTGACGGATCTGATGGGAAGTTCCACCTCTCCTTTGCTTCTTCATACGCGGAATGCATACTCAGGTAGAACTTGTTTGAATCCACAGGTTGTACGAAGCTCATAAGTTTCTGCAGTTCGTACTGCCCGTCCGCACCTCTCTTGCTTACATTGATCTCTTCTATGATGTCTTGATAAAATACAGCTGGGTTGTTCTCCCCGTGTGGGTTAGCGGCTTTGAAAGCTTGGAATGCATTACCCATGACGGTCTTGTCCTCCAGACTCTCTTCAAAAGCTTTTACCTCACCATCCTTCATTGCCTTAGCAAATAGCTGGAGAGTTACGTCAGAGCTGTGTACAATAGGATCTAAGTACAGTGAGAACCACGAAGCATCCTTGTGTGTTTCTCTCAGCTCTTTGATAATCATGGCACGACCAAGCTTCTTGTCCTCTAACTGCTTGATGTTCAGGTCAAGCATAGCTTGCAGACCTTTCTTCTTTGCCTCTCTATGTCTTGGGTCAACTCTAGAATATCCTATGAGTCTTCTGTTCTCTTTGATAGCTGCTATCTTCTCATCAAGCTCATTGTTTACGGACATGTCTGCAAACGACAGAAGATAGTCTGCTAGTATAGGTATGATCGTATCCCTGTAGTTGTTACTGATCAGCTTCATAGTCTGATCAGTCTCAGCTATGGCATTCATCATGAGCTGTGCCTCCTCTGGTATCTTGTTAGGCATCTCCAGTATCTTGCTTCTCAGCATGCTCATGAGCGACTGCTCACTCTCTGATGAGTAGAATGCTTTGATAGTCTCTTGAAGCTCAACCATTGTGCGTAGAGTCTTGGCTCTCTTTTCTGGTGACTGTGTTCTCCAAGTCTCTGTATACTCTGACCTGATCTTCTGTACCAGTGCCTCAGATCTGTTGGCCACACGAGAGGCGTAGGTTATGAAGTCTACGTAGTCTTCTATCTGCTCCTTGCCCTTGGCTACCTTACGCATCTGCCTCTGCAGTATCTCTATCTCTTTGATGTATGACTCTGCTTTGGGTGAGTTCACCGACAATCTCTGTAGCCTGTCAATCTGCTTGTCTAAGTTGACTATGATTTGTCTAGTCACATAGTCCAAGTCCTCCTTCATGGCGAAGGCTTCTCTCTCAGCAGCACTGGCTGCGGTAGCTTCCTCTGCAGATGTAGGACCTTCTTCCCCCTCATACTCCTCTGTCTTTGGGTCTTCTTGTGGTTGTGAAACAGACCCTGCCTCCTGTCCTGTGGTTGTGCCTTCATAGTTATCAGACCTGGGCGTAGGTATCTGTGCCAGATCTTCGTCTCTTATCTGAATCTGGAAGTAGTTGCCTCTGTCATTGTATGCGAACAAGGGCGTCTCTGTCTGAAGTATGCTCGTGACCGCTTTGTTCATGTCGTTCAGCGTCTGCTCCATGTCCTTCTGTGCGTGGAACTCATCCCTTTCAGGGAAGTAGTTGATGACACCGTACCTCTGCATGATACCAAGAACTTGGCCTGCGTTACGATCCTCAGGAGCAGTGTCTTCCAGATACTGAAACATCTCCGTCATTATAGCTGACGGCTTATCATTTATTTTTACTTCACAAGCCATTTGTTATTCGCATTTGTGTTCGAACTTCTTACCTACCTCAGGTGCTGTACCCTCTAGCATTCTAACAGCTCCGTCTATGGCTTTCAAAGCGTCCATAGTGAGAGCACTGTATGCCTGTCTACCACTGAGGCCTGACAATATGCTTCGCTGAGCAACATCGTCTCCGGTTTCGTTTCTCAAATTTAACTCATCAAAGGCTGCGGCGTATCCTTTTCTCTCCACTTTGTAATAGTAGAGCGCTGGTTGACCGTTGATCTCTGTCTCACCACCTCTCACGTACAGCTCCAACTGATCTATCTCATTCGCCTTGTTTCTCTTGGCGATGAATACCTCAGGGTTGGTGGTCTTAAGAACCTTGAACGTGTGTGGTATCACCTTGTTGGTTGCCTTGTCCAACACAGGAGATATGGGGTAGTTAAACGTCTTCACCATTGTCTTACCCTCGTACTTCTTGAGCCCGTAGTTACGGATAAACTCAAACAAGAATGGGGCATTGTCAAAGAAGGTTGGGTTTGTACGTACATCGTACTCCTGTCTGCGAGCAAACTCCCCGAACTTAAGATTAAGGAAGAACTCAACAGGTATGGAGTGGTAGTACTTACCGTAACCAGGTGACATGCTAGATGATATCAGTGAGTGTGCAACGATGTCATCCACCAGTGCCTCCAGGGCTTTCAGGTCTGCTGCTGTGTTGTCCTCTCTCAAGTATACTTCAGGTTCAGTCAACAATAGCTTGGCATCTGCAAGCAGTGCAGTCTTGTTTGCAGCATCCATCTTCTCTGTGCTAAACGACTCGATGGTTGCACCACCGGGTATCTCCATCATGGGAGACCTGCGCAGAGAGGATATGAACTTGTTGTCTCTCAGATCCGGCAGTGCTTTTACTGCACTCTCCAATCGTGTAGCTATGTTGCCTGTTGCTCCTTTGCCCAAGAAGATCTTCTCTGCTCTAGCCTTAGTCAGGTATGGGGCAAGTGGGTTCTCATCCTTACCTGTCTCAGGGTTACGCATGATCTGCGTAGCCATGTGGTAGTTGAGCTTTCTGTTTATCTCTCTGTGCTGCTTAGCTGTCAGAGAATCGAGACCGAGCACATCCTTGAGTGTTTTCTTGAAGTTGTTGAACGCAGGTGTGCTGGTCACGAAAAGCTCTGAAGCTAGTCCCAACCCTCGTTGGTACAGTGAGTAGTAATTAGACTGGATAGGCACTTGTGATACACCACCCTCTTCCAGTCCTAAGAAGGACTGCATGACATCTGATGCTACAACTGCATTGTCTCCCAGTCTTTCGTACCTCTCTACGTTGTCTTGGTACGCTTGGAACAGTGCTACCTCTCCCATGTTCTGCATGGTGTCTGGGGTAAGTGCCTTGAAGAACTCAGACAGCTGTCCCCCGTTTATCTCCATAAGCATGAAGTTGTAGAACATGTCCTTAGCAACTTGGGATGGCTGCTTTTCGTTCTTGATCTTCTTCAAAGTCTGTCTAGTAGATAGACTCTGACCTGACTCTAGGGTCGTGGTGATGGGTCTAAAGCCCTCACCCGACTCTCTTCTTCTAACCTTACCCTGCCTCTGTGAGCTGGTATCAGTTCTAAAGTTTCTAGCCATCTGAGCGAAAGCTTGACCGGGCGTCAGGCTCTCGTTGATGACTCTGAGCTTTATATACTCCTGCACCAACGGCATCTGCAGGAACAGAACCGAGTCTTCTATTGGCATACCTACAGAAGCCATGAACATGAATGCGTTGTAAGTGTTCTTGTTCAAGTTCATTGCAGCAGCCACTGGCTTGTTACCATTGTCAACGAATGCTGACACCATCTCCTGCATAGTCTGCATTGTGGAGCTGTTGTCTATGATTGACTTGTCTGTAACATGAGTCAATCTCTTCTCTCTGTCTATCGGGTCTTCCGTCACATACTTTATCTGTGCTTGAGGATGAACCTCTACACCCATTATAGCAGAGATGTTAGACCTGTTGAGAGTTGCTACCGCTTGACCGGACATGGCATTTGCAAATACACCTACACCACTCTGGCCCTCCTTAAACTTACCTGATACCTCCACCTCAATAAGTGGGTTCGTAAATCTGTTCTTTACTTTCTCAACTTTCACACCCGCCTCTTGCTCCAGCACTTTCTCTACTCTCTTTGTAGTCAAAGGTCTGAACTGTTCAGCCGAGTGATTGGGAGATGTAGCCATGGCTTCTATTGAGTTGAACATGTTGTTCCTCAGTGCCATGTCTGACTGTCTAGAGTATGGGGTGTTAGGTTGTCTGTTGACTATCTTATTACCCGCGTCGTCTGTTTCTGGGAACATGACAAACATCTTATCCACGTCAAAGTCAGAACCAGTCATCACAGTAACGTTTGCTGGGAGCACGATAGACTTGTTGTAGTTCTCTGGTAGGATACCTACAATCTTCATGATCACTGTAGAGCTCTTACCCTGGTGTGGTATACGATAACCGATGGCTCTCAATGACTCCTCTGGTACCTGAGACAGGTCATCTCCTGGTTGTAGTCCAAGCTTCTTCAGTACATCAGCTCTCACCATAACCTCTGCATGTGACGTGTAGCCATCTTTAGACACACCCATATATACAAGCTCTCTCACCTCATACTTCTTGGTGTCATAGTTGTATACATTGAACTTACCAGGTGATGCGACTTGCACGAGTTCTTTACCTGGCATCATCATACGCAGCACACGCTTCTTGAAGATAGACCAGAACATGTTCTCAAACTCACGTTGGTTCTGACCAAAGGTCATAGGCAGTATGAAATCATAGTTGCCGTTGACATCCTTGACGATCTCCATCTGATCAGCTATGTTCTGATCCAGCATGTTGTTCTTGATCTTCTGCTGTGTGTAGATGGCCCTCACCTTTCTCAACAGCTCCAGCTTAGCCAACTGTCTCTGCTCTTCAATCATAGGCTGTTGGAGAACGTCAAACCCAAAGTCCTTCTTGAGTTGTTCGAAGGCTCTGTTCTGCAGTTCTACAAAGCTCTGGTGGAAGTCTTGGTATACCTTCTCACCTGATATGTTGCTTGACTCTGCTGGTGTGCCAGCGTTGTACTTGTAGTTGGTGTCGTCCATCTTGACACCGGTGAACTGGTCCTTCACGATTTGTATGTTCATGCGAACCTTACCAGCCTTCTTGTCTTGTATAACCTGGGACTGTCTAAACTTGTTTGTAGCTACGGGGAATGGTATGAGTCCCTCTCCTACTTCATAGTTTATCACACCCCTCTTGGCACCTTTCTCACCGCTGATTGTATTGACGATGTGGATGTTCTTCTCACGCATCTCATTACGCATTCTGTCCAGCAGTGGATGCTCCTTAGTGAACTCCCTATTCAGTGTGACAAAAGAGTTCTTCATCAGTGTTGGGGCATACGTACTGCCCATGGCAAACGTGTGCAATCCCATGTACTTACGTGGGGCTGTGAAATCCTCCAGCCATGGCCCTTGTATCTCAGGGTCCATGTACTCAGCAAACCACTCATCGTCTGTAAGCAGCCTACCGTCTGGATGTTGTCTGAGCTCGCTGTTCCACAATCCCTCACCCATGGCAAACTGTCTGTGACCTTCCTCACTCAAGAATGCCTGTGCGTCAGAACCTTTCGCTCCAAACTTCTCTCTTGCTGATAGTCTGTACTCGTCTGCTGAATCTCTCGCTAGTCTCTTGGCTGCAGGTTCTTCGAAGCCTTCTTCTATTAAGTTCTTCTCTATTGACTTTGCAATACCATCCGCTTCTTTATCATGGACTGCTTCTGTTATCCACGTGTCAGCGATGTTGGCCACGTTCAAGAATGGTTCTGCACCGTATCCATCCTCTTCTTCTCTTATGAAGAGTCCAGTACCTGGTGAGTTGAGCAAACCATTACGCTTGTAGAAGTCAATCAACTGTTTACCTGGTGCAAGGAACGCCATATTACCACGTGTGGCACGCATCATCTCGTAGCGGAAGATGAAATCGTTCTCCACATATGCGGATACGAGATCGTCCAAGTTATTCTTGTACAACTTCTCTACTGCATTGTAGTCAAAGTTGTGCTGTAGTCTTCTTTGTATCTTTCCGTTCTCACCTTTCTGTTCTGGTCTCCACAGATTGTACTCTTCGATCTGCTTCTTAACCAGCTCTTTCTCCTGCTCCATGGTCTCAGTAACAAACTTATCGACCATCTTACTCACCTCTTCCATGGCAGCTTTGTAAGACTCACCTACATACTTTGGGGTGATGTGCCCTTCCCTTATGCCTTGGTAGATAATATCAGATAGGTTCTCACCACCCACGGTTACATCTTGCACGCCTTCAATGGATATGAACTTGTACCCACCATCATGGTATCCTAGAAGCTGCTGTTCTTTTGGTAGAGTGTCTGCTTCTTCTCTGGCCTTACCTATGCGTACCATCTCTTGCAGTATGGCACCGTTTATCCATCCCCTTAGAGAGTTGTTAGTGATACCATATTTCTTCATGGCTCCGGTCTGTGTGAACCTAGACATTTCCGTAGGTTGGAATCTACCTCTGGTCTCCTGCGTAGAGATAAAGTACTGTGCCTCTGTCTTGTTGCCGTTGTTTAGGAAAAAGTCTATTCTGAGTTGCAGCTCTTGTCTTGGAGTCAAGTCTGTATACTCTGAACCACCATTGTCCTCCTCGTCTCTGAGAAGGTTCATCTGCTGGGGCTCTACTGTAAACCCTTCTCTGCCCATGAGCTTGTACAACAGAGGCTGGAACGGCATGTGACCTGCCATGTCAAAGGATATATCTCTAGACATATCTCTCTTCATGTCTGATGTGGTACGCACCCCGTTCTCATCAACGGTAGTCTTAGTGCTCATCTCCCTCATCATATCATTCAGATCTGTAGGAGACTGGAAAGCTGACATGGTTTTACCAGCAGACACAAACGTAGCCATGCTACCTGCGTTGATGAATGACATCACCTCCTCACCCAAGTAGAGTATCGAACTGCCTTCTGCCGTAAAGATGTTTACAGGTCTGTCTTTGATCCCGGTGATGTCTGTTATTCTTCTACCACCCTTAGTATCGTACAGCCCTCTTATCATGTTAGAGATGCTGACGTTCCCAATCATCTCTTCGAAGACTTTCGAAGGTGTCTTATTCTCACTGCTGGCTTTAGACTCTACGAAAGTCTGAAGCTTGGTTGCAGCTGTAGCCTCCGTGTCTGCAAACCTGATACCCATCTCCCACATCGTGTCAGAGAATCCTATGATCCTGTCTGCCAGAGATGGCCCTTCGTTGAGTCTTTGATATGCTCTTTGAACTCTACCCAGTCTCTCTGGTGAGGCGTCTTTAGATATCAGCCCCTCCTCCTTGGACATCACGTAGACAGCTGATGGCTTGTCCACCCTCTCTCCTTGGAAAGCGTCTGACTTCCACCTTTGTATTGCATCACGTGCAGCACTAGAGTTGTCAGAGTTTACAATCTTTATACTCTTACGTGTGATCTTGACCCCTGACTTGCTGTCCTGGTCAAAGCTTTGCACGATAGTCTTGTTTGATGTGTAGTCAACTCTAAGAGCCTTGTACAAGATAGCTTTCTTCCACCCCGGTGTGTTCTCATTGTCCAAGTACTCAGCCAGCTCAGCCAGTGCAGGTATTACATTGGCCTTTTGTCTCAGTCTTGTACGCATCTCAGACAGAGTGTTGGCCCCAGCTACAGACTTGATAGCCTGTCTGTAAAGTTCGTACCCGTTGTAGTTAACGTACATACCCAAACTGTTGGGTTCGGGGTTGGGAATGCTATGTATTATCGCGCGTGCGCGAGGGGACAACCTCTGGTCAGGCAATTGCTCGAAAGATCCCAGGTCAAATATCTTATCGAACTGGTCTTGTTCGTCTTCTGCCATGGCATTGTCTACCTCCCTTGTATCCCCGAAGTTGTAGCCGTATAACTGCAGCTCATCCATCATGGCTGTTCTCCAACCGTGTGATGCTACGTTGCCTGTCTCTGCATCTGCTATCTCATCTAGCCAATGCATATATGTATTCTGCATGTTAGCAGACACCTCTATGGCGTCTTCAAGGTCAAGTGCATCGATGACAGAATTGATGCCCAGTGGGGCTATGGGTACTATGCCCTCTTCACGCAAGGCATCTATTGCTTCGTTGAGGCCATCGACATCCACTCTTCCTGACGCGCTAGTGTTGTCGTGGAATGCATTCTTCAGTTTCGTAAACTCTTCTGAGTTTGAGTCTATGGCTTCTCTGTTGCCTGTAGAAAATCCTCTCAGCAACATGCTTTCTGCAACGAGTCCTCTGTTTGTAGGGCTGTTACCCATGAGAACTTTGATTGCATCTTGCATCTCTTTGCCCTTGAGTCCTGCATCAACCAGCTTAGAGTATTGTGTCTCGAACTCAGTGACTGTCACGTTGACTATGTCTTGGTGCAGTTCTGGTTCATCAGCATACTCTTGCACCATACGTGGTGCCATGTCCTGCATGAACGATGTAGGTCTGCTAGAAGGGAATGTTTTGTACCCTGACTCTATAACACTGAACAACTCACGCATGCTCAACGGGTTGTTGAACATAGACTTGATGATAGCATACAGGTCTTTGAAGAACTTACGGATCTTTGCGGGCAGAGTCTTTGCAGTTTCTTCTTGCGTCCCAACATAGGTAGAGAAAGTGTCTGCCATCATCTCCTCCAATGCCAGCTCTTCAATTTCTTTTGCAGATCTATCAGGGAAAGCGCCCTTCAACTGGTCTTTCTTGGCATCAAAAGCTTCAGCATCAATGGGGTCTTTCTTTATTTTGGCACGCATCTCTTTGTACAGAGCCTGTCTCTGCTTGTCTTCCATGTTTGTGCGGAACACATAGTGGAATGCTTCGTGATACTCAGTGCCCACCTCAGCATTCGTCCACAAATACACAGCTGCATTCTGGTAGTAACCGTGCAGGTTAGCGTTGCCTATCTTCTGTGCTGTTTCATACCACTCTACCGGTATGCCTCTCTTATTCAACCATGCTTCAGCTTGCTTCTTGTTGAGAGTCTTTCTTCCTTTTAGGTTGGATAGTCTAGGGGCAAAGTTTCTATCAACTCTTCTAGCTGCTTGAAGAGCCTCTGCTTCTGACATACCTGAAGCTACGGATGACTCGTAGACAAACTTAGCTGCCGAAGCCATGTCGCTCGTTGACCCTCCAGTAAATGGTTTTGGTTCCGTTGCCTGCGTGGCCTCTGCCTTCAGACGCTCGAACTCTTCCTGGGATATGTTCCCAGACTTAATCTTGCTTCTGGTCTTCTTCTTACCTTTTGCAGCTTTAGGTGCAGGTCCTTTCTTCTGACCAACAGGTTGTGATGGCTGCTTAGGCTGCTCTGCTTTAGCTTTCTGCTGATCTGCTTGTTCTACCTGTTCACCGTTGACAGAGTATGCAGTTGAGAATGTCAGCCCTATATCTGTGTAGGGGGTATTGTGTCTGAGCTTAGCTCTAGTTCTGTAGATACCAGAGAAACCATTTGTAGGTGCACCCAACCCAGGATTGAACAGATAGTCTTTGTATGAATCATACGCTGCACCAGTTCTCTTGTCTATAAATGGTTCTGCCTCTCTGTTGAACTCTTCAGCGTTGATGAGCTCTGAGTCTATGTGGAACTTCTTGTTGTTCAACAAGTTACGTAGATACGTCTCCAGGTTCTCGTACACCTCCTTACCTCTCTCCCTTGCGTTAGTATCAGTGTCAGGTCTACCTGCTGTTTTGATACCTCCCTCTACAGTTGCAGTAGGTCTGACTATCATCTTCTGATGAATGATAGGGTCAAGATCCTCCCATGCAACTGGATCACCAGACAAGACTCTGTCCAACAGTTCGTGGCTGACTTGTACCATCTGCCCTTTATCCAACATCTTGTTACCGTTCTCATCTACAAGATCAAACGTGTACAGTGTAAGGTCACCTGCTGACTCAGCAAGGAGTCTCTTAGTAGGAGTATTCTTGTCGTGCTGTATGGCTTCTATATCATACTGTGCATTGAGACCCACGATGCTTCTCAGGTTGTCCTGATCCCCCTTACGCATGAGCTCTATGGCAGAGTTAACAGCAGCCTCTGACAAGTTACTAGTGCTACCAGCTATGACTCTCAGCTTACCGTTGGCGTCCTTTCTAAACAGCACCACCTGACCTGGCACGAACTGCTCGTTCTTAGCTAGGTATGCATTGTTTGCATTAAGACCTTGGTTGAGAGCTTCTCTCTCCTCGATAGGTATACCTGCTCCCTCCAAGTCTTCCGGCATGTTCAGGTCGTAGTACAACGAGCCCTGAGTATCCACTCTTACAACAGCTAGGTATGTCTTACCCAAGTCTTTTGGGTTGTGGAAGAATGGTCCCTGTGGCACGCCGCTCTCCATCACGTTGGTCGTAATGAGGTTGTTCATGTCACGCTTCGTAACCTTGGTAGTGACAGTTCCTTCAGGGTTCTCCACCACAGCTCTACGCATATCGGTGTTGCCGCTACCCAGTACACCTATGACCTTGCCGTCTAGCTCTACAGCTATGGGTATATTAATGTGTGGGTTTGCAGGGTCCATGTTCTGCCCCTCGCTCAGCCACCAGTTTGTTTCTACTGCACGCAGTGTAACATCTCTACCGACCAGATCTGGTGTAGACAACAGCTCTCTACCATCGATAAGGGGAGTGCCTTTTTCTCCTACAGTATGGTACTCTGGATTGACCAGAACATCACCTGAAGGGCTGACGTAGTGTACGTCTCTACCACCCTCCTTATCCTGCATAAGCTCACCCTGTCCATTGTACTTGGTCTGCAGGGAGTTGTCTTGGTTCTGACCTCGTCTAGCATTACGTGCCTTGTTGAGTTCTTCTACAGCACTGCCAGTTGTGGACTGTCCAGCTGATTCTTGCTGAGCACCAGCTTGTTCTTCCGTTACCTTACTTGTGGTAGTCTCTGGAGCTGTGTTTCTGGGAGCTTCTTGCCCCTCTTCTCTCAACTCCAACAGTTCCTTGTCCAAAGCAACCTGCTCAGCAGGAGTCAAGTTGCTTCTGTCGATAGCTCTAAGAGCGCTGGTTCTCATTCTAGAAAACTTCTCTAGCGCATCCTCTTCTTCCTTTCTCCTCCTGCGTATCTCTTTGTTTACTTCCTTAAGCTTTGGGTCGTTTTCGTCTATAAAAACACCAGCAGCTTTGAGCTCTTCTAGCTTTTGCTTTAGTTCCTGTTGGGTGCTGGTATTTTGTATGGCTTCGTCAGCTCTCTTGTACAACTGTTCTCGCCTTGCTTTTTCTGCAGCGGCCTTTTGTCTGTCAAGAAACCCCTTTCTTTCAGTAGGGTTAGTCATCAGCTCCTGGTACGCACGGTATGCTTGGTCTCTCTCATCCATCATTGCCTCTATGAGATCAAACTCTCTAGCGGCTATCTCTCCAGCGATACCATCGTTTTGTGATATTCGTTCTATGCTAGCCTTCTTCTCCGTCTCAAAGGCATCTCGGTTAGGAGTTGTTGGGTTGTCCTCTTCTGTCTGAGCCTCATCCTCTTTTCTACCTGTTGGTCTCACGGCCTCAAAGACGTTGACAGATGACCTGTCAAACAAAGGATCTAACTCAGATACTTTGTCCAGGTGCTTATTCATACGCTCTGTTCTGTTCTTCTGTACAGCGCTGTATGACAGAAGCGCACGTCTCATCAGATCCTCATCTGCTCTAGTTGCTGCCTCCTCAGCTTTAGATTCGTCCGACATGAACCTACGTGCAATCCCCTGCTTTGCAGGTGTTCCAGGGAATCTGTCGTAGATGGCGTTATAGTTTTGTTCTATCTGCTTTGCAGTCTCTATCGCTTCGTCAAGAATCTTTGTCTGTTCTTCTTTTGATACCTCTGTGGGGCTGCTGATTATCTTGGAGAACTCTTCTGCGGGCATAGCCTTTAGTTCTTCTAGACGATCAACGTACATATCCACGGTGCCATGCTCCACGTGATATATAGCATCACTTGCCAGAAGCATATGCCTTGCATCCTCATACAGTTCTTTATTGTTTTCCTTAGCAGCTCTCTGCATTACACGCATCAGCTTAACTCTGTGCTTGTTTTCGTTTGCTCTCTCCGAGAGTCCTATGAACCCTTCGTCATCAAGATTAAATCGATCAAGCACACCCTCCGTGTTTGCTCTCTTTGCTTTCTCTCTAGCTCTACCACCTCCAGCAAGACCACCAGACAGCAAACCAACAAGACCACCTATGAGCATCTGCTCTCTGCCCTCAGGGTCTTTGAGTGTATCAAACACTTGGTTCCCTACAACAGGAGCTGCGTCTGCAGCAGACTTGAAGAACTGCAAGCTTAAGAACGAGTCAGCCAGATCAGCACTACCGTCATCCTCTTGGTACTTTGCTACTGCAAAGTCGTTTAGAGCTTCTGACAGTGTGTACTGACTACCCTCCTGGAATGCTTCTGTAGCTGCTCCTTTTACAAACGGTGATACCTTTTGTCCTAGTCTAATACCTTTTTGTGCAAAGCCTGGTAGGTTGTCTATAGCTTCTATGTATGCTTTCTGTCCTGCTTTCTGACCTGATCCTTTGATGATAGGATTGATTGCGTCACTGCCTGCTTCGAAAGGTTTCAATGCTCTACCAAACATGATTACGTTTGTGGGCATAAGCACAGCCATGTTGCCATAGAAAGCCAGCGTCTCTTGCTCTTCTGCAAACTGGTTTATACGGTTTCTATCTGCAGCTGGTATCATATTTGGGGACTCTAGTCCATTCTCCAGCATGTACTCTTGCTCTAGGCTTTCTCGTACACGGCTACCAACTTCTCTAGCCTCTACCCCTGACTCTGCCATAGACATCATCATACCAGACTCAAGAAAACCTGTTGCGTTTTTGGCTTTGTTTAGTCTAGCGCCTGCTTCCATAGCTTCTCTAATAGGCTTGCCAGATTTGACAGCTCTAGCTGCCTTGAGGGCTGCCATAGAGTTACTCATCTTACCAGCACCAAGCAGTCCTTTTGCAAACAAACCTGAGCCCCCTGTTGCATACAAAGAAGCAACTGATGCAAGTGAATAGGCTGCACCATTAAGAAACTTGTCGGCCAAGAAGTTTACATTGAATACCCCCTTGAGTGTACCCTGCTCCATTTCCTCCTTCTTGGTATAGTAGTTAGGAAACTCCTCTTGCATGTACTCATTGACAGGATCAGTTATGTATTTACCTACAGGGTTGTTTGTCATAGACTCGTCAAAGTCTTCGAACCCACTGAGGATGAAGTCAGTCATCCCCAACCCATAACCTACAGTATTTTCTAATGCAGCTGTACCAAACGTAGCTACTCCTTTAAGAACTCCATTAGCAGCTTGGTCCCACTTGCTCTGGTTACGAGCACGGACCTCATCAATATCTGCGTACGGGTTAAGTTGTACACCTCTGCTGGTATACTCATCAATGTTACCGGTGTACGTTGTAAACCCACTCATGGGATTTGAGTAGAAAGAATCATCCTTTCTACTTGACTCCATGGGCATTCCAGTTACTGGGTCTATGGGTCCTTTTGTTTTTACAGGTAAGCCTGTTATAGGGTCTAGTTGTTCTGACATGGTTTACAAAGTTAAGACCTTCCCGCCATCATATTGATAATTCTTTGCTCAGTGCCTCTTATGTACTCGCTAAACTGGGCTTGCGACATTTTTACGGGCAGGCCTGGTATTTCCACGGGAGTTCCGTCTTTTAAAATTGTAACTGATTCTATGCCTGTTAGAATCTTTGAGTCATCCGTAGTCTTGAAGCTAGGTGTAAACTGTATTTCCCAATTGCCTCCCTGCAGTGAGAGCTCTGGAGCTCGTACCGTGTGAGTTGTGCCCATGGCATCATGAGCAATTCTCTTGTAGAATCTATTGTACAGGCCTGTTAGCATGTCAGTGCCTAGAATTGAACTCTCGAGAGTCTGAGTCATCATTCCTTTGTCTGTATCCTTTACGTTCTGAGCTATCATTCTTTGATCAAACATAAGCTGCTCCGTACCGGTTGTGAGCACCAAGTAACTTACTACATTTCCGCTTGCATCTAGATCTTTGGTAAATTCTACTTTGCTGATCTTAGCTTTTTCTATGTCGTCTGCTATAGCCTTATCTCCTAGTTTAACCTTTCCGTCTTCATTTACTTGGAGTACATCACCATTTCTATCAGGCAGTCCCTCAAGAATAGCTAGGGTTTGTCCCCTAAACTGCTTGTTCAAGAACTCTGATATGTTGCTATCGAAGTCTTCTACAGGTCTGCTATCAATATTGAATGAGATCTCTTGGGTACTATTGTCTCTGTATCCTTGATCCGCTCTCTTACCTGCAGATTTGTGTTCTGCTATAAACGCATTAGAGAAGTTCTGAACGAAGTCATTAATCATATTAGCGTTTGCCATAGAGAGTGTTGGCATTCTTTGTTGGATAGCTGACGGACCTCCTCTTTCATCTGCAATAAACATGGCACCTCCGGGTACGCCTCCTGCCTCATCTATGGCAGCGTTAAAGTCCACTCTTGTTGGTATCACTTTATCAAACTCTGTAGCATTAGGATCGAGGGTCCTCTCACCGGTGTTACCGCTTATGTAGCCATCGCCTAAGTTCTGTGCCAGCTGCTGGTTAAGGAGCACAGCATTCTTGATTATCTCATGTGCTTCTTGTGGGTCTAACCCAAATCCACCTTGTGCAGTATCACCAGTCAAAAGCGGCATAAGTGCCTCTGACAAATCCACTGCGCTGCCGTTGATGTTCATCATCATAGATGGTGTAGATCCAGATTGTACGGCAAGGTTTCTTACGACAGAAGCCACTATGCTAGGTGCTACACCCTCAGCTGTGCCTATCTCATTGTATACATCTGGTGTGAGCATTGGCACACCTTCGCTGTTTCTAGCAACATCTGTAACCTGTGTAGGAGTAAATCCTGCGTCACTGTTAATTCGAGTCTGCATATTTTGAGCAGCATTTGCTACCTCTTGCGATTGCAGCACAGCATTCCTTGTTGTCATCAAGTCCTTGAATATGACATTTGCATCTGCATTCTCTTGCACAGCCATCTTATTGGCAAGCTGAGCCATTTCAGTGTATGAGTACGAAGCCAGTTGACCTGCTACATCATCAGGTTCTATGTCGTCAGTAAACATCAACTTACCTTCTTCATCGGTATTCATGGCATCTAGGAGAGAACTGTGACTTTCCATAAGAGTGGTTACAGATACCACAGCTGCTTCCTCTGCTTGTTTCTGTCCAGCCTCCACTTCCTCACGCGTCAATACACCGTCACCATTCCCAACCCCATTGCTTGGATTATCAAACGGATTTACTACTGTAGATGTTGAACCAGGAAGACGTGATACCATCGGGTCAGCCACAGTTACAGATTTAGCTTGGTTAGCCAACTCTTGTCTCAGTCTAATGTAGTATTCTGTATCCGGGGTCACACTGCTGATACCTTTCGTTGCATTTCTAAATGCACGTGAATCTATGGTGTCTTGCAGGTACTGTTCGTAGATACCATTCTGGTGAGCAAGCTTGGCTTGTCTTCTCATTTGATTGATATCACCTCCCTCCAGTGCAGATTTTATATCTGATATCTCTTCACGAATTTTCTGCTGGTCACCAGCACCTACCGTGGGCAGCTTTGACTCCAACGTTTGTAGTCTTTCGTACAACTTATTGTTCAGGTCCTGCTCACCCATATTGAATGTGGCAAACTCTCCCTGCTGGTCCAGGTACGCAGAAGTTTTAGGATCACGGAAAACTGATTGTACAACGTTTCTTATCTGATCTGGAGTTATCTCCTCTATCAGCTGGCCCTGCATGTCATATGCCATGATCATAGGTATCCCGTTCTCATCAAACAGAGGATTACCGTTAGCGTCTTTGGCTTGTCTTACGTATTGAACCCTTTTGCTTTGGTTCTTCATCACAGGAAGTCCCTGTAGTCCTTTACGTATCTCGTCGCTGTAGTCTACTGTCTGTGCAATTGACACAGGCTGGTATATGCTGCCTTCCATGGCTAGTCCAGTCTCCTCGTCGTACTGCACGCCGGTGTTCTTCACGTAACTACCGTCCTCTTGCTGTTGATACAAAGAACGCTGCAGCCAGTTATCGTAATCATCTGGGGTTATAAGCCCACGGGCCAGCATGTCTTGCTTCACCTTCTTATCCGCTTCTCTGGCAACATAGTTCTTCTCCAAAGGCTTGTAGTCTCTATAGAAGTCTCGGACGTCACGTTGTATGTTCATGCCCAAGTTCTCATAGTCTCCACGCTTTGATCGTTCATTAGCCTGTTCCGTGATGCGTTGTCTAAGCTCATTGGCTTTTGCCACGTCACCCTCAAACTCTGCTTCGACAAGCATGTCTTGCAGGTTCTTGTCCAGCATGTTCTCTGCAGCAAAGTTGTCCACGTATCTCTTACGCAGAACCTCATTGATCTTTACAGACTGTGGATCAACGTACTGACTAATGTATGGTTTAAATTTGTATGCCATTATCTTCTTCTTTTACGGGCCGCTTTCATTCTACGAATATACCCACCACGTCTCTTCTTCTCTCCTTCTATGTAGTAAACAGTCTGCCCATTTTCATTGACATAGGGGATCGGCGCTCCTGTTAGTCCCTTGGATGACGCCATTCTTTCGAGTACGTTACTGCTTTGGCTTTGTAATACTCCAGGAGGATCTCCACCTCCTTGAGGAACCAGAGATACCCCGCCCCCTTTGGACTCTTCCTCTCCCTTTCTCTCTTCCTTTCTGTCTCTTTTCTCTACCCTCTTCTTTGTCTTCTCAAACTCTTTTCTCTGCTGCTCTCTGTCCTTCGCATCCTCAAATCCAGCTTCTTGTGCAGCTTCGTCTGCAAGAATTTTCTTTTGCTCTCTCTTGCCTACACGTCTACCTTCCTCTGCAGTCTCTCCAGCAGTCTCTCTAGCAATCTTCTCTTGCTTTTTAAGATCTCTCCTTGAAGTTTTAGTTGTAGACTCAGCTGCGTTGTCACGATCCTGCGCTTCTGCCTCAGACTTTTCTACTGCACCGCTCTCTTCTGCTTTGGCTGCAGCGTTTGCAGCCAACTCAATAGCTTCTTCCTCGCTGTAACCTCTAGCTCGGTAGTATTCATACAATTGGTTTCTGTCATATATACCATCTCTACCAATAGCTTCAGCCAAACGCTCCTGCGCTGCATACTCCATACGGTCTCTGCTCATACCAGCAAGACGTTCACTGAGTGCATCGAGTGCACCGAGCTTCTCTTCACGTCTGTCTTTAATCTGCTCACGTGCAAGCTGTGACGCAAACTGACCAGCCTGCAGTCCAAGTCTTGCGTTGGTTTCATTAGCCTGCAGCTTCATGCGCTTCTCTTCTGCAGCCAGCTGTTTATTAGCTCTGCTTTCTGCAGTTGCTATTTCTCTGTCAGCGTCCTGTTTTCTAGACAAGGCTGCAATCATGTTCACCATGTTAGCCGGACCACCACCAGTATTCTCAATAGCAGCACTTACAGATCTAAAGTCGTTAGCGTTAGCTGACCTCTCTGCATTGTAGTTAACACGTGGCATGTTTGGTGCTACAACAGAAGCAGCCCCAGGTCCAGACACATACCCCGGAGGATTTTTAAGTGCGTAGATGGGTGGTATCAGTTGCAGTCCTGCTCCCATGTATCCAAGAGTTGGTACACGTGGTGTCCTCACGGGTGGGGTCTCGTTGTCATCCCCACCTTCTTCCTCCGGTTCCTCTTCTTTTTCAGTAGGCGTTACCTCTCCTACTAACTCCTTTCTAACCTCTTGGTTCTCACCAAGGTCTCTAGGAGTCATCTCCTCCTGCTTGTTTGGTATGGTAGCTGTAGTTGACTGCTTGCCCCACTTACCGTCTACCTCAATCTTCTTGTCGTCGGGCACACGGTCATTGTATTGCTGTTGAAATATCGTCACGTGCTCAGAGTTTGTTGGGTCAAACCCACCAGGACCAAACTCTTTTGCGTTTCTGTTAAACCAGAAACTATTCCTACGCATGTTGTTTTCAAAATCCCCTCTGGTTACACCGCCGTAGAAGCCTTCCTTATCCTTAGCTTGCTGGTTTGTGTCACTCCATGTTGAGCCGTCATCCAGCTTTATTTCACCAGATTCTTTAGTTACTCCCGAAGCTTCTTCTGTATCTAGATACTCTGACCGCGCTTCGTCAACAACGCCAGCCGTCTGGTATTTACGAACTCCTCCTTCCTGCATAACCTTAGCAGTTCTACCTGCTTTCTTCTCCTGCAGCCTAGCTAGTTCTTGTATTTTACTTTGACTTGCACCACCTTTCATCATCTCTTTGTGTCTTGTGGCAAATGTTTTACCGCCAAGCTTGAGATAGTCAGAGAAGATGTAGTCTTTACGACCTCCTTTTTTCATATCTACTTTATCCATGGTTTCTCCACCTTCTACTTCGGTTGATTTATCAAGCATAATACCACCTTGAGTATGCTTCTTTCCTACAAACTCTACAGCACCACCGTGCCCGAGGGGCACCATGCTGCCACCAGGTAGTCTTACACCACCTCTCTTCATACCTCTTTGTGCGAGATAAGAGTTGGTTGCACTAGAACCTACGTCTGCATATCCGCTTTCACCTGCAGTCTCAAACTGCCTAGCTGCAGCTGCTTGCTGTGCCAGTTGTGATTGCTGTTCTGCACGCATTCCTTTTACGGCGTCCTTACGTTCTTTCTCTTGTGCCTTCTTAGCCTTCTTACCACCAACAAGTCCACCAACTACACCTGCACCTGCCTGCAAGACTTTACCAAACACAGGTACTTTGCCCAGCATCTGTCCTACTTGGCTGTCCGATGCTGCTTTAAATCCTGCACCAAAACCCCTCCGTCCTGCAGCTTTACGCTCCATCTCGTTGTTACGGAATGGATCAGCCATAGCTGCAGCCCCAGCTTTCTTTTCAGCACTCTTTGCTGCCAGTCCTGACAGAGCAGCTACAGCTGTGCCCATACTAGGCTTTAATCCTTTTAGTCCTTCTTTAAGTCCAGTCTTCAATGCCCCTTTTACACCACCTGCATCTATAAGCTCGCTACGTTTCTCCATGATCTTGTCCTCTACACCAGCACGGCTAGTGCCTGCCATCTTGAGGATCTTATCTACCACACCACCACCTTGTTTCTTAGACACAGATCTAGCAGCCTTTGCAAATTGTGCTCTCTTGCGAGTAACATTGCTTCTACTGCTCAGGCCCTCCTCAATGCATTGATCAGTCACACCCCCATACCCAGCACCCTTACAGTATTCTGTAAACTTACCTACAGTTCCTTTCCTTTTCATACGTGCATTGGCACGCTGCATCCATTTGTCTTTGCTCATTATCTATAAGATTTACGATGCTTTGTTCCCGCAGCATACAAGTGTATTAGGTTTTTGCTCTGGTTGTTGCTTATGAGTCGTATGCCCATATAGTGTCCTACCATCTTCTTCTGTCGATGCCAGAGCTTACCTGCATCAACAAAATCAGGATTAGGAACACCCTCCTCTGTGAACATGGAAGTATCTTCTCTAGTGGACTGTATATCTGTAGTCAGTTCCCCTACTATGTTACTCTGTCCAGTGTTTATATAGCTGTTAGTATTTGTAACAATACTTGCCATATCTCTGAACGAGTTAAGATACCATACTTTATCTACCAATCTGCAGTTGTTAAGATACACAATATTCGTCGATTCTCCAGATATCTGGTTACTGTTGTATACATAGAACGAATCGAATATTGGGAAAGTCTGCTTTTTAAACTCGGTAATGTGTATATCATCTTTCTTCTTAGCCTCTGCCCAGTAGTATACATTGCTGAATAGCTTTACATCTACAGGTGATGTATTGTCTATGAACTCAAACTCAAAGTTGTAGTCTATTCCGTAGAACCTGCCAGGATTGTCCTGGTCGTTGTGCTTGAACAAGGTTCTGCTGTTGATAGAGTACAAGAACTCTTCACCGTTTACATACAAACTAGGCATGTAGCTGTGTCTACTCACCCACATCTTAAGCTCTGGTAGGTATGACAGTGTCCACCCACCGTCTTCAAAGTATGTGTCGTTAGCCAAACCAATAGGTCCGCCGTCTACAACGCCCTTGTTGGCTTGGTGGTCAAGATCTGAGACTAGGAGTTTTGCCTCGTCAGAGGGGCCTAGTCTGTTGCTAGAAGTGTTTGTTCTAAACGCATCAAGGTTTTCTATCCTCCTTGCAGCTACTTCAACTGCGGTTCTGTGAGATGCTCTATTAGGATCTACTTCGGTTTCTTTATAAAAGAAGTTGTCTCGTACTACAATTGTACCTGCAGCAATCTCATCCAGCAGTGTCTGGTTCGGCACTCTCTCTTTCTTTGTAAGCAGGATACGCTTGAACTTTGGGTCGTATCCTACATGGAATCCCATAGCCACATTGTTGTGCACTGTAGAGTCAGGGTTGTAGGGGAAGTTCTCAGCGTCAACGTTGATACCATACTGTTCTATTGCAAACGGTATGTTGTCTCTGAACCAGTTGTACATGTTAGTCATGATCTCCTCGATGCCCTGACTAACCATGTGTATTTTTCTGTTACGTCTAGCCACGTAGAAGTGTCCAAACTCTGTAGTCACAGAAGACAATGATGAGGTTGTACCACCGTACCCTATCTCAGAGTTCTGCAGCTCCGTAGGTGCAATGGCAAAGATGTCACCGCTACCAATAAACGCTTTGACATTTCCGAGTTCGAGCTGCTCGTTACCTTTAGTTTGGAACAAAGCTTTCTCTGTGTGTACGTACAGTGTGTCACCTATGGTGAACAGGTCAGTTATCTCACCTCTGTTCTTAGGGACATCAGCAAAATCGTTAGCCAAGAACTCTCTGTATCTGTCTGACAGTGAGCCCGTTGCCTTCTTAGAACGTATTACTCTAGTCCTAAACTGATCGTTTTCTTCTACCCCTGCTCTTGCTTTAGGGAATGGTATAGCCACTCTTTTGTCTTGCAAGAAGTTCAGGTGATCCTCGTACAAGAGATTGTCCTGCTTTGTAAAGTCTTGTGTTGGTGGAGAGAACAACACTTCTGCTGCAGTATTGAAGTCAAAGAACTTGGTAGCTACACCTGCCTCGCTGTCTCTCTGGTGACGTAGACCTATATTGTCTTCTGACTCTACCATAAATGTAAACAGAGATGTGCATGGGTTAGAGTTACCCGGCTGCCAGTTCTTGACGTTGAGCAATGTGTTGGATATAAGACTTTCTACAGTACCAACCTCTCCAGCACTTAACGGTAGATCCACATTACTAGCGAGATGCCCTATGTTTGTGTTCCAGACGGTCATACCTGCAGCAGTACCCCAATTGGTGCCATAGTCGTTGATGGACAAGAAGTCAGGTACGTCTTTCTGTCTTGTGTTTTTACTGTTTGCAAGACCCTCATCAGCTGCTATGACTTTTTGTAGAGCATCACTAGTACTAGTTCCGTCCACAGAGGGACCAAGATCTCCCAAAGCTGACGATGCCCTGAACCAAGAGTGGCCGTAGCTGTGAGATGTTGTGCGGAAAGCGTACTTGGTTATATACGTGTCTCCCCCAAACACCTCTTCTGACGATGCTCCTTTAAAGTATGCGCATGCAGGTGACTCTATTGTACCCGTCTCTTCCGAAGAAGCACTGTAGCTGTATACAGGTACGATGCCAGCTTCTAGTTGCTCATATACCCACCCCTCATGTATGTCTCCTGATGGGTCTAGGTCCATCTGTTCTAGTTCCCAGTCGTTGTAGTCTTCTGCCAGTGATCTGTAGTGTCCTGTCCAAACAAGTGTTTGCTTGTCAAACGGTGTGTATACATCTCTCTTTGCAGAACACACATTGATCAACCATGCCATGGGGAACCCGTGTAGTGGGTCAGCCCCTGCCAATGTAAAGTTGTTGCCCTTGTACTTTGAGTTCTCTGTCAGCAGTCCGTCTGTATTATCAGGGTTCTGAGCAAAGTAGTCAGGTATTGGATTCTCAGGTTTAGGATCTGTGCTTTCTTGGAACCATGCATCGGGGAACAAGAACTTGTTTTCATCGCCCCATGCTGCAATGTTATACGGACCACCTTTGGCATCGCCTGCCGCACCCGCTACGTAATACCATGGTTGGTATTCACCAGCACTGTTACTCCAAGGCACCAGTCCTTTAAGGTGTGGTAGTCCACTGGCCAGTGCCATTACAATAGAACTCTCACCCCCTCTGTTAAATATGTATTGTGCTCCTTTGAATGAGCTAGATTCTGACGTCTTAAGATTTCTTTGTCCAGGGAGATAAGACTTGCTACCAGGGTCAAGTATGAAAGTAAATTGTGAGTTTCTTGGCAGCTGTGGAGCAGTCACAAAGTCAAACCCTGCTGGGTTACTATACCCAGCCCAGCCCCACGGATTAGCACCCACAACGTTCTCTTTTCTGTGGTCACCCCCGGTTATAATTTCTTTGTGCTTGTATATATCCTCAGGCATGTAGTGTGCACATGCTATGTATGCACCTCCTCTCCATGACCGTATACGGAATCTACGAGCTCTGAGCTCTGACACATCACTGTAATCTTCTACATCGTCTACGTCTTTCTCTTTACCACGCAGACGTCTAAATGCTCTCTTGAATAACCCGCCCGGCTTGTCCTCCTGGTTTGCTGGTGGGTTGTCGTTGCCATACGGGTTGCTCACATCCTCATCCTCGTCTATGAATATATCAGATATATCGTATATCTCACCGTCAGCGTTGTAGTCAACCATGTTGCCCAGACCCTGAGATATCCACCCAAGAGATGGGAACGTAGAAAGCTTCTCGTTGTTTTCTGAGTCCTCCTTTCTAGTAGAGAATACACCCGGCCCACCTTGGTATTGTCTAAATGCAATGGCTGCTTGACACTGTACGTGTGTTACTGTGTTCAAAGAAGGACGTTTACGCAGCATGTTAAAGTCGTGGAAGGTAAAGACTGGGTTACCGTAGTAACTAAACATCTCATCTACTGGTGTTGCACCAGCGTATGCTGCCCCTGCGTCTCTTCCTGCCTGAACATACTCTGATTGGTATGCACCTTTCCACTTGGATGCCACACGCATGGCTGTCTGCATATCACTGCGTAGACCCCCGTATGCATAGAATGCGTTGAAGTATGGCCCCTTACGTGCCAACAACCTGTTTTGGTTAGGAGATGTAGCATACCTAGGCATGCATGGAATAGCCAAGCTTTGACCAGCTACCAGCTTATCTGAGTTGGTCTTCTTTGCGTAGTAGATCTTATACCCCTGTATCTCCTTGAGCATGTGTATAGGGATCTTAAGATCGCTAAGCTGTATACCCAGTATACGAGCAGTTTCATTTGTGATAAGTCTCTTCTTGATAAACCCTGCACCAGATACTGTTTTGTCTTTGTGGCTGGATATCCACGGAGCTCCCTGCAATACATCTGTACTTTGGGGCTCTTCGTTCTCCACTTCGTATCCTACTAGAAATCCTCTCTCCAGTGTAGATGTATTCTCCCAGTACAAAGACCCGTAGTTTCTGTCAAAAGTCAAAGAGCCTACATTGCCACTGTTAGTATCAGGTGGGGTGATACTCGCTGTGGAGTATTGTATGTAAGAAAACTCTCTATTGTAGTTGGACGGCATTCTGTGGTGCCTAACTCTTCTACCTTGTAGGTTGCGGTATCTACCATCAAACGTGTCACCGAGTACATCTTGTGCTATTGGTAGTCCTGTAAGCCCATCCACACCAGTGTGTATCCAGTCCTCAGAGTATGGATACTTCTCGTTCTCGTTTTCCCAGAACCCCATGCTATTCCTAAGAGTGGCATACTCAGGTATATCTGACGAGCCATCTTGAAGCAGCGTTACGTTGTAGCTGGTGTCAACAAACTGGTAGATCTTAGCAGTCTTGTCTATGTCTTGCACCTCTGGTGAGTGGAAACCGTGGGACCTCCACTGTATTGCACCTGAATCGTAGGTAAACTTGTCATTTTCAAATAGATACCCAAGATTTGTTTCGTCAGCAGCAGTAGGTATGGTTAGTTCTCCAAGCAAAAAGTTTTCCTTGTCCTCTGCAGTGTAGTTGGTTCCATCACCTGTACCTGTGTAAGCTCCAGGATTACCTACAGGACCACCTGTTAATACGTTTCCATGTTCTGAGTCCCATGGGAGTGGGAGTGCAGGCCTACCAGGTATGTGGTACGCATAGGTCTCTGTACCATCTCTTAGTACAAAGGATATGTAGAATGCATATACGTCACCACGTCTAAAGCTTTTTCCGCTGTAGGTAAATCTGTTATCTTTATATCCACGACGTGTGGCATCAGATAGATCATAACTTACACCCGTCTTCTCACCCCCAATTCTAAGTCTAGTATTCCCATCGGATGGGTAACGCAAGAACTGAGCAACTGCACTGATGTAGTCAGGATGCATTTTATCTATTGCATTGCCAGTATCCGTTACAATTGGTAAACCGTTTTGTTCTACTTGGAAGTATGTCTGTCCTACACCGTCAAAGCCTCTAGGATTGTTCTGCACTGCACTGTACGGCATCACCATCGTTCCATACCCCTTGTTCAGAGTTATGATGTCATACACTCTTCTGTCAAATCCACCAACAGCTTTGACAGTGGGAGAAACTTTTATGTTGGTGCTGTATCTCTGGAACCCTATGTCCTTTCTCGATATGAGGTTGCCTAGGTAAAGCGTATCGTTTACCTGAGTCAAGGCTCTAGCAGTGAGATATTTAATCTTATCTGCGACAATATCCAGGGTGCTTAGAGTAGATACATCTTCTCTACCGCTGTATACAATTGTAAACAGGAAGGACTCTTGATCTCCTGATGATCGAGCCTGATCATTTGCCCTGCTTGTAGCCGCATCAGAGTATCCTCTATCCTCGCCGGGTCTCAGACCCTCTGAGCCTATATCAGACAGTGCAGGTTCATTGACAAATGCTTGTGTAGGCACAGGGTAGTCTCCTGGGAGATCACCTAGGTTCGGGTATTGCCCCACATCTTTTCTACCACTGTATTGTATCTGTACTCTATCCAGTTTGTACACGTTCTCTGCGTCACCTATACGCTGGATCACAGCTGGTTGTAGGTACTGGTAGTTTACATTCTTAGGCACGTGCACCTTCCAGTGACAAGACTTTGTAGTTACTGTTCCCTTCTGTGCACCAATAACAATGTCAGCAGGTATTGTGCTGTCTGGTTCTGGTACTACATACAGTGGGTTGGATACAACAAAGTAGTTTGTTTCTATAAAGTCCTCGTCAGCGTATGCCAGTGCAAGGTGGTATGTAGCTGCTACCACAGCTCCTCCCTCAAAGACATATGCATTCTTGATTCTAGAGTGCGTGCCTACATCAGGGAAGAGTGTAAGCTTCTCTACATCGTAGTTTATCTCACCATACAGTACGAATGGATTAGGGGTAAACCCTTGGTTCTGTTCAAAAGCTAGAGCCTGCTGCTGCCTAGTTATATTGAATGTGCGAGGAGGATTGTAATCCGATACGTACGTAGCCTCTGTAATGTCTTCGTCTATCTCATAGTAGTTATCTGTGAAGTAGATTATGACGTCATTCTTTGCATCCTGTCTGTATTCTCCTGTGATAGGGTGTGATCTTCTGAAATACAGATTTGTGTTTTTGTAGAGTATCTGGCTCGTCTGATCGGTGGGGTCTATCAAAGCTATTGTAGACACCTCGTCGTTGTCCAGTCCCAAGAATATTACTCTGTCCTTGTTGATTGGTATAACCCCAAGTACCTCAATATTAGCACCACCCGTAGAGCTTGCACCAAACTCATTGTTGATGGTGCCTGTCTCCAGGTTGACTATCGTATTCAACGCGTCACGATACGTCCCCTCAGGTTGGTCCTGACGGGAGGTATCTTTTGCCATACCTCCTACAAACTTCTTCATAAGCTAGTGCTGTAATTACCTCTGTACAAATCTTCTCTCAACCCCAGGTCTTCAAACCCGTTGTCGTGTCTGTTCATCTGTGGAATCAAACGTACCCACTGATTCATGAACGACTCGTATCTGTCGATGTCTGGGTACTTAGCTTCGTTACGTGCTTGTGTGCAGTAGTACTTCCACTTCTGGTCAGCAAAGCTGTAGTCAAGGCCATTGTTGTTTGGATCGACCATGCCCGACAATAACAACTTCTTGTATATATACCAGAACATGGCTTCTTTAAAGCTGATATCGTCTGGCACAAGTGGCCAGCAGTCTGTGTCTGTTGCAAAAGCTGTGTAAGACAGGCATATCTTACCAGTCTCAAACGACGTTTTGATTCTGTCGTTCTCTATAAGATAGCAGTCCTTGTATGATGTTGTCTCGTTTATACATCCCTCGCAGTGTATCCCTCTTGGAAAGTTGGTTGTGCAGTAGCACAATGGTTGTATTCCGCTTGATGAGGTATCTGTGTACGCGGTGTATACTACTGAAGCGTCTGCAAAAACTTTGTTGAGAATCGTGTTAGACCCTTTTCTTATATTATCCAGGGACTCAAGGTTTGCAGTTGTTATATCACTTGATATCGTACCATCCGCGAGCTTGTTGAGTGTGCTCTCTACAAACCCAGCTTCGAACGTAAACCTGTCTTTGAGCTCTCTTACCTGTTTTTGTATTTCATCTATCTTAGTGCTAAGCTTAGATGTCGAATCCTCGTTGACTGATACCTGATTAATGTAATACAAGTCTGCAGGCAACGTTCCCTTGAAGTCTTTGATGTCGAGTATACACCCCTTGGATTCTACGTGAGCACCTGCACCCACATGTTCTAGGGCTTCACCAATCCACTCCACGGCATCATAGATCCAGTTAGCATCATCGGGCTTAAGGTCCCGCATGACCTTTCTTACTATGTCTTTACATGATATGGTTTTATATGTTGCCATGCTTCTTAAATCTTAGGTATGCGAGATCATCATTCTTGAGGAGAGCTGTAAGCTTCTCTTTGTTCCCTTTTGTTCCTCGGGTTGGGGTAAACCTGTAGGCAGACTTGTTAGATATTTTACATCTAGACTTTTGCCAGTGGTATTTGCAGTACCAAGGGTCAGTGTAGTAGATAAACCACTTCTCACCCTCCCCGGTGTCTGCGTCGTACAGTTGCTTACCATCGTCGATAAGCTCCTGTTTGTACTTGTTACTCTCCCACCAATCTATTGTAGGCTTACTGGGGTTGCGTTCTATCCGACGTATAGAGAGTGTAGACAGGTTATTACCCATGCTAAACTCCTTGCCATCAAGGATCAGGTTGATCACCTCCATATTGAACTCTTCGCATATCTGCCTGAAGAGTCTAGTCTCTATGGGGTTATCTACATTCTTTTTGTAGTCCTTGTGTATGTCGGTTATAGTATGCATCAACAGCCGTGCTTACACTTTTTTGGTCCTCCCTTCTTTTTGATAACGCCTCTACCCTTGAGGATGTCAGCTCTGGTCACTTTACCGTCACCAGTCAAGTCAGGGAATCCACCTTTTTTCTTCTTCTTAGACTTGCCCATAGCACTAGGACCGCCCTTCTTGGTGCAACGAACACCCCACGCATTAGCATATGCAGATGGGTATACGTCGAACTTAGATCGAGCAGCTGCCTTACAAGGCCCACTTATCTTGAAGCCTCCCTTCTTTTTAAAATCTGGATATTTCATGTTTCTTGTTTCTTGTTATTATTTGTAAGCTCCGCAATCCCCCCTCTTCTCACACCCACTTCCTGCCCCGGATCTTGAACCTTCGAGTTTTCTACGGTTTCTTCTAGCTGTCATTCTTCCTTTGACTCCAGCTACAACCTTTTTACCAAAGTCACCCACCTTCTTCCTTCTTGCTTTGCGCTTACGCTTTCTCTTAGCTTTATTCCGAAGCTTATCTCTGTATGTTTCTACTCCAGTCTGTCCAGATCCTTCCTTCTCACCTTCCTTCCTTCTACCAATACGACTGTACCTCTTGACCTTACGACCAACTCTTCTTTCCTCCTTCTTGTTTGCTTTAGCCTCTTTCTTCTCTCTCTTCTCGTCAGCTTTTCTCTCCTCCTTGGTTCTGAAGTCTATACCACTGCCTCCACCAAGTTGTTTGAGACGTTTTCTACGATCTCTCAGACCTCCACGCTTAGCAGCTCCACCACCTGTATCCATACCTACACCGGCAGCAGAGGTATCTACACCCCCACCAACAGCACCAGTCATTGCTGGATCAGTTTCTGTAACCTCATTAGGATCAGGCTGCATGTCTTCCAACTGCTGCTGCTCACGTACTTCACGACCAGCTTGGAATCCTGCACGTAATCTACCGAACAGTCCTACACCGTCTTCTTTAGCTTGTTGACGAGCTTCTTTACGAGCGTCTCGACGTTCTTGTCGATCCTCTTGTCGATCTGCCCTACGGGCTCTTCTAGCTTCCTTACCCCCAAACAGCTTACGTTTTACTCCGCGTTTGCCCTTGGGTAGTGGTGGGTAGCCTGCTACTTTTCTTTTGACTTTTCTCATACGCCTAGTATTAAAAGGGGAGCCGGAGCTCCCCCCTTATAATTACATACCTTTTCTGCGAGCTCTTCTACGACGTCTTGCGGCACGATCCTGTTGACGGTCCATTTGCTTTTGACGCTTTTCTTTGTCCTTCATCCTACCCTTCATCTTACGGCGATCTG
>CEQL01010974.1_pt1 | contig 33255 bp, 31 predicted proteins | sample 356281 | NCBI WGS metagenome assembly CEQL01 (sample SAMEA2621203, study PRJEB7988) | marine metagenome | biome: marine biome (ENVO:00000447); feature: surface water layer (ENVO:00002042); material: "saline water (ENVO:00002010), including plankton (ENVO:xxxxxxxx)" | depth 5 m
TATTACCATTGGCTTTGGGGATTGGTGTAGATTTTTATCAGAGAAGTGTTGAAGTCGGAGGAAGAGTTTCTGAGTGGTGGCAACCCATGTCTTTTGCTGTTGTTTGTGGTCTGTCTTTCGCTTCAGCATTAACCTTGTTCTTAACGCCTTGTTGGCTTATGCTACCGGTTGCTATAAGAAGAACTTTTAGACAATTTAAAAACCTATTTTTAAAAACAGCCAGTGAACGATAAATCCAAAGAAAAAACCTTAGATTTTGAAAAATCCTTAGCTAAGCTTGAAAGCATAATAGATGCCTTAGAGGATGGTAATCTTCCTTTGAACGAATCAATCAAAACTTTTGAAGAGGGCGTCAAGCTTACTAAACACTGTCAAGAACTTCTTACCAAAGCTGAATTAAAAATTCAAAAGCTTTTAGAGAAAGATGATGGCTCACTTGATCTAGAAGATTTTGATGACAAGTAAAGCAAGAGATCCAAGCTTTAATAGCCTCCCCTTTCTTAACAAAAATCTTAAAAGAATTGATAAAGCTATTCTTCAATCGCTACCGCCTAAAAACCTCTCAAAAATATCTAAGGCGATACATTACTCTGTTTTAAATGGCGGAAAGAGAATTAGACCTCAATTGGTATTATTGATGGCCGAAGCCCTTAAAGTAGATGTAAATCCAAAAACTATTGACTTAATGGCAGCTTCTGGTGAATTAATTCACTGTTATTCTCTTATTCATGACGATCTACCCTCAATGGATAATGATGATTATCGAAGAGGGAAACTTTCTTGTCATAAGAAATTTGATGAAGCTACTGCAATATTAGCTGGCGACGCAATTCAACCTCTTGCTTTAGAAGTTTTAACAACGATAAAAGATAAAAAATTGAAACCCGAACAAAAACTCAAAATAATCAATCTTTTTGCTAAAGCTTGTGGACCAAGAGGTATGGTTGAGGGTCAGAGTAGAGACTTAGATGCAGAAAATAGAAAAATTAAAATCGATGAACTAGATGAAATTCATCACCTCAAGACAGGTAAGCTTATTGAGGCCTGTGTCGAGTCAATTTGTATTCTCAAGGAAAATTTACCAAAAAAACACTTAAAGGCTTTCTTAAATTTTGCAAAAAAATTTGGTTTAGCTTTTCAGATAAAAGATGATATTTTGGACGTAATAGGAGATGAAAAAATTATAGGCAAGCCGTTAAATTCAGATACTAAACATAACAAAGCTACGTATCCCTCAATTATTGGTATTGAAGCATCTCAAGAAAGAGCAGAGAGGTTATGTGTAGAAGCTTTGAAAATTTTATCTATGCTTCCATATGATAATAGAAATTTAATTAAGCTTTCAAAATATATAATTTTAAGGAAAAAATAATGAAGACTTTTTTTGAAATTCCAAAATCTAAGCCTGATACTCCTCTGCTTGATAAAGTAAATTATCCTAGTGATTTAAAAAATTTCTCAAAAAAAGAACTTCGACAACTTTCTGATGAGCTTAGGGAATTTTTAATTTATGCAGTTTCTAAAAGTGGTGGGCATTTTGGAGCCGGACTTGGAGTCATAGAACTTACTGTAGCTTTACATTATATATTTGATACGCCTGAAGATAATTTGGTTTGGGATGTTGGTCACCAAAGTTATCCCCACAAGATAATTACAGGAAGAAAAAATGAAATATCCTCAATTAGATCAAAAGGAGGATTACATCCTTTTACAAATATAGATGAGAGCATTTACGACTCTTTTGGTGCTGGTCATTCAAGTACTTCCATAAGCGCAGCACTTGGCATGGCAATTGCTAAACCTGAAAAAAATCATGTAGCTATTATAGGTGATGGAGCTATGACTGCAGGTATGGCTTATGAGGCGCTAGCACATGCGGGCTCTCTCGACTCAAATATTCTTGTAATCCTAAATGATAACAGTATGTCTATTTCAAAAAATACTGGAGGGTTTTCAAATTATTTAGCAAGAATTTGGGTGAGTAAGTTTTATACCTCGATCAGGGAAGGTGGGAAAACAGCATTAAGATTTATTCCGTCTGCTAAAAATTTTGCAAAAAGAGCAGAAACTCATTTCAAAGGTATGTTGGCTCCTGGAACTTTATTTGAAGAGTTAGGCTTTAATTATATTGGTCCTATGGACGGTCATAATTTAAACGAAATGTTAGTTACTTTAAGAAATCTTAAAAATCTCAAAGGACCAAAACTTCTACATTTAATTACTCAAAAAGGTAAAGGTTTTGAGCCAGCTGAAAAAAATCCTATAGGCTTTCATGCCTTAAATAAAATTGAAACATCGAACAAAAAAACTAATGGAAAAAAATATTCCGCAGTTTTCGGAGATTGGTTATGCAGGAAAGTTGAAAATGGAGATAAAAATTTAGTGGCAATCACGCCTGCTATGTCTGAAGGATCAGGTATGAATGAATTTTTAACTAAATACCCCGATCAATTTTTTGATGTTGCAATAGCTGAACAACATAGTATGACCTTTGCAGCAGGCCTTGCTAAAGAAGGGAAAAAACCTATTCTTGCAATTTACTCAACTTTCTTACAGCGTGCATATGACCAATTGATTCATGATGTGTCATTGCAAAAATTAGACGTTACATTGGCTATAGATAGAGCAGGTTTTGTTGGTGGAGATGGAGCTACACATGCAGGTATATTTGATGTTTCTTTTTTAAGATGTATTCCAAATATGATTATTATGAGCCCTTCTGATGAGAATGAATGTTGGAAAATGCTTTCTACTGGTTATGATTACAAAGGACCAGCTGCTATACGTTATCCTAGAGGAGAAGGTCCTGGAACAGAAATAGTTTCGAGCTTTGAAAATCTTAAGATAGGTGAGGCAAAAATTCTCAGAGATTTAAATTCCGGTATTGTAATTTTTTCCTTTGGCAACATGCTTGAATTATCAAAAGAAATAGCTGATGAATTAGATTGTTCTTTGGTGGATATGAGATTCATTAAACCTTTGGATGAAAAACTGATTAGAAGATATGCAAACAATTGCAAACATATTATTTCCATTGAAGAAAATACATTATCTGGTGGTGCAGGTTCAGCTGTAAATGAGTATTTATCAACTATTGGTTTTGCGGAAAAGATAAAAATGTTTGGTGTGCCAGATGATTTTCCAATTGTCGGAAGCCAAGCTGATCAAAGAGAAGCTGCTGGCTTAACAAAAACTGAAATATTGAAAAAGCTTTCTGCAGAAATTGACTTAAAAAATATTAATAAAAAAGTTTCCGCCCAATAAGGTCAAACCTGCAAAAACTCCTGCAATTAGGTCATCCAAAACGATTCCAAAGCCAGACTTAAATCTTTGGTCAACCAAAGATATAGGATGAGGTTTCAAAATATCAAAAAAACGAAATAGTACTAAAAGTGCTATCGCAATAAAATAAGCTTTAAACTGCCATTCAGCAGAAGTGAAATCGTAACCGCTGAATGCAGGGACAAATAAAAAAGAAAGCCAAGCGCCAGAAACTTCATCGATAACAATTGCTTTGTGATCTTTCTCCGCCAAATCCTTTGACGATAATTCAGATGCGATGACCGCAAAAACAGATAAGAAAACAAAACTCAATAAAAAATAGAAAAAATTTATTTGAAAAAAAACATAACAAAAAAATAAGATAAGTGCTGCTATCGAGCCCCATGTGCCTGGCGCTATTGGTAAAAGCCCTACCCCAAAGAAAGTTGAAAAAAGGTGAGAAAATTTCTTTAAATCAGGGAATTGTTTCATTTAGATAAATGATTATAACTTTGGTTTTCGATGAAAATTTCTTTTCTTTGGTGATAAATTCTTATTCCTTGTTTCTTCGTAATTTTTCCAATTTTATATATTTTTGTTTTAATTCTTTTTGAAACTTCAACAAGTTTTTTTACTTTATTTTCTGGAACAGTAAAACAAAGTTCATAATCATCGCCCCAAGTTAAAGCTTCTTTATATTCACCAACAAAAGGAACTGACTCAACATCAATTTCTGCTCCTAAGCCACTTTGTGTACAAATATGCCCTAAATCTCCTACCAAACCATCAGAAATATCAATACAACTATTTGCAATTTTTCTTAAGTTTTTCCCTAGCAAAGTATGCACTTTCGGTTTGAGGAATTTATTATGATATGTTTGTTCTATCTTTGAGAGATTTTTTTTTCTTGAAGTGATCAATTTAAGTCCAAGTTTAGCTAGCCCAAGCTTTCCACTGATGTAAATTGAGTCGCCGACTTTTGCTCCATCTCTAGAAAGAAAATCTTTTTGGTTTATCTCTCCACAAACACCGACCGATACAGAACATTCTTTACCTCTTATTAAATCACCACCGATAACCGGGATTTTATAAGATTTAGTAAAAAGTCTTACACCTTTGGCAAATTTTTTCAGCCAACTGAGCTTGTTGGTTGGTGTAACTAATGAGATGGAAAGCCATTTCAAAGTTCCGCCACAAGCAGGAATATCACTTGCAGCAACACAACATGATCTGTAGGCAATTAAATCCGGTTCTAAGTTTTTAGGAAAATGGATTTCCGAATTAGAAACATCGGTGGAAAAAATAAGATCTGTTTTTTTTGCGGTGAAAAGACCTGCATCATCGCCTGGACCGATGAAGACACCTGAGGAGTCATTATATTGACTCCCCAAGTTCTTGAAATATTTTTGAAGAATTAAAAATTCATCCGACTCTTTCATAGAGAATCGGATAAATTATTAAGAATTGTAAGCTTCAAAAAGGCCTGTAGCTCCCATTCCGCCACCAACACACATGGTGACGATTCCATATTTTCCGCCTCTTCTATTAAGCTCTCTTGCTACGTGGCCAACTTGACGAGATCCAGTCATACCAAAGGGATGGCCAATCGAAATTGAACCGCCATTCACATTGAGCTTGTCGCTAGGTAAACCAAGTTTGTCCCTGATATAAACTACTTGGGATGCAAATGCCTCATTAAGCTCCCATAGATCGATATCCTCTAATTTCAAATTAGCTGATTTAAGAAGTTTAGGAATTGAGTAAACTGGACCAATTCCCATTTCATCTGGTTGACAACCCACAACAGTAAAGCCTCTGAAATATAATTTAGGTTTAAGACCTAATTCTTTGGCTTTATCTTCACTCATTACTAAAGTAACTGATGCTCCATCAGATAGCTGAGAAGAATTCCCAGCAGTTACAGATCCATTTTCAGGATCAAACACAGGTTTTAAGGAAGACAAACCTTCAATTGTTGTTTCTGGTCTATTACAGTCGTCTTTGTCCACAGTGACTTCAACATCTTTTTCTTCACCTGATTCTTTATTTACAAGTTTCATGACCGTATTCATTGGGACGATCTCGTCATCATAATAACCAGCTTCTTGTGCCGCAGCCGTTCTTTGTTGGCTTGATAATGCATACTCGTCTTGAGCTTCTCTAGTCACATTGTAACGTTTTGCAACGCATTCAGCTGTTTGGCCCATAGCATGATAAATACCTGGTACGTCTGCAGCTAACTGTTCATTAACATACATATGCATATTTGTGTTTCCTTGGGTGGTAGATATAGACTCGACTCCACCAGCAATTATGCAGTCACTGAACCCACTTTGTACTTGAGTTGCAGCCATGGCTACAGTTTGAAGGCCTGAAGAGCAATATCTGTTTACTGTTGTGCCTCCTACTTCAATTGGCAATTTTGATAACACTGCAACATTTCTTGCAATGTTATGTCCTTGAGCTCCTTCCGGAGCACCGCACCCTAAAATCATGTCTTCCACTAGGGAAGGATCTAAACCAGGGTTTCTTTCTAACAGAGCATTCACTAAATGTGCCGCCATATTGTCAGCACGAGTTTGATTAAATCCCCCACGAAAAGATTTAGCTAATCCGGTACGGACGCTATCAACGATTACTACGTTTCTCATAAAATCTCCTATTTTTAAAAATAAAATTATAAAGTTTTATTTTAGGTATTACTATTAAAAAAAAACCCCTGCAAAAGCAGGGGTTTTTTTTGATTTGGCCTTTCTTAGAAGTCTATGCCAAAACTCATTCCGAAAGATCTACCCTCTCTTACGAAAACACCAGTTGTATGACCAACTGAAGAGTTACCAATTCCAGAGCCTGTAACGTTTCTGTCATCAGTTAAGTTTTGTGCCCAGAATCTAATGTTCCAATCACCGTTAGTAGGAACGACATTTAACGAGAAGTTAATTTCATCCCAAGCCTTGATTTTTTGCGTCTCAATGTTAAATACACTTGAGTAGGCATCAGACTGATAGTAGTAGTCTACTCTAGGAGTAACTTCTACATTTGAAGTCTGAAAAGTATATGCAAGACCAACAGACATTGTTAATTCAGGGTAAGGCATTTCATTACCAGAAAGATCTTGCTCAAGACCTCCACTTAACCATTTACCGGTAATGGAAACTCCACCTTCTACAGTAGAAGCACATCTTTCATTAGCAGCTAAAGAAAGTTCGTTTTGAGCAGTAACTGAGTCAGCATGATCAGTCATAGCTTTAAACATCTTACACACACCACCAGATTGTAAGGAAGTTCCAGTTCCTCTATTAATGATAGAAGGTAATAAAGTACCTGTAGCACTTGTTGTACCTAAAGCACTTGAACCAGCTGGAGCATAAACTTGAGTAGCAGTTGGAGCTAATCCAGCAGTTCCACCAAGAGCAGCAGGTAAACAAGTATTTATTACGCCTGGTACGAAGTGACATGCACCACCAAGATTACCGTAACCTACAGCAGCAGAACTCATCTCTAACGGTAAAACGTTAGAAGCCATATCTGCAGAAGTAAGAGCTTGTCCTCCAGCTCCACAATCACCTACAGCAGTACAAGTTAAAGCAAAGGCTATTTCATTTGTGCCTCTTATGCTTGCAATGTAAGCAGCGTTACCAGCAGCTCCTGCAACTGCAGCTGCAGCTTTGTGAGCGTCAGAGTCTGCATTCGTTCCTGGTGTAATTCCTTTAGACAAGTAGTAAGCGGCTACAGCAGCTGCTTGACCACCAGCACCACCAACTTGGACATCTAACATTCTTGAGTAAAGAGTACCAAGAGCGTCTTTATTAACCAAGAAAGAGTTAGCCGTAAAGTTTTTAGCAACGTGCCAGTCTGTGTAACCGTCCATGTTTCCAGTGGAAGCTTGCTGTCTGTAATGACCACCTAAATCATGTGGGTTGATCATTTTGAAATTACCGATCTCAGATGTTGCATAAGACATCATCATGTTGAAAGATAAGCCTGGAACACTAGGCGGAGCTAAATATAACTCCAATTCAGCACCCATGTTTTCCAAAGGCATACCAGTGTTAATAGCAGTCTCATTTCTAATCACTCCAATGTGGAAGTTTGTGAAATCATTGTAATAAATCGATGCGTTAGCGATTAATCCAACTTCTGGAACAGCTGCTTTCACACCAAATTCAATTGAGTCAACTTCTGTACTTTCAAATGCAAAAGGTGTGTCAGGGAATTGCTGAGCATTGAATGGAGGGTTGAACCCACCACCTTTAAATCCTTTTGAATAACTGGCATAGAATAAAGTGTCATCATCAATTTGGAAATCCCAAACAAGTCTCCCAGTTGTTTGAGAGAACTCTTTAACAGGATTTACTCCAAAAGACGTATAGTCCGCATTGTTAGCAGGTAATACTCCTAGAGGTAAAGTACCATTGGTAGTACCAGCAGTTCCCGGAACTTGACCGATTTGTTGTCCAACAGTGTTTACACCTAGGCCATTCAAGCCGCTAGTGAAACAAGCTGCATTTTCGCCAGTTACGGCTCCATTACCATCAACAGTAACAGATCCAGAATGACCAGTTACAACACTAAAACCACAAGCTCCACCAATACCGCCAGCGCCTGCAGATGAACTATTCCAGTTAGAGAAAACAGGAACTTTATAAAAAGTAGCATTTACACTAACTGCTTTAGTATCTTCGTTGTAACGAAGACCCGCGGTTAGTCTGTGTCTATCAGCAAGATCAAAATAGAACTCTGTAAATATTGCATTTGAATCTAGCTTGTAAGAGTCAGTGATGTTGTGGAAATGCTCTGTGTACAGACCATCAATTCTTGAAATAGCATCATGAGCAAATTGCAAAGGTGTCACTCGGTTAGCAGCACCACCAGCAGCTTCAATTCCAGCTGAAACTAGTGTTGCGGCAGGAGTAAATGCAGCTAGAAGACCTTGTCCTGTTGCAATTGCTGTTGCAGTACAAGGGCCTGCAGGCGCATTTAAAGCAGAACATGCTAATGCACCTCTAAGAGCAGTTCTCGTACCTGATGCGATAGTCGAAGGCAACATCAAAGCATTTAAAGTAATACCTGATGCATATACATCGTAGTAAGAATGTGTGTTGTTTGAAATATCAATAGCACCTACTAAAAAGTTAAACATGCCATCAAGATCTGAAACGAATTTTATCTCAGATGTTTTGGAGTTAACTTTCTGGTGGAAGGCATCTCCTGATGTAGGCAAGATGTGATTTCCTCTTACACCTTCTCCATTAGGACAGAAAATACCTGATTTAAATTGCTCCACTACACAATTAGGAGCAATCTGAGAGTTACTGTATCCAAGTGGCAAACCTTCACCATTAGGGTCTGATGAACTTGCGTATACTGAAGAATTTTGAACTGCAGCACTCCATCTAATTCCACTTCCTTCTTCAGAGAGAGAAGTAGTATCACGATAAAACTTACGTAAGTTATCGTTGTAAGCAAAAGTTAAAGTACCGTTATCAAAGTCTTTATCAATACTAAATTGAGACGTGGATTCTTGCACATCGTGCCTAGGTGCGCCCCAAACGTTACTTTGAAAAAAGTCTTGAGGTAAAGTTCCGCTATCTTGTGGCATTCCAGCCGGAGCATACAATTTACCTTCATTTGCTGAACCATTTGTTAAGTTAGACGGAACATAAAAACCAAGAGTTCCTCCAAGTAAACCAGGTAAAGTTGAACCATTTGACATAGGGTGAATGGGTTGGAAAACTTGCGATCCACCAATAACACAACCTTGTACTAAGTTAGCACCTGTCTGACACCAAACACCATCTGTTTGAGTTCTAGAAGACTCTTCATCAAATGCGTTGTGCATTAATCTAATAGTTAAGTCGTCAGTAGGTTCCCATTGGAAAGTAGCACGCCACTGATAACTATCTCTGTTATCAAAAGGTTGGCCAGCTAATTTTGAATATAAGTTTTTGTTAACACCGTCTTTTTCAAAATTATTAAATGCCAATCTTAATCCCATCTCATCATTTAATGGAATGTTTAGCATTACGTCGATTTGCTTCTCGTCATTTTTACCATATTGAACTTTTGCTCTACCAGCAAAAGCATCCAAGTCAGGCTTGGCAGTAATCAGGTTAATTACACCACCGGTTGAGTTCCTTCCAAATAAAGTTCCTTGCGGACCACGAAGAACCTCAATTCGAGCCATGTCCATATAACCAAGCTCGTTGGTAGATGTTGCTCCCATAGGCAATCCATTTACGTGGACTTCCACACCAGCATCTGCACTTGCAGCTGTTGCAAAGTTTGCAATACCTCTAATAGCAAAACCACCAGTACCAAAAGTATTAGCGCTATATGCTACGCCTGGAACTTGAAGCTGAATATCACTTGCAACTTCAATTTGACGTTCGATTAACATTTCATCAGTAAAAGCCGAAACCGCGATCGGAACGTCTTGTAGACTTTGTTCCGTTCTTTGTGCTGTAACTATTACTTCCTCAATAGTTGCTTGGGCGAACATAGAAGACACCATAAAAATGGAGCCCAAAATAGCCAAGCTAGTTTTAAAGAATTTACTCATTTAGAATCCTCCCCTAATGAGTTAAAAAAAATTAAATGTGAAGAAACAGAAGCTTTGCCTCTAATAACTCAGGCTTATAAGCTTAGGATTCTCCCCCTATAGCTTCGATAATACCTAATTTTGTAAGTACTGCAACCCTTTTATAAATAGAAAAAACTTTGAATCTATAAAGTATTAAAATTATGCTTAATCTTAAGTATTCGCATCTCCAATGAAAAAAAAAGAACGGGCTTTATTCATAGAAACAAAACTTGCTGAGTTATTTCCGAAACCAAAAGCTCCTTTAAACTCTGTTAATGACTTTACTTTTTTAATAGCTGTTTTATTGAGTGCACAAACAACAGATAAGAGAGTAAATATTGTAACGGCAGAATTATTCAAAAAAGCAAATACTCCAACCAAAATGCTTGCTCTGGGAGAGAAAAAGCTTTACGAATATATTAAAACCTGCGGCTTAGCTCCAAAAAAAACAAAAGCAATCATCGAAACCTCAAAAATTTTAATAGAAAAATATGGAGAAAAGTTACCTAAAGATTTACTTCTTCTAGAAGAGTTACCAGGAGTTGGTCATAAAACTGCATCCGTAGTGATTTGTGAAATATTTAATGTGCCTGCTTTTCCTGTTGATACGCATATCCATAGACTTGCACAAAGGTGGGGCTTAACTAGCGGAAAGTCTGTAAAACAAACTGAGAAGGATTTGAAACTTCTATTTGAAGAGTCAAAATGGAGAGATCTTCATTTACAGTTTATTTTCTATGGAAGAGGTTTTTGTACAGCTAAGGGTTGTGACGGGACAGTTTGTTTTATGTGTAAAAGTTTATATCCTAATAGAAAAAATAAAATAAAGACTTTAAAAGCTTAAAATAATCTTTTTCAAGAGTATAATTTTGTTTAACACAATTCACTTCTATGTACGGAAATAACTTATCGATAAAATCCTTTGATGACGATCTTTGGCAGGCTCTTGAAAAAGAAAGGATAAGACAAGAACAACATATTGAGCTTATTGCCTCAGAAAACTATGCTTCGCCAAGAATTCTAGAAGCCCAGGGCTCGGTTCTAACAAATAAATATGCTGAAGGTTATCCCGGAAAAAGATATTACGGTGGATGCGAATTTGTAGACATCGCTGAACAGCTTGCAATCGATAGAGCTAAAGAATTATTTAAAGCTGATTATGCAAATGTTCAGCCTCATTCAGGAGCTAGTGCAAATGCAGCTGTATTTTTAGCCTTATTAAATGCGGGCGATAAAATTCTTGGTATGAGTCTTGATCACGGCGGACATCTAACTCATGGATCAAAAGTGAATTTTTCAGGAAAAATATACGAGTCTTATAGTTATGGTATTGATCCAAATACAGGCGATATTGATTATGAACAAGTTGAAAACTTAGCCAAAGAGCATAGACCAAAGCTCATAATTTGCGGCTTTTCTGCATTCTCAGGTATTTTAGATTGGAAGAGATTTAAAGAAATTGCGCAATCGATTGATGCTTATCTATTAGCTGATATATCTCATGTCTCAGGACTTGTTGCAGCAGGTCTTTATCCAAACCCTTTCCCTCATGCGGATGTAGTAACTACCACTACTCATAAAACCTTAGTCGGACCTCGAGGAGGTTTAATTCTGGCTGGTCCTAATGAAGAACTTCAAAAGAAACTTAATTCAGCACTCTTTCCTGGATCTCAGGGTGGTCCTTTAATGCATGTGATAGCAGCCAAGGCAGTTTGCTTCAAAGAAGCTATGGAAGATGATTTCAAAACTTACCAACAACAAATTCTGAAGAATGCCAAAACGATGAGTAAAAGATTTATGGATAATGATGTAGATATCGTTTCGAATGGAACTTCAAATCATATGTTTCTAGTTAACTTGATAAAGAACAATGTAACAGGTAAAGATCTAGAGGCAGCTCTTGGAGAAGCTTACATCACAGTTAATAAAAATTCTGTACCTAACGATCCTAAATCCCCTTTTGTTACCTCGGGAATTAGAGTCGGAACTCCTGCAGTAACTAGAAGAGGTTTTACTGAGAAAGAAGTTTCAAAAGTTGCTGATTGGATATCAGAAATCATTGTTAATATTGAAGACAAAAACTTAATTTCCAATATCAAAGAAGAAGTTAAAAGTCTTTGCAGTAACTTTCCAGTTTACTCCCAATAAAATATGCGCTGTCCGTTTTGCTCCTTTGAAGAAAGCAAGGTTATAGACTCTCGCCTTGTAACTGAAGGTAATGAAATCCGAAGAAGGAGAGAATGTCTCAGATGTGGAGAAAGATGGACTACTTTTGAAGTAGGTGAACTTGTAATGCCAAAAATTATCAAGCAAGACAAATCCAGAGTGCCTTTTGATGAAATAAAAATTAGAGAAGGTATAGCGAGATCATTAGAGAAACGCCCTGTAAGCGATGCACAATTTCAAACACTCATTGAAACAATAAAAAAAGAAATTAGAGATTTTGGAGAAAGAGAAATTGAGTCTAAAAAAGTTGGTGAAACTGTAATGAGGCACTTAAAAAAATTAGATGAAGTCGCCTTTGTAAGATTTGCATCAGTTTATAGAAGTTTTCAAGATCCAAATGAATTCAGCGAGGAAGTCAAAAAATTAAGCGATGAGTGACAATTCCTTCATTACTAAAGCAATAAGTCTTGCTATTAAAGGAAAGTATAGTACCAAGCCAGGAGTAAATGTTGGTTCTATAATTGTTAAAAATGAGAAGATAATTGGGCAGGGATATTACGAAATTTATGGCGGACCTCATGCGGAAATCAATGCCATTAACGATGTAAAGAAAAGATATAAAAAAAATTTTCTTTCACAAATCTCTGGGAGTGAAATATTCATAACTTTAGAGCCATGCAGCAAAAAAGGTAAAACGGGAGCATGCGTTGATGAACTTATAAAGTATGATTTTAAGAGAATTGTTATTGGTTCAAAAGATCCCTCACAAAATGGCTTGGAAAAACTTCGCAAAGCAGGTTATTCAATTAAAAATCTTAATAACCAAAATTGCATCGATTTAAATTTAGGTTTTTTACATAAAGCGAAATTCAAAAGACCTTACATAAGAGCAAAAGTTGCCATGTCAGCTGATCACAAATCAGTTTTTCTAACAAAAAGAAGAAAATGGATTACTGGCATTCCCGCTAGAAACGATGTGCAACGTCTGCGTGCTGAGTCAGATATAGTCTTAACTGGAGCTGGAACGATTAATGAAGATTTGCCTTCAATGAACGTAAGACTTAACAAGATACTTTCTAGCAAGGCATTTTTTCAACCAAAAAGATATGTCTTCTCAAAAGACCTTGCGCTTGATTGGAATGCGCCTTTCTTTAAACTGCCTGGGCACAAAGTGGTTGTAACATCAAAAAGAAGTTTGCCAAAATCTGCAAAGGGACTAAAAAATATCTCTTTATTAAATTGCAAAAGTAAAGGACATTATCTAGACCCAAATTATTTTGTTAAGAAAATTTCTAGACTGCCTGTAAATGATATTCTGCTTGAATCCGGACCAAGACTGCTTGGAAGTTTTGGAGATAATAATTTAATTGATGAGTTTATTTTTTATGTTTCTCCAGAGAAACTTGGAAAACAGGCAGAATATTTTTATAACGGCAGAAAAAAAATAAACTTTTTTGATAACAAGCAATTCGATATAGTTGAGGAAATTCAGGTGGGAAAAGACAAAAAAATAATACTTAGGAAAAAATAAAATGGATTTGAATAGCACTAAAGAACTTATCTCTGAAATTAAAAAAGGAAACATGGTTCTATTGATGGATGATGAAGATAGAGAAAATGAAGGAGATTTAATTCTTGCTGGCGAAAAAGTAACTGCCAAAAAAATAAATTTTATGGCCAAGCATGCAAGAGGCTTAATTTGTCTGGCAATGAGTCAAAACAAATGTGCTGCTCTAAATTTAAACCAAATGGTACATGACAATAAGAGTGGGCATGGTACTGGGTTCACAGTTTCAATTGAAGCTGCTACTGGAATAACTACTGGTATTTCTGCAGCTGATCGAGCAAGAACTATTGCTGTTGCCTCAAAAGCTAGAGCCAAAGCAAGTGATATAGTCTCGCCAGGTCATATTTTTCCTGTAAGAGCTGTACCAGGAGGGGTTTTGTCCCGTACAGGTCATACTGAAGGAAGTACTGATTTGTGTAGATTGGCGGGATTAACAGAATCTGCTGTTATCTGTGAAGTCATGAATGAAGATGGAACTATGGCACGCAAAAATGCATTAATCGATTTTAGTAAAAAGCATAATCTAAGGATTGGAACAATAGCTGATCTTATTAACTATAGAATATTTAATGAACAAACTGTAAAGAGAATAGAAAGAAAATCAGTAAAGACTGAATATGGTAAATTTAATCTTATTTTGTACAAAGATCTTATTTTTGAAGAGACTCACATAGTGCTTCAAAAGGGAAAAATTACAAAAAATAGCCCAACACTCGTAAGGGTTCAACAAAGTAATTTCTTTCATGATTTATTAAATGTAAGTGAATTTGGTGCTAGATGGTCAGTTTCTGATGCAATGAAAAAAATTAACGAAGCTGGAAAAGGAATTATATTACTCATCGATGGGGAAAGTAATAAAGTAAACGAATTTAATGAGATAAATGCTTCAAAGAAAAGAAGAGTAAGTATTCCAAATAATGACCCAAGAAGAATTGGAATAGGATCTCAAATTCTGAGAGATTTGGGCGTCAAAAAAATCAAATTAATGGGAAGTGAGGTAAGGTATCCCTCCTTATCAGGATTTGATTTAGAAGTAACTGAATACGTAAAAAAATGAAATCTTCAAAACTTAATTTTAATAAATCCCTCAAGAACTTGAGTAGTGCAAAAATAGCTGTTGTGAGTACTGTTTGGAATGAAAAAATAATAATGCCCATGCTTAAAGACTGTCTTTCAAAGTTAGATGAATATGATTTAAAAATAGAGTCATTTGTTGTGCCGGGAGCTTATGAATTACCATTGACTGCTAAAAGTCTTTGTAAAAATTTTGATGCTGTGATTTTGTTAGGATGCATCATTAAAGGTGAGACTCCCCATTTTGAAATTATTTCACAAAGCATAAGTGACAATGTTTTAAAAACTTCCCTACAAGAAGAAACTCCGATAATTTTTGGAGTTCTGACAACTAATAATGAGTCCGAAGCTAAAGATAGAGCGGCTAGCAAAGGTTCTGAATTTGCCGAAACAGCGCTAAATATTTTAGATACCTTGAAGAAAATTAAGTGAAAACTGATCCATCTCCTACAAAAATAAGAGAGTTGGTTGTTCAGGCTCTGTATCAAAAAAATATTTCTGGTGACTCAAATACAAAGGTTTTAAAAGAACTCAAACAAACTCAAAAAAATTTAAACACTGAAAAAATTGGGCAAATTATTAAGGATATAAAGGGTTTTGAGCAGGAATATTTAGAATGTATTTCTGAGTTTTCAAATATTCCGTCTTCAAGAATTGGAGGAATTGAATTATCTATTCTGTATTTGGCATTGTATGAGTTTTCTCAAACTAAACTAGATAAGCCAATAATTATAAATGAAGCCATTAAGTTAGCTAAAAAGTTTGGACAAACCTCTAGTCATAAATTTATAAATGCAATTTTAGATAAAGTTATTAAAAAAGGTTAGGTTATCTGACTATGGTACTAAGATCGTCTGGTCCAGTAGAAACTATTTTTACTGGTACTCCGCAAATGCTTTCTATGTAAGAGATAAAATCAGTTGCTTCTTTTGGAAGCTTTTCAAAATTTTTAAGATTTTTAGTAGGAGTCTTCCATCCCGGAAGAGTTTCATAAACTGGTATAGCGTCTTCAAGGTTCATACATTCGCCAAATATAGAGTCTTCATTGATACTGTCATAGGCCTTACATACTTTTATTTCTTCAAGTTCATCGAGGACATCAATTTTTGTAAGACAAAGCCCTGAAATGCTATTTGTTTGAATGATTCTTTTCATCAATACTCCATCAAACCAGCCACATCTCCTTGGTCGCCCTGTCGTCGCGCCTACTTCTCCTCCTATTTTTGCTATACGCTCACCCAAATCATCAAAGATTTCTGTTGGCATTGGTCCCTCACCTACTCTAGTAACATATGCTTTGACAACGCCTAATATATTTTCTACATCTAAAGGTCCACAACCAGCACCTGAAGCTATGCCGGAAGGAGAGCAATTGCTTGATGTGACATATGGATAAGTACCTTGGTCAACGTCCAATAAAGCTCCCTGAGCTCCTTCGAATAAAACTTTTTTTCCTGCTGAGTTTAACTGCTGAATTAACATAGAAACATCAGCTAGCATTGGTTTTATTCTCTCTCCAAATACTAAATTTTCTTCAATCAATTTTTCTAGGGATAGTGCTTCTTTGCCAAAAAATTTCTCTAAACTAAAATTATAAAAATCAAGCGTCTCTTCTAACAAAGGTCTGAGCTTATTTTCATTAAGAGTATCAACTATTCTTATTGCTCTTCTTGCAACCTTATCTTCATAAGCAGGGCCTATCCCTCTCAAAGTGGTGCCGATTGTTTTTTGGCTATTAGATTTTTCTTTATACAAATCAATCAGTTGATGATAGGGCTGAATCAAAACACATGCAGGACTAATCTTTAATCTTTCTGAAATACCCGATGTAAAATTAGATATCTCATTTATTTCAGAAAAAAGAGCTTCGTAAGAAATCACAACACCTTTACCAATTAAAGATAAGGAGTCGGCATGACATATGGAAGATGGTAAAAGATGCAAGATAATTTTATTGTCATTTACTATCAAAGTATGTCCAGCATTATGCCCTCCTTGGTATCTGCATGCTGCACCATAGTTTCCTGCTAAATAATTTACTATTTTGCCCTTACCTTCATCTCCCCATTGAAGACCCAAAATAGCAGTGTTTGAAGAATTCATTCTTGATTATTTAATTTTAATAAAGATGAAACATTTATATCAAACCCAATCGCATCTCTTTTCATGCTTTGATGACCGGCATTGTATTGACCTCCTTTTGCTAAAGAAAAACCAAAACCCTTAACATGAATTGAAAATACTAAGCCAGAGTGATAATCAAAACCAGGAAAGTCAGAAAAATCTAGATGATAATCGATGGACTTTGGCAAACTTTTTATAACTTTGCCCAATTTCATTGCAGCATCTCTAAAGACTTTTCTTTTATGTTTTTTTAAAAACTTTAAAGATTCATTTTTTCCATTTAAAGTCATCAAACTCTTAAATTCTAAAAAGTCTTTTTTATTAAACTTTCTAGAAAGAAAAAACTCTTCTAAATCGGTTTCAGATTTTGATGACATTATTTTCTTTAAAATTTTTAGCTCATTTGAAGGGATGTCTAAAGCACTTATTAACTCTGACAAGGGTTCTGTTCTTCCTAATGAAAGGGTAATCTTGTGCTTACCAGTACTTTTGATGCTTGAAATTAAAAGCTTAATGATTTCAATTTCGTCAGACGAATTGATATTACCAAACAATTCTACGCCAGTTTTATAGGCAATTCTTGACTTAGTTAAAGAGTCTTTTGTTTTCCTGAGAGTTTCACCAAAGTAGCAATATTTTTTTTTATTTTTAGCTCCATCTTGTATATCAATTCGTGCAATTTGTTGAGAAATATCTGGTCTAATAGAAATATCCTTTGCTGTCTCGTCTGAAAAACTATAGGTGTAATCTTTTAAAGAGTTGTTAGCAATACCTCCAATACTCTCAGTAAATTCTATCAAGGAAGGAATAACTAGCTCGCAACCATCCTTATAGAATTTATCCAGAAGAGAAGAACGAAGATTTTCTAACTCTTTGGCTTTAGAGCCTACAAAATCCTCCGTTCCATCTGGCAGGCCGGTATCTATTATAGACATAGACTAATTATTCTGACTTTTTCCCTTTAGAGCTATCTAAGTATTTAAAAAAATCGCTATCTGGATCTATTAAAAGTACGTCAGATTTGTTTTCGAAAGTTGATTGATAAGCTTTTAAACTTCTAGTAAATTCATAAAACTCTGGATCTTTATTATAAGCATTTGCATAAATACCAGTTGCTTTAGCATCACCATTTCCTCTGAGTTCCTCTGCTCTTTTATAAGCTTCAGCAAGAATAATTGTTCTTTCGCGATCAGCATTTGCTCGGATGCCTTCTGCTATTTCTGTGCCTTGAGCACGAAGCTCTTGCGCCAATCTTTCTCTTTCTGTTCTCATTCTGTTATAAACAGATTCATTTACTTCGGTAGGTAATTCAATTTTTTTAACTCTTACGTCTAGGACTTCTATGCCAAGTTCGCCAGCTGCAACGGTATTTAAGTCCGTAGTTAAAATATTCATCAATTCGTCTCGTTCACCAGAAACTACCTCTTGGACAGTCCTAGTACCAAATTGGTTTCTAAGACCTTCATCCACCCTTTGAGTCAGTAAGGTTCTCATTGCGCTCAATTGTCCTCCAGAAGAAGTTATATAAAATTGTTCGTTGTTTGTAATACGCCATTTGACAAAAGCATCAACAATGAGTCTCTTCTTTTCTGCTGTGAAGTAAGGCTGTGGTAAGGCATCTAGAGTTAGAACTCTTGAGTCAAATTTTTTAACTGTATGATAAATAGGGACTTTAAAATGAAGACCCGGATTAATCTCTGGCTCTACAATTTCTCCAAACCTAAGTAAGATAGCAGTTTGTTTATCATTTACGATATAGATGGCATTACTAAGGATAACTATTAGGATTAATGTGATAATTCCTATATTTAAATTTAGTGACTTCATATTACCTTCTATCCTGTCTTCTTCTTAATTCTTCTATAACCCGGTCAGTAATCTCCTGAATGTTTGACCCAAGAGTTGTTGGCAATGAAGATGATGGAGCTTCATCTCTAGATCGTCTATTTGGATCTAGTGAAGCTGCGGCAATTTGGTCTAATGGTAAATATAAAATGTTGTTACCCTCTTTTACATCAATCATTACTTTCGTACTGCTATTCATAACTGATTGAACTGCGTCTAGATATAATCTTTGTCTTGTAACTTCCGGAGATTTTGAATATTCAACAAGAAGTTGATCAAATCTTGATGCCTCACCTTCAGCTTCAGAGATAACTTTTTGTTTGTATCCTTCAGCATCTTCAACGGCTCTTTTGGCTTCACCCCTAGCTATAGGGACAACCTCATTTGCATAAGTCTCAGCTTCATTTCTTAACCTGACTTCGTCTTCCCTAGCTTTCACTACGTCATCAAAAGCTTCTTTAACAGCATCCGGAGGTCTAGATTCCCTTATCGACACTGCTACTACCTCAATCCCAGTTTTATAGGTATTTAATCTAGTCTGCAATCTAGACTTTACGTCCATGGCTATTTGCTCCCTTCCTACTGTAAGGGTGCTGTCCATAGTAGTACTTCCCACGACATGCCTCAGCTCTGCCTCGGAAGCTTGAGCTAAACTGTCTTCAGGAGCTGAAGCTTCTAAAAGAAAAAAAACTGGATTGGAACGTTTGTATTGAACTGCAACTTCAACGTTAACTATATTTTCATCTTTTGTAAGCATTGAAGAATTAGTAGTATGAGTGAACAATTTTTCAGTATTTACAATAAATCTGTTATCCACGAAAGGTGGATTCCAATGGATGCCTGGACCTTTTGTATTTGAATATTTACCAAATCTTAAAATGACAGCCTCTTCTTGTGCGTCAACCGTGTAAATACCGAAGGCAGAATATAAAAGAACTATAGCGATTAAAACTGAAGGTAGAAACTTTCTAATACCTCCGCCTCCACCTCCTGGGCCGCTCCCAAAGATCGAATTTATTTGAGCTCTAAATTTTTTAATAAGCTCGTCTATATCCGGTGGAGGGTTGTTATTTCTTCCCCATGGATCTCTCGAACCATTATTATTTCCTTGATCATTCCATGACATAACATTATTTTAAGTTGTTAGAGGGAATAATGGAATTCAATTTTTGATAATAGATAGAATCTTCATAACCTTATCATCTTCATCTGAGAAAAAAGTTTTATCGAGTTTAAATTTTTTGAGCCAAGTTATTTGTCTTTTAGCAAGCTGGTAGGTCTCATTAGTAGCTAACTCAACCATTTCTTCATAAGAAATTTTATGTCTAATAAAATCTACGACTTGTTTGTAACCGACACTCTTCAAGACTTTGATCTTTTTTCCGCTAGTATGCTCCAATATATCTTTTGTTTCTTCAATCAAACCCAGTTCAAGCATTTTCCTAAATCTTTCTTTTAATTCATTTTTAAAAGCTTTCTTACATCTTGGAATTATCGCAAAAGAGAATTTTTGATAATCCTCAATAATGCTCTTCTCTTTAAGACTCTTGAGCTTACTAAAACTGCTTTTGGATAAATAATTAACTTCTAATGCTCTAAGTATTCTTTGCGAGTCAGTATCTTTTATCGTTTTTGCTGCATCGGGATCTATTTCTTTAAGTTTTTTATGTATTATTTTCCACCCTTTATTTTTTGCCTCTTCTTCGATTTTTTCCCTAAATTTAGTATTCTTTCCCGGTAACTGAGATATGCCATTAAAAAGAGAATAAAAGTACATCATGGTCCCGCCAACAAATATAAGGTCTTCATTAGAATGAAATAACTCGTAAGAAATTTCATTAAGAAAATCTTTTACCGAAAAATCATCCTCAAGGTCCAATATATTCACTAAGCTATGATGATTTTTTTCTAAAATTTCTTTATCAGGTTTGCTGCTTCCAATATTTGCGCCTTTATATAACTGAACAGAATCGACGCTAATTATTTTTGATGGAAATTGTTTATTTATTTCTAGTGCAAGCTCAGTCTTGCCACAATGAGTAGGTCCTAAAATAGAAATTGCTTTCTTCATGTTTTTTTGGTTTTATTTTAGGATATTTAAAGTTTCAAGGGAGATAAAAATATGACTATGCAATTTGCAAATGTTTGGGAAAGAGTTGCCGATACAGTTGGCGATGAAATTGCTTTAATTAATGGAGACAAAAAATCGAGTTGGTCTTCTTTTGACTCTAAGGCAGCTAAGATTGCAAACATTTTAGAAGAATATGGTTTGAAGTCTGACTCTAAAGTGGGTATCTATCTTCATAATTCAAATGAATATCTGGAAGCGCAATACGGAGTTTTTAAAATAGAGGGTGTGCCAATTAATGTAAATTACCGTTATAAAGAAAATGAATTAATCTACCTTTTGGATAATGCAGATGCTGAAGCGGTTTTTTTTCAAGGTTGCTATGCAGATAGAATAAAGGCGATAAAAGATCAGTTACCTAAAATTAAAGTTTATATTCAAGTCGATGATGGTACAGAGCCACTAATGGAACAGGCAATAGATTTTGAAAATTCAATTTCTAGTTCAAAAGAACAAAAAAGATTTAATCGAACAGAAGAAAACATATACATGCTCTATACGGGAGGAACTACTGGAATGCCAAAGGGAGTAATGTATAAACATGGAAGCTTTATACCTTCGATGTTAAAAACAGCCTTTGCTATGGGTTTTGAGGTCCCTGAGGACATAAGTGATTTAGAAAAAACCGTCAGACAGGCAAAGGAAAAAAATGCTTTAACAGTAAGCATGCCAGCTTGTCCATTAATGCATGGAACAGGAATGTGGCTTGGTGCCTTTTTACCTATGTTTAGTGGTGGTTCTGTTGTAACAATAAGTGATCTAGGATTGAATCCGAAAAATGTTTGGCAAGAAATAGAAAACCATAAAGTTAATAGTTTAGTGATAGTTGGAGATGCTTTCGCAAAACCTTTGTTGGATGAATTAAAAAAAGCTAATGAAAAATCCAGTCCTTTTGACATCTCAAGTTTGCGGGCGATGATTTCTAGTGGAGTGATGTGGAGTTCAGAAATCAAAGATGGACTTCTTGAATTACACGATATGACCTTGTTTGATGCCATGGGTTCCACAGAGGGTGGTATGGGTTCATCTGTATCAAATAGAGAAGTACCTGCAAAAACTGCTAAATTTGCTTTAAATCCAGGAGTAATTGTTTTAAGCGATGATGGAAGTAAAGTAGAACCCGGAAGTGGAGTGATGGGTAAAATTGGGACCAGTGGACTTGTACCCGAGGGATATTTCAAAGACGAAAAAAAGTCAGCTGAAACTTTTAAGGAGGTGAATGGGATAAGATATAGCTTTCCTGGTGATTACGCGACCATAAATGCTGATGGCACTATCAACCTCCTAGGAAGAGGAAGTAATTGTATAAATACTGCTGGGGAAAAAGTTTATCCTGAAGAAGTTGAAGAGGCAGTCAAGAAACATCCTCAAGTTTACGATTGTTTGGTAGTTGGATTAAAAGATGAAAAGTTTGGCCAAAGAGTTGTAGCGCTAACATCGCTTGAAACAAATGGCAGTATGGAAGAAGGAGAGTTAATAGACTTTACTAGAGAACAGTTGTCAGGGTACAAACTACCAAAACAAATTCTTTTTGTAGATGAGGTAAAAAGAGCTCCAAACGGAAAAGCAAATTATAAATGGGCGAAAGAAGAAGCTGAACAAAAACTTGGTTAAAGAGCTTCTTCGCCAGTTTCGCCGGTTCTGATTCTTACTGCTTTTTCCAAATCGTAAACAAAAATTTTGCCATCACCAACTTTTCCTGTGTTAGAAACTGAAGAAATTGCGTTAATGACAGACTCAGTATCTTCGTCTTTTACCGCTAGTTCAATTTTTGTCTTAGGTAAAAAATCATTTCGGTACTCTGTTCCTCGGTATAGCTCTGTTTGTCCTTTTTGACGACCGAAACCTTTTACTTCTGTTACTGTCATTCCTAAGGCATTTACCTCTGAAAGGGCTGCACGAACTTCCTCAAGTTTTATTGGCTTGATAATTGCGGTAATAAATTTCATTAATCCCCTTTTAAAACGCAAATAATACACCCTTCTTTTGGAAAAAAATAATTACTTTTTATTAGGAAGTTGATATGAAAACCTAAAATAAGGTTATAAAGGAAGATGTTCCAAGGTTCTTATTGAAGCTCCTTGCCTTTGAGCTAAATAATCTGATGCTTTGCGAGCTATTTCATTGGAAGTTAAGCTTAGCTGTTTTTTCCATATATTAGAAAGTTCTTTTGAAGTATCAGCTGCTTTGAGAATATTTAATTCAATTAAATCTTCTGCTATTTCCTGAAAGTTAAAATAACTTTTGCCTGATGATATAGGCAACGAATATTTAACAGCTTCTAAAAAATTTTGTCCGCCATGATCAATCAAACTGCCTCCTATGAACGCAATATCAGCTAGCGAAAATAAATTTTCAAGATATCCAATTTCATCAATCAATATTATTTTTTTTGAAAAATCTATTTTATGCTGATTTCTTGAAAACAAAGACGGCTCTTTTTGAGACTTAATCATTTCTTTTTGTATTTTTATTGCTCGCTCAGGATGTCTTGGTACCAAAATCAGAAGAACTTTTTCGTCATTAAGCAATTCAAAAGCATCGACAAGCATTTTTTCTTCAGGATTGTGCGTGCTAGCACAAATTATTACTTTTTTATCACCTTTTGCATTTATGAAATCTATTTCTTTTTCTTGTTTAATTGAAATTGAATCAAACTTAAAAGAGAAATCTTTTTTTATTTTATGTTTCTCTATGCCAAGTTCTACAAATCTATCTAAGTCCTCAGAACCTTGACAGACAGTAAAATCTAACTTTGCAAAAACATTATCTAAAATGGGTAAAAATGATTTGTATCTTCTAAAAGATTTTTCTGACAATCTTCCATTAACTAGGAAAACTTTTCTTTTTTGCCTATTTAATTGATCAATTAAATTAGGCCAAATTTCGGTTTCTAGAATAAAAGTGATCTCTGGGTTCCATAATTTTAGAAACCTTTTGATAAAAAACCTTAAGTCATATGGCAAATATTGATGTGAAACTGAATTTCCATATATTCTTTTTATTGTTGCCGATCCAGTTTGGGTTGTGCAAGTAATTAGGATCTGATGATCGGGAAATCTTTTCTTAACCTCTTCAACAAATTTTCTGCTTGCAAGTACTTCTCCTACAGATACTGCATGAATGAATATGATGCTCTTAGATTTTTTTTTATCTTTAAAGATAGATAATTTTTCAAAATTTCTTGATAACGTTTCTCCGTATTTAAAGGATTTATATAATCCTCTTAACAAAATAAAAGGAAATAAAATATAGAAAATCAAATTGTATATTTTCATTGATAAGATTTTCTTATTTGTACTATCAATAAGCAAATCGTTAAAAGTATAATCATACTCAAATGGAAATTCTGTTAAAAATTTTGCTTCGGTTCCTAAGCATTCTTCCATTCAGAGTGCAAATGTTTTTAGGAATGCTCTTAGGGAAACTGCTTTATAGAGTTCTAAAAAAAAGAAGAAGAGTAGTGGCTTGGAATATTAAAAAATGTTTTCCAAATTTAAGTCAAAATGAAATTGATATACTTTCAAGAAAAAACTTTACTCGCTTAGGACAAGCTTTATTTGAGATATGTAATTCATATTTTTGGTCTGATAGAAAATTTATAGCAAAAATCAAAAATATCGAAGAATTTAAAAGAAAGATAATTGCAATTCAGGACTCAAAAAATCTTTTGTTAGTTCCTCATACTGGAAACGTTGATTTTGTTGTTAGAGCTCCTTCATTATTTTTGAAAGTTAATGGAATGCAAAGGGCCGCTGAGAACAAATTATGGAATAAAGTCATGACTGAAGGACGCGGAAAATTTGTTGAAAAGATTTTTCTGCCCAATCAAGGCAAGAAGCTTCTTGATACTCTAAATGATGGGGAGTCTGTTTTATATGCTCCCGATCAAGATTATGGCTTTAAAAATTCAATTTTTGTTGATTTCTTTGGTCATAAAGCTCTTACTGTTGTTTTTCCTTCAATCTTAGTTAAAAGAACAAACTGTAAGGTTTTTTTACTAACTTTAGTGAAAAAGGATAATTGTTACCATGCCGATTTAGAAGAATTATTCCTTGAGGGATCCAACGTAGAAAAAGATCTTAGAAAAATAAATTTTGCTATTGAAAATTTTGCTAGAAATAATATGTCAGAATATTATTGGATACATCGAAGATTTAAAAATCGACCCGAAAAAGAAGATAGCTTTTATCCTGATGATACTCTCAGAGAAAGTTGGCTATAAAGAAACAACGATATTGTCTATAAGTCTAACTTTTCGGTATTTTACTGCTACTGCAATTAAGAAGTTCTTTGTCTTTTTCGTTACAAAAGACAAATCATCTGCATCTAGTATTTCTAAGTAATCAATCTCAAAATTATTCTTTTTCAAGTGTATCAAACCTTTTGTTTTTAAAGACTCAACAGAAGATATTGTTTTGGAGTCTCTTAAATCTTTTGAAAGATTTTCAATACAAGCAAAGATTTTTCCACAATGTTTTCTTTCTGATGGAGAAAGATAATTGTTTCTAGAAGACATTGCCAATCCGGATTTCTCTCTAACGGTTGGTAGAGAAATAATTTTTGTTCTAATTTTCTCAGTATTTACGTAATTTTTAATGATCAGTTGCTGTTGATAATCTTTTAATCCAAATAAACATACGTCAGGCTTTATGATCTTTATAAATTTATCGATTATTGTTAATACTCCTTGAAAATGAACTGGTCTTGAAATGCCACACAATACATCAGCAAATTTTGGCTTGATACTAACTAGGTTTTCAGAAAAATTATGTTCTGGTAAAAATAAATAATCGCAATTTAAATTTTCTAAAAGCTCTATATCTTTAGTTAATGTTTTTGGATAACTCGAAAAATCCTCTTTTTTTCCAAATTGCAAAGGATTAATGAAGATTGATGTAATGACATCTGAATAATTTTTCTTTGCATATCTAACCAATGTTAGATGACCTTCATGAAGATTGCCCATAGTAGGAACAAAAGCAACAGGACTATCAAGACTAATCAAATCAAATTCTTTGCTTGAATTTATAACTTTCATTTAAAAAATTAGAAAGAATTTTCAACTGAAGGAAACTTTAGATTTTTAACTTCAGATACGTATTTTTTAAAAGCATCTGAAATTGAATTTGCATCATTCATAAAATTTTTTACAAATTTAGGTTGGTTTTCCCAAGAATATGCCCCGATCGCGTCATAACAAACCATTATTTGTCCATCTGTGGATGAACCTGCTCCAATACCTATAGTAGGAATTTTTAGTGTTTGAGAAATTTCTTCAGCTAAGATTGCCGGAACACATTCAAGTAATATTAATTCTGCACCAGCATCTTCTAGCTGTTTGGCTTCGGACAAAATTCTATTTTTGTCTTCAAGGTCTCTGCCTTGAACATAATACCCGCCAAGTCTATTTATTGACTGCGGAGTTAAACCTAAGTGAGCACAAATCGGAATTCCTCGCTCAGATAAGAGTTCAGTTGTTTTAAGAATCCACTCTCCTCCTTCAACCTTTATAGAATTAGCTCCAGCCTGCATGAGTCGCATTGCATTATCATATGCAAGTTTTTCCGTTGCGTAACTCATAAAAGGCATGTCAGCCATTAGATGACTGCCTGAATTTCCTCTTTTTACACATCTTAAATGATAGAGTAAATCTTCCATAGAAACTGGTATTGTTGAATCATGGCCTTGGACTACCATGCCAAGACTGTCTCCTACTAAAATAAGTTCTACTCCAGCCTCAGACATTAGCCTTGTCAAAGAAGCATCGTATGCTGTTAAGCAAGCAAATTTTGTTTTAGCTTTTTTATGAACTCTAAAATCTTCTATTGTAATATTTTTGTTCATTATAAATTTATGAAAGTTGAAATCTTTTCACATATTAAATCTTTTTTTTCCATTGGAAAAAAGTGGCTTCCATTTATTTCTTCAAAAATATAATTATTATTTCTTTTAAGCCGCTCTCTCACATCTAATGAAAAGGTAGATCCTTCTGAAGCATAAGGTACATAAGTTGAATTTTTTATTTTTGAAATAAATTTAGTCCTCGCCACATAAGAAACTGCAAAAGTTTTTGCCTCCCACTCTGGGACACAACTTAAATTAGTTTGGTTATTTATTACTTTTGTACCTCCATTTATATAAGCCCTTAAAAAATCTTCTGGCCAATTTTTAAATGCGCCTCTTCCAGTGTAATGATTAAAAATATCTTCCTTATCAATGAATATAGAGCGCCTTTTTTTTGCATTATTAATCATTTCTGTAGCTCGATTTTTTTTTAAATAACTCATTAACCTAATAAATAATTTATTGGAAATATTAAAAAAAGGAAGTTGAAAACTAAGGCTCTGAGGTTGAAGAACAGGGTCGATTAAAATACTTTTTTTTATACTATCTTCAAAATCAAAAGATATTTTTGAAGCCACTACTGCTCCCATCGAATGTCCCATCACAATATTTTCTGAAGTTTTAAACCTATCTACAAATTCTTTTGCATCTGAGAAATAAGTTCTCCATGATGTTAAATCAGAAGGAATAGCTGAAGCTCTAGACAATCCATGACCCCTTTGGTCAAGAGCATAAATTGAGTATTCGTGAGCTAATAATTTATCTAATTTGAGGAAAAAAGGGGAATAGGTTTCAGCATTAAAACCAGTTGCATGAAAGAAAAAGATATTTTTACCTTTGATTTCATTCTCAAGATGAAGATAAGAGAAAGTATCTTTTGAAATGTTAGCTTCTTTTCTTTTTATTAATTGCATTGATAAAATAATTAAGTGAAAGATATAAAAGGCTTTCTCAGTAAGAAAGAAGCTGAAAAATTACAAGAATTATTTCTAAATGTCCACCACTTAGGATCTGTTTTAGAAATTGGAACATACTGCGGCAAGTCAGCGTTAAATTTTGCTTCTGTAGCAGAAAAAGTAAATGGTTTGGTTTATACAATAGATCACCATACTGGATCAGAAGAACATCAGCTAGGAGAGGAATATCATGATAAAGATTTGTTTGACTTAAGAATTAAGAAATTTAACACCCTTCCCGAGTTTTTAAAAAATCTATTATCCTCTAAAATTGGAAAGTTCGTGATTCCCATAATTGAGAATTCTCATAATGCCTCTAAAACATTTTCGGAAAAGATAGGCTTGTTATTTATAGATGGCGGACATTCTTTTGAAGCAGCTTTAAAGGATTATAATTCATGGAAAAATAAAATAAACAAAGATGGTTTGCTTGTTATCCATGATGTTTTTCCCAATCCAAAAGATGGAGGTAGACCCCCATTTGAAATATATTCTCTAGCAAAAAATTCAGACGAATTTGAAGATTTAGGAATATACCAAAGCTTGGGGATTCTAAAAAAAATTAAAAATTAAAAAAATTGTGAGAAGGGCTGAATTCGTTTATAGAATTACCTGCTAGTATCGCAGCTCCCATCGTCCAGCTTGGTTTTTCTATTGGCCAAAATTTTTTGTCTTTAAAAACGTATCCCGTCCACAAAAGACCGTCCTCATCAATTAAGTTAAAAGTATTTTGCAACACTTCTTTGGCTTCTTTTTTTAAACCAAGTCTAGATAACGCAATTACTAATTCTGATGACTCTGCAGCAGTTACCCAAGGCTCTTCTTCAACGCACTTACAGCCCAATCCTTCCACAACAAATTTATCCCATTTACGTCGAAGTATTTTGATAGACTCAGGTTTGTTTAAAACTCCAGTCAATATTGGATAGTACCAATCCATACTATATCTTGATTTGCTTTCCCAATTTCTATCAAATCTATTCGGGTTACTTAACAAACACTCTCTTAAATTTTTCATTTGATACTCTGAAACTCTATCCTGAAGATTAAGTTCTTTTGCAATTTTCTTATAAAAAAACAGACTCATATAAATTGATGAACACCCAGTTTTTAATGAGTCATCCAGCCAACTATTTTTTTCTTTAGCCCAAAAAAAATCTCCATGTTCAGTTTGAGCAGAGAGAGTGAACTCAATCGCCAAGTCTAAAACTGGCCAAAAATTTTCTAGAAAACTTTTATCTGAAAAATTCAAATAATGATGCCACATTCCAACGGCAATGTAGGAAGAAAAGTTGGTTTCTTTTAGAAGATTTTTTTCTTGTGAATGATATGAAGAAAACCAGGATCCATCAGTTTCTTGATGGAGTTTTAACCATTCATATGCTTTTTTTGACTCTCTTTCATAGCCTAAGACATCCAAGCCCATAGCAGCTTCAATATGATCCCACGGATCAAGTTTTGAGTCGGGCTCCCATCGAATTCCCCCATCTGAGTCCTGACAAGACAAAATATATTTAGCAAAATTCAGATAAATCTGTTTATCGAAAATACTGTTGGTTCTATTTTTTTTTGAAATATGCAACGACACTTTTGGCGATAACTGGTTGAAGAAGAAATTCTAACACCTTTGTCAACAAAGGTTTCTTCATCATATCCCAAACTAAAAAGTCATGATATTTTCTTATAATCCAGGAGTCTTCTTTAGTATCCCAAAATAAGCATTGCAACCACCAATAAGGAGAATGCAAGGCATGATTCCAATGTCTTTTTTTGAAAATAAAACCTCTTTGTTCAATTGCTTTCTTAAATTTGTGATACTTAAAAATTCTGACATGTCCGCCCGGCATTTCTTGGTATGCTTTGCTCAATTTCCAACAAATCCATTCAGGAAAAAATTTAGGGACACTAGCAGCAAAAATTCCCCCAGGCTTTAATATTCTATTAATTTCTTCAATGACTTCTTCAAATTCAATAATATGCTCTAAAACTTCTGAGCAGATAACATAGTCAAAAGAATTATTATTGAAAGGGAGCTTTCTTCCATCAGTGACGCCAAATGAACAACTTTTATTTATTGATGACTCATCAAATTCTTTGAAATTCTTTTTAGCCCTAGATACGTCTTCTAGGCTCATATCAAACCCAAAAACATCCAAATCCTGATGCATATAAGCCCCAAAACAATGTCTGCCTTCACCGCACCCAAGATCAAGAACTTTAGATCCTTTTTTTGGATTTATATACTCAATGTCAATTGTTTGCATTCTTATAAATTTCTATTTCATTTAGATAGACCTTTTCCAATTTCTTTGCAATTACTTTCCAAGAAAATTTTGATTTAACTCTCTCTGAAGCCTTTAAGGCCAATTGGCTAGCTAGCCCCGAAGAAGATAAAAGCAGCTCTATTGAATTATAAATATCTTTAGAATTTTTTGGTGGAATTATAATTCCAGCATCTTTGATAACCTCAGGTAAAGCTCCGCCAGATGTTGAAATCAATGGGACTCCGCAAGCCATTGCTTCAATTGCAGCAAATCCAAAACCTTCATACAAAGAGGGTATTATTGCTATTTCTGCTTCACAATATGTTTTTCTTAATTCTTCTTGAGTTAAATTTGAAAAAAAGCTCACTCGACCTTCAAGGCTAAGTTTTTTTATGAGTCTTTCGGTATGTCCTCCTTTCTTTTGCTCGCCTATGATTGATAATGAAATATCAGGATAAACTTTGGCTAAATCAGATAGAGCTTCGAGAAGATAATCTAATCCTTTGAGAGGAACATCTGCGCTTGCTACAGTAACAAGTCTGTTTGGTACTTTTTTTATTTTAGGATCTGGATAAAAAATGTTTAGATCTATACCGTTCATAACCCTTTCCATTTTTCCTTTATCAACCCTGAATTCTTCAGAAATATCTTCTATTGAAGACCATGATGGAACCACAATTTTGTTGAGTCTTTTTGCTACAAACTTCTGCATTACAAGAAAAGAATGCCATCTTCTCATTAGCAACTTTAAGAATAAATCATTTGTACTTTGAAGTTGATAGGCAAGATCTTTAGAAATTGGATGATGAATTGTAGTAACTAAAGGTTTGTGTTTCTGAAAAAGGAGCAACTCATATGAAAGGCTTTGATTGTCATGGATCACGTCATAATCATTTAAATTTTGTTTTAGAATTTTTTTAATTCTTTTGCCAAAAGTATAAGGTTCTGGAAAACCACCAGAATTTATACTTAACCATTCAAATAAATTTATTGGATTTAACAATTGAGATAGCTTTACATCATAAAACTTACTTTTTTTTTCGTACAGACCTAAACTTGGAATTTTGATTAACTTTATTTCAGGATCTAAATCAGGATAAGGAGGTCCTGAAAAAACATCTACATCATGCCCCAAATCATTTAGAGCCTTGGATAAATATTTTACATAAATACCCTGCCCCCCCGAAAAAGGCTTGCTTCTATAGCTTAGAAAAGCAATCTTAAGTTTTTTCAAGTTTATCCTTTAGATAACAAGCGTATGCCATTCTGGAAAAGAAGATCTTTTTCCTCTTACTTGATCAAAATAGTTTTTTTGGAGAATTTCCGTAACCTTACCTCTCTTTCCTGAGCCGATTATTTGATCATTTACTTGTGTGATTGGAACAACTTCAGCAGCAGTTCCAGTAAAAAAAAGTTCCTCTGCAGAAGAGATATCTTCTTCTGTTAAATCAGTAACATTAACTTTAATTCCTATTTCTTCTGCGAGAGATATTATTGCCTTTCTTGTTATGCCATCTAATGAAGCTTCTAAATTTGGTGTAAAAAGTTCTTTATTTTTTATTACAAAAAGATTTTCACCTGAACCCTCTGAGACGAAATTTTCGCTATCGAGTAATAAAGCTTCATCATATCCTTCTCTGAGCGCTTCTTTTAAAGCCATCATAGATTTAACGTAATTTCCATTTACTTTAGATCTTGAAACTAAATTTCCACGTTCTCGTTTATAAGAGGATATCTTTACTTTTATTCCTCTTTCGAAAACTTCAGGAGCCATGTAACTAGGCCACTCCCATGCAGCCACTATTGTGTGAACTTTAAGATTATCTGCTCTAAGGCCTAAACTACCTGAACCATAAAAACACATTGGTCTTATGTAAGCTTCCTTTAACTTATTTAATTTCAAAATCTCTATTTGAGCCTGATTAATTTCTTCTTTAGAAAAAGGGATTTCTAAATCTACAGCCTTAGCTGAAGAGAATAGTCTTTCAGTGTGATCGTTCAATCTAAATATTTTTGTACCCTCTGGTGTTTCATAAGCTCTTACTCCCTCAAAAACACCAAGCCCATAATGCAAAGTATGAGTTAATACATGTACATTGGCTTCTTCAGAATTTACAATCTTCCCATCAAACCAAATAAAACCTTTTTTTTCCGCCAAACTTGTCATAATTAAAAAAAATTCATTATAAAGTGGATAAGCTAATATGAAAGTTAATTCTGAAATTTTCCGAGCATATGATATTCGAGGAATAGTTGACGAAGAGCTTACTGAAGAAGGTATATTCCATATTGGTAAGGCCTTGGGTTCTTATCTCCTTTCTGAGGGAAGAAGTTCATTACTTACTGCAAGAGATGGAAGAATTTCCGGGCCTAGGCTTTTAAGGCAGCTTCAAAAAGGAGTCATGTCTTCAGGATGTGATGTAATTGATATTGGAGAGGTGCCCACACCACTTCTTTATTTTTCAACTTTTGAAACAGATGTATCCGATGGAGTCATGCTTACCGGCAGTCACAATCCAAAAAATTATAATGGTTTAAAAATTGTCATAGATAAAAAATCAATGACAAGTGAAAAAATCAAAAAAATAAAACTAATTATAGACGAAGAAAATTATCTAAATGGTTTGGGGCATATTTCTTCCTTTGATGTTAAAAAGGATTATCTAAGAAAACTAAAGAATAAAATTAACATAGGCTCAAAGATAAAAGTTTGTTTGGATTGTGGCAATGGAGTCGGGGGAGTTATCGCCCCTGAAGCCTTTAGAGTTGCAGGAATAGATGTAATTGAGTTGCATACAAAAGTTGATGGTAATTTTCCAAATCATCACCCCGACCCCAGCGATCCTAAAAACTTGAAAGATTTACAAAATAAAGTTCTTGAAACGAATTCAAATTTAGGGATTGCTCTTGATGGTGATGGAGACAGAGTAGGCTTGGTTGATAACAAAGGAAAAATAGTTTTTCCAGATTTATACATGATTCTTTTAGCCGAAGATGTTTTAAAGAAAAATTCTAAAGGAAATATTGTTTATGACGTTAAGTGTTCAACAATTTTAGAAAAAAAAATAAGAGATTTTAATGGAACTCCTGTACTCTCTAGAACTGGTCACTCCTATATAAAATCAAAAATTATAGAAACTGATGCTCTTCTGGGTGGAGAAATGAGTGGCCACATATTTTTTAATGATGATTGGTATGGTTTTGATGATGCTATATATTCAGCTCTTAGACTTATAGAAATTTTATCTAAAAAAGAATTAACCTCTAATGAAATTTTTGAGTCTTATCCAGCCAGCTACTCTACACCTGAAATAAACCTAAAAGTCACCGAACAACAAAAATTTAAGATCATTGATCAACTTAAACCCTTGATTAAAGATAATAATTACAAGCTAATTGATATTGATGGAATTAGACTGGAAAGCAAAAATTCTTGGGGT